>ERZ857693.474-NODE-474-length-61816-cov-7.085637_pt1 | contig 61816 bp, 70 predicted proteins | sample MGYA00519765_ERZ857693 | MGnify/ENA primary metagenome ERZ857693 (study PRJEB31778, sample SAMEA3449354) | human gut metagenome | biome: human gut; feature: human-associated habitat; material: faeces | place: United Kingdom | collected 2010/2012 ... | reverse complement strand
ATATCGTTGGTATGAGATTTGGTTCTCTGTTCGATGCTACTCAGACAATGGTTCTGCCACTTGAGAACGGCACAACAGAAGTACAGGTTGTTTCATGGTATGACAACGAAAACTCCTACACAAGCCAGATGGTTCGTACAATCAAACACTTTGGCAAACTTCTTGGAGCATAATTGATCCAATAAGTCAGAGTATGGAGCAGGTTATTGTGACCAAACAATAACGTTATAGACTCAGTCAGGGTCCGGTCTGATTTGGACCGGGCCCATTTTTTATGAATTCGGAGGAACATTAGCATGGAATTAAACAAAAAATCCGTTGATGATATCAATGTAAAAGGCCAGAGAGTTCTGGTAAGATGCGACTTTAACGTACCGCTTCAGGACGGCAGGATCACAGATGAGAACCGTCTGGTAGCAGCTCTTCCTACAATTAAGAAACTGATCGCAGATGGCGGAAAGATCATTCTTTGCTCTCATCTTGGCAAACCGAAGGGAGAACCAAAACCGGAATTATCTCTTGCACCAGTTGCAAAACGTCTCACAGAGCTTCTTGGACAGGAAGTTAAATTCGTTCCGAGTCCGGTTGTTGTTGATGACACTGTAAGAGCAGCAGTAGCTGATATGAAAGACGGAGATGTTATTCTTCTTGAGAATACACGTTACCGTGCAGAAGAAACAAAGAATGGCGAAGAGTTCAGCAAAGAACTTGCTTCCCTTTGTGATGTATTCGTAAATGATGCATTTGGTACAGCTCACAGAGCACACTGCTCCAACGTTGGTGTTACCAAATATGTAGATACAGCTGTAGTTGGATATCTGATGGAAAAAGAAATCGCATTCCTTGGAAATGCAGTAGAAAATCCGGAGAGACCATTCGTAGCTATCCTCGGCGGAGCTAAGGTTTCCAGCAAGATTTCTGTTATCAATAACCTTCTTGACAAGGTTGATACTCTGATTATCGGTGGTGGAATGTCCTATACATTCTCCAAAGCTCTTGGCGGACACATTGGTAATTCCCTCTGCGAGGATGATTATCTTCAGTATGCATTAGATATGCTTAAGAAAGCAGAAGAAAAAGGCGTTAAACTTCTTCTTCCTGTTGACAACAGAATCGGAGATGATTTCTCTAACGACTGCAATATCCAGGTTGTAGACCGTGGATGCATCCCGGATGGCTGGGAAGGAATGGACATCGGACCAAAAACAGAACAGATTTTCTGCGATGCTGTAAAAGATGCCAAGACTGTTGTATGGAACGGACCGATGGGTTGCTTCGAAATGCCGAACTTTGCTCATGGTACAGAAGCAGTTGCAAAAGCTCTTGCTGAAACAGAGGCTACAACTATCATCGGTGGTGGTGATTCCGCAGCAGCTGTTAATATCCTTGGTTATGGTGACAAGATGACTCACATCTCTACAGGTGGCGGAGCATCTCTGGAATTCCTGGAAGGTAAGGAGTTACCGGGCGTAGCAGCAGCTAACGATAAGTAAGAAACAGCGTATATAATCCAGACACTGTGTTAGATGCGGCTCGACGTACCAGCTTTTGTACGACTTTGCCGCATCTGCCTTGTGTCTGAAATCATATCCGCAGTTTCTTGTGAATGAAAATATACATTTTGACTCGTAATTGTGAGGGTACTGAGCAGTTACAAAGTTCGGTGAATTTGAGTACAACTTCATCGAACTTCCTTATAAATAAAAAAGGAGATAATAAAAATGGCAAGAAAGAAAATCATCGCTGGAAACTGGAAAATGAACATGACTCCAAGCGAAGCAGTTAAATTAGTAGAAACTCTGAAACCACTCGTAGCTAACGAAGAAGTTGACGTAGTATTCGGTGTTCCGGCTATCGACATCGTTCCGGTTGTTGAAGCATGCAAAGGAACAAACATTGAAGTAGCAGCAGAGAACATGTACTTCGAAGAAAAAGGTGCATACACAGGCGAGATCGCTCCGGCTATGCTGGTAGACGCTGGTGTTAAATATGTTATCCTTGGACATTCTGAGAGAAGAGATTACTTCGGAGAAACAAACGAAGACGTTAACAAGAAAGTCCTCAAAGCATTTGAGCATGGCATTACACCGATCATGTGCTGTGGAGAATCTCTTGAGCAGAGAGAGCAGGGAATCACAATGGACTGGATCCGTCAGCAGGTTAAAGTTGGCCTTCAGAATGTAACAGCAGACCAGGCTAAAACTATGGTTATCGCTTATGAGCCAATCTGGGCTATCGGAACAGGTAAAACAGCTACAAGCGAGCAGGCTCAGGAAATCTGCAAGGGTATCCGTGAGTGCGTAGCTGAGATCTATGATACAGATACAGCAGAAGCTATCCGTATCCAGTACGGCGGATCTGTAAATGCAGGAAATGCAGCAGAACTGTTTGCTATGGCTGACATCGACGGAGGTCTTGTTGGTGGAGCATCCCTCAAACCAGACTTCGGAAAGATTGTTTGCTACAAATAATCAACAATAAGCTTACAAAGCCGGATATTTCTTACCGTAAGGGAAGAAATATCCGGCTTTTTTGACGCGTACAAATGTCCGTGCTTGACAAATTCCATTTTCTGCCATACTATTAAAAAATAGTGTTACAATATTCCCTTAAAACAGGGACGAGGAGAAAGGAGTCCATTCCAATGGAAAAAAAAGTGATTCGAGCAGCCCTTCTGGGTCTGGGTACGGTAGGAACAGGTGTTTATAAAGTGCTGAAAAGCCAGAAAGAAGAAATGATTCCAAAGCTGGGAAGTGAAATAGAGATCAGTAAAGTCCTGGTTCGTAATCTGGAAAAGGCAGCATCAAAGGTTGAGGATCCAAAGATTCTGACAAACAACTGGGATGATATTGTAAATGATCCAGAGATTGATATTGTGATTGAACTGATCGGAGGCATTGAGCCGGCAAGAACTTATATTTTATCCGCTTTGAATGCAGGAAAGCATGTAGTTTCTGCAAACAAGGATCTGATCGCTGTTCATGGCAAGGAACTTCTGGATGCAGCAGAAGCACATCATGTGGATTTCCTTTTTGAGGCAGCGGTTGCAGGTGGAATTCCGATTATCCGTCCGCTCAAAGAATGTCTGGCCGGCAATCATATGGCTGAAGTCATGGGAATCGTCAATGGAACCACAAACTTTATTCTTACTAAGATGACCCAGGATGGTATGGAATTTAAGGATGCACTGGATCTGGCAACAGAGCTTGGCTATGCAGAGGCAGATCCGACTGCAGATATTGAGGGTCTTGATGCTGGCCGTAAGGTAGCAATCCTTTCCTCTGTGGCGTTTAACTCCAGAGTTGTTTTTGACGATGTATATACGGAGGGAATCACTAAGATCACATCCAAAGATATTAAATATGCAAAAGAAATGGGCTGTGATATCAAGCTTCTTGGAATGGCAAAGAATACCGAAGATGGAATCGAGGCATATGTCTGCCCGATGCTGATTCCGAGTAATCATCCGCTTGCCAGTGTGAATGATTCTTACAATGCTGTTTTTGTAAATGGCGATGCAGTCGAAAACGCAATGTTCTATGGTCGTGGAGCAGGAGAACTGCCGACTGCAAGTGCTGTTGTAGGAGATCTGTTTGATATTGCCAGAAATATCAGTGCTGGCTGTTGTGGACGAATCGGATGTACCTGCTACAAAGAAATCCCTGTAAAGAAAATGGCAGACACTCACAATCGTTATTTCATGCGTCTGATCGTAGAGGATCGCTGTGGTGTGCTGGCTGAGATGACAGCAGTATTTGCAAAATATGGAGTCAGTGTGGCACAGATCATTCAGAAAGCAGCACGCGAAGCGGGCAGTGCCGAGGTTGTTGTAATTACAGCGAAAGTCCGTGAGGGAGATTTCCGTACTGCAATGGAAGAACTGAGTGGAAGAAAGTCTGTACGCAAGATCAGCAGTATGCTTCGTGTTTACGGTGAATAGATAGTATTTTCCGATAAAATCCTTGAAAAAATCTGGATTTTTGGTACTATATAATAGGAAGAAACACATAGATGTATTCTGCAGGAATACAGAGAAATTTATACAATAAAGGAGAATATTATGAGCAAGAAACCAACCGTTTTAATGATCCTGGATGGTTATGGTCTGAATGACAGACATGAGGGAAATGCAATCTACGAAGCAAAAACTCCTGTTATGGATAAATTAATGGAGGAATATCCATTTGTTAAAGGAAATGCCAGTGGACTTGCAGTAGGTCTGCCAGATGGACAGATGGGTAACTCTGAGGTAGGACATATGAATATGGGTGCGGGACGCATCGTATATCAGGAACTTACCAGAATTACCAAAGAAATCAATGATGGAGATTTCTTCAAAAATGAAGCACTTCTTACAGCAATGAAGAATGCAAAAGAAAATAATTCTGCAATCCATTTTATGGGACTTCTTTCTGACGGCGGTGTACACAGCCACAACACTCATCTCTATGCACTGCTTGAGATGGCCAAGAGAGAGGGTCTTACAAAAGTTTATGTACACTGTTTCCTTGACGGACGTGATACACCTCCGGCATCCGGTAAAGAATTTATCGAACAGCTGGAAGCCAAGATGAAAGAAATCGGTGTTGGTGAGATTGGTGTTGTTTCCGGACGTTATTATGCAATGGACAGAGATAACCGCTGGGATCGTGTAGAACTGGCATACAAAGCACTGACAGCAGGTGAGGGAGTTAAAGGCACAGATGCAGCTGCAGCAGTCCAGACTTCTTATGATAATGACAAGACAGATGAATTTGTTCTTCCGACAGTCATTGAGAAAGACGGCAAACCAGTTGCAACTATTCAGGACAAGGATTCTGTAGTATTCTTTAACTTCCGTCCTGACCGTGCCCGTGAGATCACCAGAGCATTCTGTGATGATGAATTCAAGGGATTTGAGAGAGCTAAGAAACTGGATCTGACTTATGTATGCTTCACAGATTATGATGAAACTATTCAGAATAAGCTGGTTGCATTCCATAAGGTTCAGCTCAAGAACACATTTGGTGAGTATCTTGCAGCACATGATATGACTCAGGTTCGTATTGCTGAAACTGAGAAATATGCACATGTAACCTTCTTCTTTAACGGTGGTGTTGAGGAGCCGAACAAAGGTGAGGACAGAATCCTTGTGAAATCTCCAAAGGTTGCCACCTATGATCTCCAGCCGGAGATGAGTGCACCGGAAGTATGTGACAAACTGGTAGATGCGATCAAGTCCGATAAATATGATGTGATCATCATCAACTTTGCAAACCCGGATATGGTAGGACATACTGGCGTTCAGGCAGCTGCTGTCAAAGCAATTGAGACAGTAGACGGATGTGTTGGAAGAGCAGTAGAAGCACTCAAAGAAGTAGATGGACAGATGTTTATCTGTGCAGACCACGGAAATGCTGAACAGCTTATTGATTATGAGACAGGTGAGCCATGGACAGCACATACAACAAACCCGGTTCCATTTATTCTTGTAAACGCAGATCCGAAATACACTCTGAAAGAGAACGGATGTCTGGCAGATATCATTCCTACACTGATCCAGTTAATGGGAATGGAGCAGCCGGCAGATATGACAGGAGAAAGCCTTCTGGTTGAGAAATAGTGAAATAATAGATAAATATATGCAAGTTCAGACAAAAATTTGTTGAATATGTAAAAACAGAGACGCAGGGTACCAATCAGGTATCCGGCGTCTCTGTGATTTCCGGGAAGAATATGTTAATCGGAAAATTTGTTACTGCGAAGAGTTACGAAAATTCTTAAAAAAAGATAGAATTTAGGATGCAAAAAGGCAGAAGTATGTTATAATGATTTTTAAAACGCTAGGAATGTTGATTTTTCAGCATTCCTAGCGTTTTTTGTTACTAATTTGTTACTGGTTCAGTCAAAAACCGAACAGAATCATTTTAATAACAGGATAGTATCACGCAATTCTTGAAGACTCTTATGGGTATAAACACGCTCACCTACATCTTTAGATTTATGTCCCATCAGCATGTCTATACACTTCTTATTTGCCCCGGCAGAATCCAGTCTTGATCGGAATGTATGCCGGGCTTCATGTGGTGTATGGTTCACACCTATCTGCTTCATGATTGGATTCCAGTAATTGTAGTACACAGACTGTACAAACCTTTTGCCATGGAATGAAATCAGATAAGGATTCCCTTCACTGACCAGTTCTTCCACCAGTGGGAGAATACGTGGGTGAATTGGTATGACTCTATTCTTACCGCTTGTGGACTTACTCCCACCCTTAAATGTCTGGTCTTCCAGATTGACCTGGTCTGTTTTCATCCCTAACAGTTCATTCAGACGAAAACCAGTATATAAGAATATCAGAACGCTGCTGACATATGGCTGGTCTTTGATTTTCCACAGACTCTCGACTTCCTGATCCGTAAATGGTTTTTTACTTGTTTCTGGTACAGGTGGTGCGGTGGTAAGCTGGGAATACATCTTGTCAATTATGTCGCACTCAAAAGCGAATCGGTCAAGATGCCCCCATAAATTTTTTATGATACTCTGCATTGCATAACTAAGACCACAGTTATCAATACTGTCCTGCATATGGTATGCTCTGATTTGACGATATTTCATACCATAATATTTTTCTAAATGGTTATAACCTGCCCTCATATTCCGTTGGGATGAGTTACCGAGTTTAGGGAGTTTGATGGCAGACCATCTTTTATATAATTCTGCAAGTGTAACTTTGTTGCGGTCAATATTCCAAGGATTGTTATTGTATTGTGCAAGAATAATATTTGCTTCTTCCTCAGTGGCAGCATAATCAACAGTGACCTGTTTACCATTTCCATCTGCATCATAAATAGTTGCCCGGATCATCCAGGGTCGGGACCGTTTACCTTTCAATTTTGTTACAGAGCCATAACCGTTTGGGTTTCTTCTGCTCATTTTCCATCATCCTTTCTAAAAATGGGTATAAAAATAACAGCCAAACATTTGTGTGGCTTGTTTGACTGTTCCCATTATGGTAGAATGATATTGGAATTTATACATCCATCCCATAACGGGAACAGAGGACCGTCTTGATGCGCCAACATCAGGGCGGTTTTCTATATTAAAATCAATCTGTAACTAATGTAACCGATTGTAACTAGTTTGTAACTGTTATAATGCCTTATTTTATGCGGATGTAACTAATGTAACTAATTTTGAGAATGTTCTTATTATAAATATTTTTTTTATTTATAAAAAAAAATAAATTAAAAAATATAAAAGTAAGTAAATAATAAAAATATATAATATATAATATATAAGGGAAAATGAGTTACACAGTTACAAAAATGCCCTGAAGCCTTGTATTTATTGGACTTCTGGCAGTTTCGGAACAGTTACAAACGAGTTACAATTGGTTACAAAACTGGTTACAAACTAATGATTTTTCAAATATTCTTCAAAATCTTCCATAGACATAAGAATTTTTCTTGGTTTTGTTCCATTCTCTGGTCCTATAACTCCTACATCACAAAGCTGATCCATAATTCTTGCCGCTCTGTTGAAACCAATTTTAAATGTTCTTTGAAGTAAACCAACATACGCATTTTCTTTTTCGATAATAAGTTTACCCGCTTCTTCAAAATACACATCACGGTTACAAGTTCCATCTTCTTGTCTTGGTATTCTTGCGTCTGAAACAATATCAGCTTTAGAATCAATCAGGGAGATTAAAAAGTCTCTATCCCACAGCACAATGCCGATTTTTGAAGCTAATTCTTTCGCTTGACGTGTAAAATATCTGTTTGTGAGAACAACTCCCACATTAGCATCATAATATTTCATACCACCAGTAACCTGATATACTGCGTCTACGCCGATATCTGAAGAATAACATTTACATTGGATGGCATATTTTATTTTGTTTTGAGTTGCAATAATATCAGCACCAAAATCACCACTTGTGGATGTTACAGATACGTCTATAAATCCATTTTTCCGTAGCAGATCAGCACAATATACTTCAAAATCGGGACCAGTCATATAATCAAATTTATCATTATACAGCTTGATACGTTCATTTATTGTCTGAACTGGTTCCTCTGATGTTATGTTTTCAACAGGTGCAGGTATTTCAGAAAAATCAATTTGTTGAACAATTGGCGGCTGTACTTTCTCTGAAATTAATGATGAATACCATATGTCCAGTAATGCAATTATTACAATCGCAATGATATAACTGGAATGTGCTCTTTTCATCATTGTAGAAGGGTCTTTGCATAAATATAGCAGCCAAAAATGTAGGAACAGGAAACAGAACGGAGAAAAAACAGAAAATATAAATTTGTATTTTTTGTTTTGGGTTCTGTTAGCAAGTCCATATGTTTCGCAAAGGAAACATACCAGAGCTGATGGAATAGAAAAATAAAGTTTAGTGCCGGAAGAAGTAATGGAGATAATTAGTAATACAATGCTTGTTATGAGAATTATCTCTTTACGAAGCCCAGTCTTTTTATCTTTCATGTCGTACCTTTTTCCATAATTTATCACTTGAAGCGAACAAACGTTCGTGATATAATTAATACATCGCTACTTATGCCGGGTCGTGTGGTTCACGAAGGGGATGGATGTATTGGACTATAAAAGAAAAATAATGGAAATGCTTGATAATGCGGATGATAGACGGTTACGTCTGATCTACATATACATCAAAGCAATTCTGGGACTGAATTAATTCAGTCCCTTTTTTCTTGCAGTAGTTCAACCATCTTTTTCAGAGATTCCCAGTCAGATTCATCCAGTGCAGCAAGCATTGATATAAACCTTTTCTTAAAAGAATCTTCTTCACTTTCTAACAATTTGCCAACAAAATCAGAAATCTGTTCATCCCTGGATGCTTCAACAAACATATTATCGTCTCCACCCTCACCAGTTCTTAACCATTTTTCATTGACTTTGCCTTTTGGTGGGAAATCTGTTTTACATATTAGGGAAATAACTGCATCACTAAGTGCGTTTTTTCCGACTTCATAAGCACCAATATTCCCTCTGGCTATTCCTATTTTATCAGCAAATTCCTGCTGAGTCATGTCTAAAGTTTTTCTCAGCTTCTTCAATCTGTCTTTCAATTTTGTATCACCTCTTTTCTTATTTTATTGTACACCATTGCAGATAAAAAATCAATAACAAAATGTTGGTAAATAACAAAATGTTGGTAAATTGCAAAAAAGGTATTGACAAATGATACTAACCAACATATAATTGCGATATACCAACAAAGATGAACAGCAAATGACACATCAGTCTTCGTTGGCTTACATTATGAAGAAAGAGAGGTGAGAAGAAATGGAGTTATCAAAGAAAGCGGATGGACATATTAAGTACCCAGCTTTGGAAGGTAAAGAGGATTTGAGATTTGAGTTATTTGATTGGCTCAAAGAAAAAAATCTTACTGTGCAACAGGCAATAAATCTACTTGATATGACTAAAAATGAGATTGTCAATGCACGCCGCACAGTAATGGATAACATGATGCTTTAACCTACTTCGTCAAGTTCATGCTCGAAGTTGTCTAAAGCAAAGCGGTATGCTTTAGCAAAATGGTACATTTCTTTAGAATCACAGGATAACGGGTTGTAATCAATAACATCTTTGTGTTCTTCCTGATAAGCCCGTAATTTTATCTGAGCATAAGCAACCGCTATTTCATGTAACTGTTGTTCATTCATGTTAAACACCTCCCTTCTAATAGGGAGTATACCACAACACAGAAAGGAAGTGAAAAGTTATGTCAGAAAAAGAAAAGAAGATCCTTGAGACTATCGCCACAGCAGTTCCTAAGATGTCTGAGTTTGATAAAGGTTATCTGTTGGGAATGGGTGAAGCAATGGTAAAGCAGAAAGAAAAAGACAAACCAGAAAAGAAAGAAGGTCAGTAAATGAATAATATTCAGGTTTTCAATAACCCTGAATTTGGTGACATCCGTACAGTAGAGATTGATGGAGAACCGTGGTTCGTTGGTAAAGATGTTGCAGACAATCTCGGGTACCAAAACGGTAGTCGAGATATTAACAGACATGTAGATGAAGAGGATCGTCAAAACTACCAAAACGGTACTTTTGAAAGTAACAGAGGGCTTACCATCATCAACGAATCCGGTCTCTACTCCTTAATCCTCAGTAGTAAGTTACCGTCTGCAAGAAGATTTAAACACTGGGTAACAAGTGAGGTACTCCCGGCAATCAGGAAACATGGGATATATGCTACTGAAGATGTAACCGATAAGATTCTGAACAATCCCGAATTTGGGATTGAGCTTTTGACGAAATACAAGGAAGAACGTGATAAACGCAGATTCCTGTCTGAACAGGTACTGACTCAGCAGAAGTTAATTGCTGAGTTGCAGCCGAAAGCAGATTATGTTAACCAGATCTTAAAAAGCACATCATCTGTTAAGACAACCCAGATTGCAAAGGATTACGGTATGAGTGCGAGAGCATTCAATAAGTTACTTTATGAACTGGGAATACAGTACAGGGTCGGTGATCAGTGGGTACTGTACGCAAAGTATCAGGCTTGTGGATATGTCCGCAGTGTTACATACGAATACAGACACCGTGACGGAAGGTTGGATGTAAAGATGTGTACCGAATGGACACAGAAAGGAAGATTATTCCTGTATGAGACTTTGAAAAAAGAAGGTTATCTTCCACTTATGGAAGCAGCATAAAGAAGTCCCACGGGAAGTACCAGTTCCAATGGGACAGACAATGAAAAAATTAATTTCAGCTACATAGTAGCAGAAAGTGAGCAGGATTGCAATGAAAAAAATCATTTCAGCGTGGATTGAACAGTTCATTGAGTTTGATTCTGAAATGGAATTTGCGGTATTTGAACAGAAATTAAAGGACAGCAAGAAAGGTTACCGCATCATTCAGGCTCAGAAATGCTCAGATGGAAAATATAAGATCCATATTATGAGACAGTATAACAACAATAGTTTCCCGGAAGGCGGTGAGGATGAATGAAATTTGCTGAGAAATTAAAAAAGGCAATGCAGGAACTGAACCTGAACCAGCGTCAGGTGGTAACACTGACCGGGAAAAGTAAAGGTTCAGTGAGCCAGTATCTGTCAGGTAAACAGATCCCGTCAGAAGATGTCCAGAGTGCCATTGCTACGTCACTTGGTCTGGCTTCTGATTATTTTACCGGCATGGATCAGGAACTTCAGGTTATGCCACAGCTTGAGGTAAAAGCCGGGACCATCCCGAAACTTGATGTCGCAAAAGCTGCAAAGATGATGGGAATGAACCATAACACAGTCAGAAAAGGTTTACAGCAAGGTGTATTCCCGTGGGGATATGCAGTACATACATCAGGTAACAGATGGGCGTATTTCATAAATGCAAAGAGATTTGCAGAAGTTGAGGGGATTGCCTTATGAACAAAATGAGAGAGTATGAAAGAGGTCGTGAGGATGGTCTTGATCTTGCCAGAAGAATTGTGAAGGAAGGCGGACTTGAAGCATTAGAGAGAGAATGTAAATTCAGAGGTGTGACCGGAATACATACTTCTCTGGCAGCTAAGGATTTGGATAAAGCATCACAGAAAATCAAGGAAATGACAATTGATACATTTACTATCTTATGTATTGCTGCCGTTCATGACGAATTTGGTTTCGGTGAGAAACGTTGCAGACGTTTGATTGCCAAGATGGAAGAAGGTGCTGAGTATCTCATGGATGATCTGGCAACCTGGGATGATTACATTAAAGAAATCAAAGAGCAGTTGAATATTGATCTGAGGATCAGATGGAATAATTAAAGGAGAAAAATGACAATGAGCGAACCGATTAAAGGCTATAAAGTATTTAACCCAGACTGGACTTGTAGAAACTTCCAGTACGAAGTAGGTAAAACGTTTGAGGAAGATGTAACACCAAAGTGTTGTGACAGAGGTTTTCACTTCTGTACAAAAGCATCTGACTGTTTCAGTTATTACAGTTTCAATCCTGAAAATAAGGTTGCAGAAGTTCTTGCACTGGGGACGGTTGATACTGAATCAGATGATACAAAATGTTGCACTAACAAAATCCAGATTGTACGTGAGATCAGCTGGCAGGAACTCTTGACAATTGTGAATACAGGAAAAGGTTGTACGGGTCTTTGCAACACCGGGAATCGCAACACCGGGGATTGGAACACCGGGGATTGCAACACCGGGAATCGCAACACCGGGAATCGCAACACCGGGAATCGCAACACCGGGGATTGGAACCTTTCTTCTTTTAATACTGGTTGTTTTATGACAGAAGAACAGAAGATTATGCTGTTCGATAAACCTACTAACTGGACTTACCGTGACTGGATCAATTCTGATGCACGTTATGCGTTGACCAACATTCCTAAGAATGTGGTTGAATGGGTTTCTTCATACGATATGACGGATGAAGAAAAAGAGAAATATCCAACTTATGAAACAACAGGCGGATATCTGAAGGTTCTGGATGAATCAGAGTCAGCACAGATTTGGTGGGATGGTCTGACTGATGGTAGCAAGGATATCATCAAGTCATTACCGAATTTTGATGCAGAAATTTTCAGGAAATGTACAGGAATCAAAGTAGAAAGTGAGGATAAAAGTAATGAGTAAAGTTGTAGAAATGTTGAAAGAAAAAGGTATTGCTGAAAGAATCCAGCGTAACGTGGATAGAAGCGTTGCATTATTTGGGAAGGATGTACCACAGGAAGAAATTGACAAGTCTGTAAGAATAATTCTTGATTTTGAGTTACATAGAAATCCTGAACTTAGTGACGCATTTGCAGAGTATGCGCTTGATCTTGCAATGGATAGCGTAGTGAAAGAACTGGGAATTAAATACAATCCTGAAGCTGCAAAGAATCTGTCTGATTTTGATAAAGCAATATATTCAGCAGTGGACAGGCTGGTAAAAACCATATGCCCGTTTTAAATTTTATGCCACACCAGCAAAAAGCCCTTGACCAGACAGAATCATTCAACAGATGCGCATATTACTTGGACATGGGCCTTGGTAAAACTTTTGTCGGTGCAGAGAAAATGTACTTGCTGAATAATGACGTAAATCTGGTGGTCTGCCAGAAATCAAAGATTGATGACTGGGTGGATCACTTTGAAAAGTACTATCCAGATTATGAAGTGTTCAACCTGACAAAGAAAACACAGGTGGTACGGTTCCGGGAATTGATTGACACCAGTACCATCTATGACTATAAAAAACAGATTGTCGGTGTTATCAACTATGATTTGGTGTACAGGCGTCCATATATCACTCATATAAAGGATTTTACTTTGATGTTGGATGAATCTTCACTGATACAAAATGAGACTACACGGCGAGCAAAATTCATTCTGAGATTACAACCAGAAAGCGTTGTTCTGTTGTCAGGTACACCAACATCCGGTAAATATGAAAAGCTGTGGTCACAATGCAAGCTGCTGGGATGGGACATAAAGAAAAAAGCATTCTGGGCTTCCTATGTAGATACAGAATGGGTAGAACAGGGGCAATTCAAACGGGAAGTTGTTACTGGGTATAAACACGTAGATCATCTGAAAAAGAAACTGTCACAACATGGGGCAGTATTTATGAAAACGCAGGAAGTCATTGAACTGCCTGAACAGATTGAACAGAAGATTTATGTGAAACCTACCAAAGAGTACAGGCATTTCATGAAAAATGGTTATCTGGTTTTAGATGATGGTACGGAACTGGTAGGTGATAACAGTCTTACTAAGATTCTGTATGCAAGGCAGTTATGCGGAATGTACCATCAGGAGAAAATGGATGCATTCAGGGACTTACTGGAATCAACAGAAGACAGGGTGATTGTTTTCTACAATTTTAATGAGGAACTTACAAGGCTAAGGAAAATATGTGAAGCACTTGACCGGGAAGTAAGTTTTGTGAATGGTTCAGGGCGTTCAATGTATGCCTATGAGTGTGTAGAGAACAGCGTGACATTCATTCAGTATCAGGCTGGTGCAATGGGTGGAAATTTTCAGAAAGCAAATAAGATCATTTACTACACCCTGCCACTTGGCAAAGGATCCTGTGATTTATGGGAACAGTCAAAGAAACGTATTCACCGTATAGGACAGGATAAAAGTTGCTTTTATTATTACCTGTTGGTGAAAGGCAGTTTTGAGGAAAAGAATTTTGCAGCATTGAGAAAGGGGAAGGAACTGACAGATGAGTTGTTTGAAAAATAGAGTTTTAAAGCTGATTACACTTATCAATGGTATCTCATTTTTATATTTTGGTAGTCTGTTAGATTCCTATTCCTGGATTCCTGGGATCATTTGCTGTATCAACTTTGCATGGTTGACACTGTTTGCTTATGCGAACGGATATACATATAAATCTGAGAAAAGAGGTGAGTAATACGGCAGCAGAAAAGAACTTTGAAAATAAGGTGAAAACCTTCCTGAAGGGAAAAGGATTCTGGTTCCTGAAATACTGGGGTGGTGCGGCTTATACCAAAAGTGGGATTCCCGATTTACTAGTGTGTATGCGTGGTAGATTCCTTGGACTTGAAATAAAAGCACCGAGAGGGGAACCATCAGAGTTGCAGCTTTATCATCTTGAGAACATCAGAAAAGCTGGTGGACGTGGGATTTTACTGTACCCAAAAGATTTTGATAATTTCAAGGAATTTGTAGCAGATACTGCAAAGGGAAATTCCTGGTACCTGGATAACATTGAATTTCAGGATCAGTGGAAAGAAAAATTAAGAAAGAGAGGATAAATAAACATGGCAAAAAAGAAAGTTGAAGAAATGACAGCAGAGCAGGTTGCAACAGGTACATTAGAAAATGAGGTTGCAGAAGGGGCGAATGAGAAAGCAACTGCGGTTGAATACAATTACCCGGATATTATCAGGGAAGAACTGATTAAAACCGGGCGTGATGGAGTCCTTGACCTGATTGAGTATATGAGAGAGTGCGGATTTTTTGAAGCCCCTGCATCTGGTGGAAACCATTCACATGAAAAAGGTGGACTGGCGACACATTCAGTAAATGTAATGTTTACTGCTGAAAAAATCGGTGTCTCCCTGCTGGGTGGTGCAGGCTACAACAAAATCAAGGATAGTGTAGTGATTGCCGCCTTATTGCATGATCTCGGTAAATGCGGCGATTATGGAAAACAGATGTACATTCCTAACATCCTGAAATCCGGTAAACAGTCAGATGCTAAACCATGGAAACGTAATCCGTCACTGTTACCGCTGGATCACGCAACCAGATCCATTAAACTTGCAACCCTGTTCATTGATCTGACAGAGGATGAAGAATTTGCTATCAGATATCATGATGGACTGTATGAAACTGCAAACTATGGTGTCAAGGGGCATGAAACACAGCTTTATATGATCCTTCACTGGGCTGATATGTGGGCCAGTAAGGTCATTGAGGGTAATAACAATCCAGAGGATGAAGAATAAGAAAGAGAGGTATAAGAATTATGGCACAGAAAGTATTAATCATGGGTGAGTCTGGTACAGGTAAAAGTACCAGCATGAGAAATTGTGATCCGGCTATTACAGCAGTAGTAAATCCAGTAGGTAAACCATTACCATTCAAGAATCATTTTGAAACACTGGATAATGTGACAGATGCAAGAGAAATCATCAAGTATATCAAAGAGCAGGTAAAGGCAGGTAAAAAGCTGATCGTGGTTGATGATTTCCAGTATATCCTTGCTATTCCGTACATGAACAGAATCAAGGAAACAGGATGGGACAAGTACAATGATTTCGGTGCAAATTACTTTGAAATCATTGATGTGTGCAAAGACTTACCGGATGATGTGGTAGTTGCTTATATGACCCATCTGGAAACTCTGGACAATGGACTGACTACAGTTAAGCTGATCGGAAAACTGTTAAGAGAGAAGATCACTATTGAAGGACTGTTTACAATAGTTCTGAGAACTGGTGTATATGAAGCTAAATATTACTTTTACACTCAGAACAGCGGAAAAGATACAGTTAAGTCACCACTTGGAATGTTCCAGAATTACGCCATTGATAATGATCTGAACTATGTGTACGACAAGATTAAAAATTATTATGAACTGGGTACATATAAGTCAGATGAAGAAATGGACAAAGAGGACCAGAAAGTAGCAGGTGATATTGAAAAACCGGATGCTTCCGGCAGACGTTCCAGAACCAGAAAAGCAGAACAGAAAGCAGAACCAGTTGAAAAAGCAGAAAAGACTGCCAGAACACGCAAGAGCAGGGCTGAGGTAGAAGCTGAAAACCATGAGAAAATGACAAAGTACCAGGAAAAAGTAGATGAAGCAATTCAGGAAGCAGCAGGTGATTCTGAAGAAGTTGATTTTGATGTTGCGGCAGAAGCGGCTGCAAGTGTACCTGCCCCTGAGTTACAGAAACCACCAAGAAGAACACGCAAGGAAAGAAAGACCGCTGAACAGACAGTTGAACAGTCTGAACCAGTTCAGGAAGAACCAGAAGTTACTGAGTCTGAATCTGATAAAATGGATGCCACACCAGAAACTGAAGGTGCAATGAATGCACCGGAACCACCGGTCAGAGGGCAGAGAAGACGCAGAACCAGACAGTAATCAGATAACAAATGAATTTATATAAATGAAAGGTTAAATAGGTGAATTATTATGGCAGTAGATTTCAGTGCATTTGACAAGAAAGTTGATCTTGACGCATTACAGGAAGAAGTAAAGAATGCAGATCTTTCTTCATTTGAGGATGTCCCGGATGGTACTTATATTGTTGGCTTCGATAAAATGGAAATTAAGCCGACAAAAGCGAAAGACAAGCTGATGTTTGCGGTACAGTGCAAGATCAAAGAAGGTCCGCATAAAGGCAGACTGCTGTTTTTCAATCGTGTAATCTCTGGAAACAAGACTTCTGAAAAATGGAATGATGGTAAGGCTATCAAGTCCGTTTGCACATGGCTTGACAAGCTGGAAACAGAAACCGTACCGGAATTTTACAATTATTCTGACTTTGCTGATTGTGTTCTTGACATTTTTCAGGAAGTGCAGGGAAAGGTTGAAGCTGAGGTTGATTGGGCCGCAAAAGACTTCAACCCTATCACTATCAATGAGGTGTTTGACTGCTAATTAAGTTATGGGTGGGATAGCAATATGTTATTCCACCCTGCATTTGAAAAGGTGACAGGATGATATTTTACGATTTTGAGGTTTTTGAACGTGACTGGCTTGCAGTTTTCATTGATGTAACGAATCAAAAAGAACACGTGATAATCAATGACAAGGATAAGTTAAGAACCTTATATGAGCGAAATATGAGCAACATATGGGTTGGATTTAACAACCGTCATTATGACCAATACATCATGAAAGGGATTCTGTTGGGGTTGGATCCAAAGAAGATCAATGACTGGATCATCATTCAGGGAAAAGAAGGCTGGCAGTATTCAAGAGTATTTAATAAACTTCCAATGATAAATTATGATGTTATGCCTAACCCACCCGTTGGTCTGAAGACCATGGAAGGTTTCATGGGTAGTAACATCAAGGAAACAGAAGTACCCTTTGATATCAAAAGAAAACTGACTGAGAAAGAAATAGAACAGACAGTTTTTTACTGTCGGCATGATGTTGAAGAGACTATAAAAGTATTCCTGGAAAATGTAGATGTATTTAATGCCATGCATGGAATTGTGCAGGCGTTCCCGGAATATGTGAGTTTATCCGATATCGGCAGCAGTGAAGCCAGAATCACAGCAAAGGTTCTTGGGTGTACAAAACAGGACTTCAATGATGAATTTGATTATTTCTTTCTTCCGTGTCTGAGACTGAACAAATACAAATATGTTCAGGATTGGTTCAGTACAGCGGTAAAAGACTGTACTGAAGAAATGAAGATAAATTATACAAAAGCCAAAGAAAACTATGAGAAAGCCAATAGTATAAAGCTGAAAAAGAAATGGAAGTCAGAGATGGAAAAGTGCGACTGGACAGATTCTTTTCGGTGGCAGAAATATTTTTATAACCGTTCATTGGAAACGGTAGTTGCTGGGATTCCTCATACATTTGGCTTCGGTGGTTTGCATGGTGCAACTGAAAAACCAATTCATAAAACAGGGCAGATATTACACGTTGATGTGAACAACTACTATCCTTCAATGCTGATCGCATGGGGACTTGTCACCAGGGCAGCAGGTAATGACAACTATCCGAAGGTATACGTGACCAGAAAGAAAATGAAGAAAGCGCAAGTTCAGGCGGCAAAAGCAGGTAATAAACCACTGGCTAAACAATGGAAAAAGGCCCAGTTACCATATAAGAAAATGCTTAATGCGCTGTCAGGTGCCATGAAAGATAAAACGAACCCTGCATATGATCCACGAAATAACAACTGCATGTGTATCAATGGTCAGCTTATGTTGCTGGATCTGATTGAACATCTGGAAGTAATACCTGGGTTTGAATTGATCCAGTCAAATACGGATGGTCTTATTATCTGGATTCCTGACACTGATGAAGCGTTTGAAATGGTTGATGATATCTGCTGGGAGTGGGAACAGCGTTGCAGTACAGACAAATGTTCTATCCTGTTGGAACTTGATAATATCTCTGAAATCTATCAGAAGGATGTAAACAATTACTTATGGATTTCAGCTGATGGTGATGTGGAAAGAATCGGTAAGTATCTGAAAGGTCTTTCAGCGGTTGATTATGATCTTCCAATTCTGAATAAAGCCCTTGTTGATTACATGGTCAAAAAGATACCAGTGGAACAGACAATAAACCAGTGTGATGATCTGAAAGAGTTTCAGAAGCTAGTGAAACTGTCAGATAAATATTCACATGTAGAACATGAACACTGTATACCTGTCCAGCGTGTTAAGGGTGTCAGGGTAAAACATACATATTACGATTATCCTAAGACTCAGCGGTATACATATAAGTCTTATCGGGTATTTGCTTCAAATGAGTTGCAGGATGGTAGGATATTAAAGTGCGGCGGTTCCCGTGGTAAACCTGAAAAGTTCGCAGATACACCAGATCATTGCTTTATATACAATGATGATGTAAATGGGGTAAAGGTACCGCAGAACCTGGACAAACAGTGGTATATAGACTTAGCAAAAAGAAGATTGAAACAGTTTGGTATTGCAGCATAGTACCGGAAAGGTGGGGATGATGGCAAATGTTCAAATGACAAAAGTGCAAATGTGGAATAGATACAAAGCATTAAAGAAAAAAGATTACAACTGGACATGTATATGTCCGGTATGCAGTAAACAGATATATGAAAAGGATCCTGATATTGAATATGTAAAAACAAAGCGTGGGACTGAGATTTTTATACATACGCAATGTATCAAAGAATGGGACAAGTAGGTGGTTGAGGGATGCTCTATAAAGGATATATTGAAACCAAAGGAAAAGCAGCAGTTGAAAAATTTAAGAATAAGACCAGGTTCAAGACTTATGAGCAGGTGAAAGATCTTCCCGGTTTCGGGGGCGTTCTGGAAAATGACACTATCCTGATAGACATTGATGATTATGAACAGTCAGAAATCATGATGGATATTGTTGAAGACTATCAGCTTGATTGCAGAGTATACCAGACTACCAGAGGAAAGCACTTCCTGTTCAAAAATCATCAGGTAACAAGGAACCACACACATGTGCCGCTTGCTATTGGGCTGACAGCAGACATCAAATGTGGAACCAGAACATCATATGAGGTTATCAAGATTAATGGTGAAGAACGTTTCATTGAATGGGATATCGAAGAAGGTGGTACATATCAGGAGTTACCGAAGTGGATGCTTCCTGTAAAGGCTGCCACTGATTTTATTGATATGGATGCAGGAGATGGCAGGAATCAGGCCCTGTTCAACTACATTCTGACACTCACAGCAAATGGTTTTACGGTGGATGAAACAAGGGAAGCTATCAGGATCCTGAATAAATACGTCCTGAAAGAATCACTTTCTGATGAAGAACTAGAAGTGATCCTTAGAGATGAAGCCTTTCAGAAACCTGTGTTCTTCAATGGTACTACATTTTTATTTGAACGTTTTGCAGATTGGTTAAAAAGTAACTGTAATGTAGCCAGAATCAATGGTCAGCTTCATGTATATGAAGATGGGATTTATCAGGTAGGGTACCGGGAGATTGAGAAGGTGATGATCCAGCAGATACCGAACCTGAAGAAGACGCAACGTCGGGAAGTGTTAGAGTTATTGGAATTAATAGCTGAAGAAAAAACGGCAGCAGATGCCCGTTATATAGCGTTTCAGAATGGTATTTACGATATTGTTACAGATCAGATGCAACCGTTTACCTCTGATTTAGTTATCACAAACAAAATACCGTGGAACTATAACTCGGATGCTTACAATGAACTGGCAGATGATACATTGAACCGGCTTGCCTGTAATGATCCGGTTATCAGAATGTTGCTGGAAGAAGTTATTGGTTATTGCTTTTACAGAAAGAATGAATTAGGACAGGCGTTTATGCTTACTGGTGATAAAGCAAATGGAAAGTCTACATTCATAAGCTGCATAAGAACAATTCTCGGTGAAGCAAACACATCTGCCTTGGACCTGAAGGAACTGGGTGACCGGTTCAGTACATCCATGATATTCGGAAAGCTGGCAAATTTAGGTGATGATATCGGTGATGATTTCTTGCAAGGTTCTCAGGTGGCAGTATTTAAGAAAATTGTTACGGGTGACAGAATCAAGGCTGAAAGAAAAGGTCAGGATCCGTTTGAATTTAACCCATACACAAAGTTGCTATTCAGTGCCAATGATATTCCAAGAATGAAAGACAAAACAGGTGCAGTTCTCAGACGTTTAGTTATTATCCCATTTAATGCCAGATTCTCAAAGTATCTGGAAGATGGGGTTACCATTGATCCTAAATTCCGTCCTTATATCAAGTATGAACTGAATGAACAAAGTTCAGTAGAATACATGATTAAAATTGGTATTGAGGGACTGAAGAGAATCATTGAAAATAATGGTTTCACTAAATCGAAAAAAGTTCAGCAGCAGTTGGATGAATACGAAAATGAGAACAACCCTATTAAAGCATTCATTGAAGATAATGGCATTGAAAGTATTGAGAACGAAGCAACAGCAGACGTATATAAACGGTATCAGGTATTCTGTGCAGATAATAACATGCAGCCTATGGGTAAGATTGTATTCAGTAAGCAGATCAAGAAAAGACTTCACCTTGAAATTATATCCAGCAGAATAGATAACACAGTCAGAAAGATATTTGTAAGGGAGTGATAAATGTGATTAAGTATTTAAGCCTATTCAGTGGAATAGGTGCTTTTGAAAAAGCACTTGAAAATTTATCTATTCCATATGAATTGGTTGGTTATTGTGAAATTGATAAATACGCAAGCAAAGCATATTCGATCATTCATAATGTACCAGAATCGTTGAATTTTGGCGATATAACTCTAATAAATGAAAAACAGTTACCGAAGGATATTGATTTAGTTACTTATGGTTTTCCATGCCAGGATATTTCACTTGCAGGTAAGCAGAAAGGGTTCGAGGATGAAAATGGGAATAAAACACGTTCGGGGTTATTTTTTGATGCATTAAGAATCATTGAGGAATGCCGACCGCAGATTGCCATTGCTGAAAATGTGAAAAACCTGACAGGAAAACGTTTCACTGAACAGTTCAACATTGTACTAAACAGTCTGGAATCTGCCGGATACAATAATTACTGGAAAGTTTTAAATGCAAAGGATTATGAGATTCCGCAAAACAGAGAGAGAGTATTCATTATCAGTATCAGAAAAGATGTTGATAATGGGCTTTTTAATTTTCCAACACCCATCCCTTTAAAGAAATGCCTAGGTGATTTACTGGAAGATGAGGTTGATCCTAAATATTATGTTTCACAGAAGACTTTAGAGAGGATACAGACATCACCGTTTTATAAGAAACATAACATGATTCACTCAAGGGGGGGGATATGTTCCACATTACTCATGAGAGATTATAAAGAACCAAAGTGTGTAAAGGTAAATTATGAATGAAGATAAAATTATAATATTTGTTGGTAATATATGTCCTACAAAAACCAGAAAGAATCCCAATCAGAGAAGGGTGTATGATCCTATTGGAATTGCGCCCACATTAAATTGCAAGGGGGGGGGAATTTGGAACCATTTGTGGTATTAAAAGCAAATACAAATAAAGGTTATGAAGTAGCTGAAGTGGGAGATTCAATTAATTTGGAGTATCCAAACAGTACAACAAGACGTGGAAGGGTGGGAAAACAAATGGCTCAGACTTTAACTACTGCCCCTCACCAAGCTGTAGCAGTGGCAATGAGGGGGAGATATGGAAAAGATAATATAATAAGTCAACAGGTAGAAGTATCTGGTAATACATATTCTAATGCATTAACAACTGTTCAGAAAGATGCAATGGTTGGAAATGCGGCTGACGGTACATTACTGATTCGTAAACTTACACCGAAGGAGTGTTTCCGACTTATGGGGTTTACAGATAAAGATGTTGATATGCTTATTGGACATGGAATATCAAACACTCAGTTATATAAGATGGCTGGAAATTCAATAGTAGTTAATGTACTGGAATTTATATTCTGTCAGATATTTGATAATAACAATGAAATATGGGTATAAAGAAGGTGATAGAGATGATTGAAAAGACTTGTAAAACTTGCCTTGATAATGAAGATGGATTTTGTGATCGCAAGGGAATCTTAGTAGATGATGAGGATTCCTGTGAAAAACATAGAGAAGACTGGCGTGACAGATTACTGGATCATTTTCTCAGAGGTCACGGAAAGGGGAGATAATGTGGGGTACTTTATTATTGGGACATTGTGTTTCATCAGTGGACTTGCAATGGGGGTGTTCTTAACAGCCCTTATCGTAGCTGGAGCAGATGATAATATTGGAGAAGTTAATGAGTTGGGGGATGATGAGAATGAGTTATAAGAACAGTGAGGGTTATTCAGATCCGACAGCGGGTGTTGCAATGGGATCTGCCAAGAAACAGGAGCAGGAGATTGACAAGCTGAACCATAAGGTTATGCAGTCGTTCAGACTGCTGCTTGATCTGGCAGGATTTGAGATTGTCGGACGTGTCACACTGAGACATAAGAAATCAGGGCGTATCTTTAAGTAGGAAAGAGGTGTTGTGGAATGACCGCAAAAGAGTATCTGAACCAGATCAGGGAGAAAGATGCAGCCATAAACAGAATGATACGGCAGAAAGAAAACTTAAAAGGTATGCTGTATACTATTGGCAGTCCTGATACTGGTGAAAAAGTGCAGACCAGTAAATCTGGAAGTAGTCGTTATGAAGAACTGTTTGCAAAGATTTCAGAAAAAGAGGATGAAATCAATAATAAAATTGATGATCTGGTTGGACTGAAGATAAGAATTTGTGAACAGATTAATGAGTTACCGGATGATGTACATATCTCTGTTTTATATGAAAGATATGTTGAACTGAAAAGTTGGAACCAGATATCTGATGATATGAATTACAATGTGAGATATTTATTTCATATTCATGGAGCGGCACTGAACGAATTTTATCAGATGTATGAGCAGGAAATAAATGCAGATGTATAACAAACATTGAGGGTTGGTGTAGTGCTGACCCTCTGTTTTTATGTTTTTGTAACTAGTTTGGGTGTTTGTAACTAGTTTGTAACTGGTTTTGTAACTCATTTATCCCTTGATTTTACTGGATGTAACTAATGTAACTAATTTTGAGAATGTTCTTATTATATTATTTTTTATATAATGTATATCAGTAAGAAGTAATAAAAATAATATATATATATATAATAGTATATAGTAAAAATTAGTTACATCAGTTACAAAAATGTCGGAAACCCAGTAAAATCAAGGGCTGAGAGTGTAACTGATTAGTGTAAAATGAGTTACAAACGAGTTACAATGAGTTACAAAACTGGTTACATCTGAAAATAAATGACATAATCTGAGTCAGAGTTGATATAAAAGCAGTCTGATTTGACTTGAATATGAGTCAGGAAAGCTGATATTGTGTAGACTGTTCAATCAGACATGAAGCGCATCCTTTTGTCATGGGGATGTGCTTTTTACTTTGTCCGGGAAATATAGCTGTTTATTCCTTTACAGCTTCCCGGACTTTTCGATATACAAAACGAAACGAATGAGAGGTGGTGGGGCTTGGCAAGGGCAAGAGATCCGAACAGAAATAAAGCATTCGAGATTTACAAAGAACATAATGGAAACATTGATTTAGTTGAGATTGCAAGCCAATTAAACATTTCACCCGGAACAGTTCGTGGGTGGAAATCTAAAGATTCTTGGAACGATAAATTGAATGGAACGTTCCATAAAAATACGGAACGTTCCAAAAGAAAAAAAGGCGGTCAACCAGGTAATAAAAATGCAGAAGGTCATGGTGGTACTGGACCACCAGAAAATAAGAACGCTGAGAAGTATGGATTCTTTTCTAAGTATTTGCCGGATGAGACGAAAGAGATTTTTGACGCAATTGAACATGCAAATCCGCTGGACCTGTTGTGGCACCAGATACAGATTGCATATGCTGCCATTGTGAGAGCACAGCGGATAGCTTATGTTAAGGATCACCAAGATAGAACCATCAACAAGATTGGTGAGAAAGATGGTGAGACTGTATCAGAGGAACGTTGGGAAGTACAGGAAGCATGGGACAAGCAGAATAATTTCTTAAAGGCACAGGCAAGGGCGCAGGCTGAATTAAGCCGCATGATAAAGCAGTATGACGAAATGCTTCATGCAAACTGGGAACTGGCTACTGAAGAACAGAAGACAAGGATCCAGTCAATGAAAGCAAAAGCCCAACTGAATGATGTTGAAGAAACAGTAGATGATGGATTCCTGGAAGCATTAAATTCTTCTGCTGCTGAGGATTGGAATGATGAAGAAACAGGTATTTAAGTTTCAGCCATTCTCAAAGAAACAACGCAAGGTATTGAATTGGTGGTGTGATAACTCACCTGTAAAAGATGCAGATGGAATAATTGCAGATGGTGCTATTAGATCAGGAAAGACAATATCAATGTGCTTATCATTTGTCATGTGGTCAATGTCCAATTTTGACGGGCAAAACTTCGGTATGTGTGGTAAGACTATCGGATCATTCAGGCGAAATGTGCTGTTCTGGCTGAAGCTGATGTTGAGAAGCAGGGGTTATTCTGTTACGGATCACAGGGCTGATAACCTTCTGGTAGTCAGTCGTGGGGATGTAGAAAACTTTTATTATATCTTCGGTGGTAAAGATGAAAGATCACAGGATCTGGTGCAGGGTATCACATTGGCCGGTGTGTTCTTTGATGAAGTGGCATTGATGCCGGAATCATTTGTCAATCAGGCTACTGGACGTTGTTCGGTTGATGGCTCAAAGATGTGGTTCAACTGTAACCCTGACGGTCCGTATCATTGGTTCAAACAGAACTGGATTAACAAATGCAAGGAAAAGAACATCCTGTATCTGCATTTTACAATGGATGATAACCTGTCATTGTCTGAGAAAATCAAGACAAGATACAGGAGCATGTACACCGGGGTGTTTTACAAGCGGTACATCCTCGGGTTATGGGCTGTTGCTGAGGGAATTATTTATGATATGTTCAGTGAAGATGAACATATTGTCAAATATGATGAAATAAAAGGTAAACTGATAAATAATCCTTCATGCAGATATGTGTCATGTGACTATGGTACCCAGAATGCCACTGTATTTCTGCTGTGGAATAAAGCCACTGATGGGAATTGGTACTGCATCCGGGAATATTACTATTCAGGACGTGACAAGTCAAAACAGAAAACTGATGCAGAATATGCAGAAGACTTGAAAAAGTGGCTGGGCGAAACCAAAATCAGGGCAATGATTGTGGACCCATCAGCTGCTTCTTTTATTGCGGAACTGAGAAAACGAAAATATAAAGTACTGAAAGCAAGAAATGATGTACTGGATGGTATCAGGCTGGTTGCTACACTGCTGAACCTTAAAAAGCTGTTCTTTTGCAATAGCTGCGAAAACACTATTGCTGAGTTTCAGTCATACATCTGGGATGAAAAGGCGGCAGACAGGGGAGAAGATAAACCAGTGAAACAGCACGATCATGCAATGGATGCTGTCAGATACTTTGTTTATACGATTTTGAGTAATCAGCTGGCAAAGCTGAAAACTATGAAAGGTTGATAGTTATGCATGTATTTACATTACCAGCTGAGGACTGGAATGAATTGAGTATTGATAAGCAGGTTATCCGACACCTGATATTAAAACACAGGAGTTTTGTGGATCACCTGATTACTCTTGAAGACTACTATGAGGGAAAACATAAGATCCTGAATGATAAGAACCGGGAGAACAAACTGGTATGCAACCATGCAAAGGATATTTCTGATACTGCCAGTTCATACTTTATCGGTAACCCGGTTACATATAAGGCACAGACAGATATCACAGACCTGACGGATAAGTTAGAATACGCCGGAGCAGATGAAGCTGACGGTGACAACGGTCTGGACTTATCTATTTTTGGCAGGGCTTATGAATACATCTACACCAAAAAAGATGAAACAGACCTGATGATAAAGAATTTGTCACCAGCGAATACCTTTGTTGTGTATGATGATACGATTGAGCAGAATGAACTGTTTGCTGTATATTACTATGCAAAACGTGATGATTCTGACCGGACAGATATAAAGTATATTGCTACTGTAGTTACGGAACATTATAAGTACATCCTGAATATTCAGAATATTGATGGTATTCAGCCCACCTATGAACAGGCTGAACCACATTATAAAGGTGAAGTTCCCATCATTGAGTATCTAAACAACAAGATGGGACTGGGTGATTTTGAACTTCAGATACCATTAATTGATGCATACAACGCATTAATGAGTGACCGTGTGACGGACAAGGAACAGTTTATTGATGCTATCCTTGCTATATATGGAACACTGTTATCAGATGGTGATGAGTATGACGAAGAAGGGAACAAGATCAGTGATTCTGCTGATGAAGCACAGAAAGAACTGAAGAAAAAGAAGATTCTGGAACTGCCTGACGGTACGAAAGCAGAGTATCTGACAAGAACCTTTGATGAAAATGGCGTTGAGATCCTGAAGAAAGCTATTGAGCAGGATATCCATAAGTTTTCGCATATCCCTTGTATGTCGGATGAGAGTTTTGGTGGTAATGTTTCAGGGGTGGCTATGGAATTTAAGCTGCTGGGGATGGAGAACATAACTAAGATTAAGACCCGGTATTACAAAAAGGGTCTGAGAAAGAGACTGAGAATATTTGCTAATTTTTATGCAAATAAGGGAATCAGTTTTGATGTTGCCGGTATTGTTCCTACATTTACCAGGGCATTACCGAAGAACCTGTTAGAGATTAGTCAGATTGTATCTAATCTGTGGGGTAAGGTTGGAAAGAAAACGTTACTGGCCCAGATTCCTTTTGTGGATGATCCAGAAGAAGAACTGAAGACTGTGGAGAAAGAAGCAGAAGATGATTTGAAACGGCAGCAGGAAATGTTTTCTATGACAGCAAACACACCACCGGATGATACAGATACATCTGATTCTGATTCTGATGAGCCTGATAGCAGTCAGGATGATAAAAAGGATCCTAAAAAGAAAGATGGAAAGGTAAATGAATAATGAACGATACTGGATAGATAGGGCAAACTATCTCATATATCATCATATGAGTGATGCTGAACAGACAGCGGATGAAATAGCCACGTTGTATAGAAAAGCGTATAAATGGCTGATATATGAGTCAAGAAAGATATTTGATAGGTATCAGAACAGTCACGGTTTGACAGAAGCAGAAGCAAGGCGGCTGATTAGTCAGTTACAGGGTTCTTCTTCATTGGAAGAACTGAAAAGACTGTTAGAGCAGGATGGCAGAAATCAGGAAATACTGGCACAGCTGGATGCACCAGCGTATCAGTTCAGAATTGACCGATTAAGACAGATACAGAATCAACTTGATATTGTGATGAACAATGTTTACCAGCAGGAAAAAATACTTGCTGGTGATTTTTTTGTGGATCTGGCGAATGATTCTTATTACAGACAGATTTATGAGATACAGCACAATACATCATATGCTTTCAGTTTTGCTCATATAGACAGGAAACAGATTGATAAAGTCATTTCTATACCTTGGAGTGGAAAACACTATTCTGAACGCCTGTGGAAGAACAGCAAAACACTGACAAAAGCAATTAAAGAAGAACTACTGATTGATCTGATTACTGGGCGGCCTGAAAATGAAGCTGTAAAAATTATTGCAAATAAATTTGACCAGGGGATTTTTGAAGCAAGGCGTTTGGTTCGCACAGAAGCAGCGTTTGTTTCCGGGGAACTGAATGCAGAAGCATATGAAGAATGTGATTTGCAAAAGTATCAGTTTCTTGCGACTTTGGACTTGCGTACATCTGAGATATGTCGGTCACTGGATGGGAAAAGGTTTTTCCTGAAGGACAGGCAGGTTGGAAAGAACTATCCACCTATGCATCCGTGGTGTAGAAGTACCACTATTGCAGTCATATCAGAGGATGATATAAAAAAACTGAAAAGACGAGCACTGAACCCGGAAACGGGCAGAACTGAACTTGTTCCAGCTTCCATGACTTATGGTGAATGGTATAAAAAATATGTAAAAGATAACCCAAAAGCGAAAGGGCAGGAAAAGGCAATACAAAATAAGGCTTCTGACCAAGCGCAATATCAGAAGTATAAGAAATCAGGTATTGATGGTGTACCTGCATCATTTACAGGGTTCCAGAAACTAAAATACCAGGAGCCTGAGAAGTGGGAGCTGTTGAAGAAGGATTATAGAGAAAGGAAGAAAACATGAAAAAAGCAATGTTATCACAGCCTATGGCCGGAAAGACGGATGCAGAGATTATTGCAACCAGAGAGAAAGCAATTAAAGCATTAAAAGAAAGAGGGTATGAAATCGTAAATACTCTTTTTACTGATGAGTGGTACAGCAAAGAAAAGATGAAAGAACGTGGTGTTGTTCAGATTCCTTTGTGTTTCCTTGCAAAATCTCTGGAAAACATGAGTTTATGCCATGCGGCTTATTTCTGTAAAGGTTGGGAAAATGCCAGAGGGTGTAAATTAGAGCATGATGCCGCAGTAGCCTATGGATTAGAGATTATCTATGAAGAATAGAAAGGGGAAACACCAATGGTAAAAGTTAAATGTATTCAGAGGTTTAATGATGTGACTCAGCCAATTGAGAAGATGCAGCGTTTTCCAGGTGCAGTCTGGGAAGTAACAGAAGAAAGAGCGAAACATCTTGTGGCTGAAGGAGTGGTTGAAATTGTGACAGAGAAAACAACCACAGCAAAAGCACTTGAGAAGTAGAGACCTGAGGGTCTTTTTATTTTGTCTTTTTTCAGCAGACGTTAAAGAACTGTAAATCTAAGACGAATGACCCAGGCCCATCACGGGAATAGGTTGGGCGGAAAGGATAAATATGAGAAATAAAGTTTTTAGAGCACTTACACAGTGCAGATGCAAGGTTCCTATGAATTTACAGCTTTTTGCAGAAGGAGATGGTGCTGGTTCCGGTGATGATTCTGGTAACGGCGGTGGATCCGGTAGCGGTGAAGGTGATGATAGTGGGTCTGGTGATGATAAACCACAGTCATTTGATGATTTCCTGAAAGGGGAAGGGAACCAGGCAGAATTTGACAGAAGAGTCAACAAAGCAATTCATACTGCTGTTCAGAAAGCACAGGAAAAATGGGAAGCTCTGACAAACGATAAGTTGTCAGAAGCTGAAAAGCTGGCGAAAATGAACAAAGATGAAAAGGCGCAGTATATGCAGCAGAAAAAAGAAAAAGAACTTGCTGACAGAGAAGCAGCAATCACAAAGAGTGAGTTGAAAGCAGAAGCAAAAAATACACTTGCTGAAAAGAAACTTCCACCTTCTCTTGCTGATCTCCTTGTATATACAGACGCTGACAGCTGCAATAAATCCATTGCAACTGTAGAAAAGATTTTTCAGGAAGCTGTTGAAGCAGCAGTTCAGGAAAAATTAAAAGGCGGCGACCCTCAGAAGAAGGCACCGGAAGGTAACAAAGAACTGGAAGCGCAGGTTGAAAAATTAATGCGTGGATATTAAAGAAAAGGATAGGTGAAATATATGGCTATTAATACTTTAGCAACTGAAACCCTGTTTCAGCGTACTCTTGATAAGTTAGCTGTACAGGAAGCTGTAACTGGTTGGATGGATGCCAATGCAGGACAGGTTATTTACAGCGGTGGTAAAGAAGTAAAGATCCCGAAACTGTCTGTTCAGGGACTCGCAAACTATGACCGTGACAACGGGTATGTTATGGGTGGTGCTACTATGGCATACGAAACACTCACAATGACACAGGACAGAGGACGTAAATTCCAGCTTGACGCAATGGATATTGACGAAACTGGTTTTGTGACAACTGCCGCTGCGGTTATGGGAGAATTTCAGAGAGTGCATGTGGTACCTGAGATTGATGCATACCGTATTTCTAAGTTGGCATCTACTGCGGTCACTGCAAAAAAAGCAGGTATGGTAACTTATGGTTATACACCTGGAGCAACAAACACATCTGCCCTCAGAAAAGCAAAAGAAGGTATCAAGGCTGTTCGTGATTGCGGATACAATGGTCCGCTCGTTATTATGGCAACCTCTGATTTCATTACTGAATTGGAACTGGAACTCGCTGGTAAGATTACAGCAATGACATTTTCTCAGGGTGGAATCAATACGCAGGTACCATCTATTGACGGTGTACCATTTATTTCTGTACCGTCAAACAGAATGTATTCTGCAATTACCCTGTATGACGGTAAAACAAAAGGTCAGGAAGCAGGTGGTTATATCAAAGGCACTACTGCAAAAGACATCAACTTTATCGTTACTGCAAGAACTACACCGATTGCGGTAACAAAACAGGACAAAATGAAAATCTTTACACCGGATCAGAACCAGGATGCAGATGCTTGGAAGATGAATTATCGTAGACATCATGATCTGTGGGTGCTTGAAAACAAGATTGATTCTGTATTTGTATCAATCAAAGACGCTGAGTGAGGGGATGTAAATGATTCTGATTAAGGAAAATGTTGAAAGAATCATTGATGATGATTCACAGGGAATTATTGACCAGCTGTTATTAGATGGCTGGTCAAAAGTCCCTGTTGTAACTGATTCCAAACCAAAAAGAAAAGGAAAAACAGAAAATGGGGTGAATGCGGATGGTAAGACCGTCTGATGTGCGTATTGTAGAGAAGTTGACAGGTGAACAGGATGAAGAACTGATTGCTGTTCTTCTTGATGATGCAGAATCTTTCGTATTGGCTTATACAATGCGTACAAAAATCATACAGCCACTTGAAAAGCCTGTTCGTGATCTTGCCGTGATTGCTCTAAATCGTATGGGGACAGAGGGTGAAAACAGTAGGTCAGAGGGTGGAGAAACCTATAACTTCAATGACGCACCGAAGCAGATTTTTGACACCCTTAATCGTTATCGTATTTGCCGGGTAGGTGGTAAAGTTTATGAGAATAAAAAGAAGTAGACTAAACACATTTTATCTGAAAAAGAGAATCTCAAAGAAAGATAAAGAGGGGTGTTCAACAGGAGAATGGGGAACAGGGGTCCCCTTTGTAGGGGAACAGTGGCCTGCATCTGGTAAAGTGCAGGTTCAGCAATATGGAGATAGACTGAACTATATACTGAACCTAAAACTTGATGGTGCATATCAGATTATAAGGGAAAAACAGGGTGCTTCTTTTGATTTCGGTAATGATTTGGTTTTCAGAGAACAGGATGGAATCTGTATTTTTACTGATGAAGAATCTGATCCAGATTACCGGATCATTGCAATTAAACCTTACCGACAACTAAAGATGGAGTTGGAGAAGATATGAGTGATGATCTGATGCAGAAATTTTCAGGGCTTGTTGATATGGCTGAAGGCGGTTTACAGTCAAAAGTACACGAACAGGCTTTACGCATTCAGGCACAAGCTAAAGAATTATGTCCTGTCAGAAGGTACGGTTCCGGGGGTGGATCATTAAGACAGTCAATCCATGTTAGTACAGAACGACAGGAAGACTTGATTCACAGTGAGATATACACCAATTCAGAGTATGCACCTTATGTTGAGTTTGGTACTGGCCCCACAGGACAAGCGCATCACAACGGTATATCCCCGGACGTTGACCCTGTATATTCCCAGTCGGGTTGGATGATACCAGCTGATGCAATGTCACCAGATGATGCCGAGCAGTATGGTTTTGGTATCGCAAAAGGGAAAGACGGAGAAGTCATTGGATATTATACAAAAGGTCAGGTTGCGCAGCCTTTCATGTACCCTGCTTTTGCAGAATTGAAGGATGATGTGACACAGGAAATTAAAGCGGCACTCGAAAAAGATTTGAAAAAGGTGACAAGATGAAAAATGTAAAAGATCAAGTATATTCAGCACTTCTCACTGTTACTGAGAATGTATCAGACACATATCCGAAAGACTGGGCGAACTTCCCAACAATTCAGTATGTAGAAGAAAATAACAGTGTGTGGGAACGTACTGACAACGCTGAACAGAAGGCTAAGGTGTCATATAAAATTGATATATGGCACAACCAGAGCACATCTGATACAGCCCTTGCAGTTGATGCTGCTGTTTCTGCTTTAGGTCTGGTGAGAACCTATTGCGGTGATGCACCAGATCCAAGCGGATTGAAACATAAAGTAATGCGCTATGAAGGAATCATTGAGATGAGTTCCGACATAGTGTACTGGAATTAAGAAAGAGGTGAAGATAAATGTTAGCAAATGGTACAAAACTGGGTTACTCTAAGACCGCCCCTTCTGGCAGTTCTACATCCTATACTGACTTACCAGGACTGAAGGAAATCCCGGATGTTGGAACAGATCCTGAAAAAGTAGATAATACAGTTCTGACAGATAAGCATAAAGTGTATGAAAAAGGTATCGGTGATCTGCCTGAAATGACATATAAGTTTAAATACGACAACACGAAAGCAGACAGTCCTTATCGTACACTGAGAAAAGCAGATCAGGATGGAACAGTACTGTATTTCAGAGAAACTGATCCAGATAAAACAACTCTGGATTTTGGTGCTACAGTGTCCGTAAAACGTACAGGCGGCGGCGTCAATGGTGTAATTGAATTTGAGGTAACCATGACTGTACAGACAGATATTACTTACACAGACCCGGCATAATACCGGGTCTTTTATTGAGAAAATTCAGGAGGATATAACATGGGTGGTTTAGACGAAGAAGTAAAAGATCAGAAAGAGGAAACAAAAATTGTAGATTTGGATGAAGAAAAAAAGAAAAGAAAGCCTTTTCATTACTGGACTGTTGGTGGCAGAGATTACTGTCTGAAACTTAAAGCATCTAATATTGAAAAGCTGGAAAATAAATACAAGTGTAATATCATGCATCTGGTGGATGATATGCCGGCATTATCTGTAATGCTTACTATCATCCAGGCAGCAATGCTTCCGTGGGAACATGGGGTTAAGTATGATGATATTCTGAACCTGTTTGACAAATATGTTGAAGAGGGCGGAAGTCAGATTGATCTGTACAAAAATGTTGTGATTCCGACTCTGGCGGTATCCGGTTTTTTTACGCCGAAGATGGCAGCGGAAATTCTGGAAGCAACAGACGAAGAACTGTAACAACTACAAGCGAATATTTGTGGGCGATTTACCCGGATGCATTAGATTGTGGAATACGGCCTGAATTATTTTGGGATTCCACTTTAAATGAGATCATGGATATGATGGAGAGTTATGTCAGATGCAGAGCAAGAGACAGGAAACAGCAGATCAGTGATAACTTTATTCTGTCAAAGGCTCTGACACTGAACCTTTCAACCTTGTTCAATGAAAAGGCTGAACTTTGTAATCCATGGGATTTTTACCCACAAACATTCAAAGAAGATAAAGAAAATTATGAACATCAGAAGCTGGAAGCAGAACTTGCCGATTATAGGGACAAGCGCAGACGGTGGGCTGATGAATTTAACAGACGAAGGCAGCAGGGAATGTAACCCTGCTTATTTTATTGTCAGGAAGGGGGTGAAAATGTATGGGTGATACACTTGCAAAACTGAAAGTCATTCTGGAAGCATCCACAGCTTCTTACAAGAAAGAAATGGAAAAAGCCCAGAAAGTGACCAAAAACGTCAGTGATTCTGTTAAGTCTGAAACATCAAAAGTCAAACAGGCTATGAAAATGAATGATGCGACAGAGTCAGTGAAAAAGCAGGTTTCTGTGTTCCAGAAAATGAAACAGGCGATTACTAAATATCAGGTGAAGGCCGGAATAAAAGTACCTACACAGGACTTTCAGGAATTGCAGTCCGGTATGAAAAAGGCAGAAGGTACGCTTAGTTCTTTGATTGCAAAACAGGAAAAGTATGAAGCAATTGGTGTGAAAAAGAACAGTTCAGCGTGGAAGTCATTACAGTATGACATTCAGGGAGCCAAAAATGAGATTGAAGGGTACAAAAATGAAATGGCTGAAATGCGGTCAAACGGTACTGCGTTTACAAGGGGCTATTCTATACCGAAAGAAATCTTTAAAGGAATTGGTAAAGGTGCGTTAGGTCTTGGAAATTTGGGACTGAATGCTGCTCAAAAGGGCTGGGGTGGTTTGAAAAAAATTATCAGTGGTACAGCGTCTGCATTGACGAAGGTAACCACAGTCATTAAAAGAACATCTGGTGCATTCGCTGCACTCATACAGAAGTTTACAAGCGGTATTCCTATTTTACGAAGGTTCACAGGTGCAACAAAATCAGCATCTGGTGGACTGGGCGGTGGATTAAAAAACATTCTCAAATATGCGTTCGGTATCAGGTCACTTTTTGCTTTGGTGAACAAGCTGAGAAGTGCGTTAGTAGATGGATTCAAAAACCTGGCACAGTACAGTGGTGAGACAAATAACAGTATTTCAATGCTGATGTCTTCCCTGACGCAGTTAAAGAATGCATTTGCGGCAGCATTTGCACCTATTTTGAATGTGATCGCACCTATTCTGAATACACTGATCCAGAAGATTATTTCTGTAGTTAATACATTTGGTCAGTTGACGAGTGCATTAACAGGTAAAACAACTTACATTAAAGCGAAAAAAGTTCAGCAGGATTACGCCAAGAGCCTGAACAGTAATGCCAATTCAGCTAAAAATGCCAAAAAAGCAAATGAGGAATTGAAACGTACCATTCTGAGTTTTGACCAGATCAATAAGATGGATGATAACAGCAGTTCTGACAGTAACAGTGGAATAGCTGATACAGGTGGTCTGTCACCTTCAGATATGTTTGAGACTGAAAGCATTCCTTCAAAGATTAAAGGGATTGCCGACATGATTAAACAGGCATGGAAGAATGCTGATTTTACAGAAATCGGTGCTATGGTCGGTAATAAACTGAATTCCGCACTGAACAGCATCCCATGGGATAAGATCAAGAACACCTGCAACAAGATTGCAAAGAGTGTTGCCACTTTTCTGAACGGTTTTCTTGAAACAGTTGACTGGAAACTGGTTGGTAATACCCTTGCTCAAGGCATCAATACCGCCTTCGGTATGGCAAATACGTTTGCCGAAAATTTCCACTGGGATAGCCTTGGGAAAGCAATTGGTAACGGTATCAATGGTGCGCTGGGTGGTCTGGACTGGAACCTGATACAGGAAACTGTACGCAATATCGCAACAGGAATTACTGATACACTAAACAGCTTCATTCAAACAACTGACTGGGCGTTAGTTGGTCAGTCGTTCGGTAATGGCATCAATACCATTCTGGACTTCTTCCATACCGCTATCAATAACTTCGATTGGACAGGTGCTGGTACAGCACTTGCAGATTTTGTCAATAATGCAGTAAATACCATTGATTTTGTCAATTTAGGACAAACTATATCAGATGGAATCAAAGGTGTTTTTGATTTTGGCATAGCTGCGATTGAGGGCATTGACTGGTGGACAATTGGTGAAAAAGTTCGTGATGGTTTAGCTGCTATTGACTGGAACGGCATAGCTGACGGATTCTTTGAACTTATTGGCGCTGCATTTGGTGGCTTATCTGCATTTTTTGGTGGTCTTCTTTCTGATGCAGTTTCTGGTGCTCAGAAATACTTCCAGAAGAAGATTGAAGAATGTGGTGGAAATGTTGTCAAAGGAATCTTTAAAGGTATCAAGGATGCCGTTGTTGGCATTGCAGAGTGGATAAAAGATCATATTTTTACACCATTCATGAAAGGTTTTACAGCTGCATTTGGTATTCATTCACCGTCAACCGTTATGGCTGAACAGGGTGGATATATCATTGATGGCCTGCTGAAAGGTGTGAAAGATAATATCAGCAAGTTCCTGAATTATATTAAAGAAATTCCGGGTAAAGTACTGAAAGCAATTGGAAACATCAAGAACAAAGTCTTACAAAAAGGTTCTGACATTGTTTCAGGCCTGAAAGATGGATTTAATGAAAAAGTTTCTACATTCACCAGTGTTCTTGGTACACTTCCTGAGACAATCAGGAATGCTATTCCAAACCTGTTTGATGTAGGATCAAGTATCATTCAGAACTTTGCAAACGGATTTTCAAGTGTTCATATTCCTATGCCACACATTGGTTGGGACTGGACAGGTGGGAGCATCCGTATTGGTAATTTCTCATTTTCATTACCACGTTTTAATTTGCAATGGTACGCAAAGGGTGGTTTCCCGGAAATGGGACAGTTATTCATTGCAAACGAAGCAGGACCTGAGATGGTCGGTAAGATGGGAAACCGAAATGCAGTAGCTAATAACAATCAGATCGTTGACGGTATCAAGAATGGTGTATTTGAAGCTGTACTTGATGCGTTCAATGCCAGCGGAATCCTTGACAGGGATGATACTGAAAAAGAAGTTACTCTTGAATTTACACTGAAGGCTGACAGCGAAACACTGTACAAGGTAGTTCGCAAGGGCAAAAAGAAATATGATTACCGTTTTGCGGTAACTGAGACAATTTGACAGGGGGTGTCACATGGACAACATTGTAATCAAAGTGGGTGGTGTGACACTACCCAAGGAAGTTTCCAAGTTTAAATGGAAAAAATCAGATGTATCTGCGAAGAATGCAGGAAGAACGCAGGATGTTAAGATGCATAAGAACAGGCTTGCAAAAAAGCGTACTCTGAGCCTTGGTTGGGTAAATCTGACAAAAGAGCAGATACACCAGATTCTTGTTGCATTTGATCCAGAATATATAATGGTAACTTACTGGGATCCTTTAGCTGGTACTGATGTAACAAAAGAGTTTTATACAGGTGATATGGAAGCAAATGTAAAATGGTGGGCGAAAGGTCATGAACGTTATTCCACACTTGATTTTGATGTGATTGAGAGGTAATAAAAATGATTAATGTATCAGCCGCATTCAAAGCAGCATTAGAAAATGATAACAGAAATTTTTCAGGATCCTGTACAATTACATTAGCATCTGGTAAGTCAATCCCCATTGACGACAGCCAACTGTGGGATAATGGTTTTGTAATTAATGATTCTACATCTAGTACGGGCGGTTTTGATATAGGTTCAGCAATAGTTCAGAAGTTCACATTAAGACTGAACAACATGTATGATGATTTTACTGAGTACGATTTTACAGGTGCTGAAATTTCAAATATAAAAGTGTCATTGAGTTTATCTGGTAAGACTGAAGCTGTTTCTAAGGGCGTGTTTACAGTAAATGATACAAGCTATGATGGCGATATCATTACACTGGAATGCTTGGACAACATGCATAAATTTGATGTTAATTACAGCAAGAGTAATCTTACATATCCTGCAACGCTATTACAGATTGTACAGGATGCATGTAGGTGCTGCGGTGTGACTTTAGCAACAGATTCTCTACAGTTTGAGTATTACAATTATGTGATTCAGAAAAAACCAGATAATAACACTATGACATTCCGTGATGTTTTGACGTGGGTTGGCCAGATTTCAGGGCATTTTTGGAAATGTAATAAAAGTGGTCAGTTGTCAGCTGGTTGGTACAATATGTCAGATCTGTCCGCTGGTAGGAATATACATACCTTACAGACAAATGTTGTCACGGATGTAAACGTTGACATGGATGATGTTGTAATTACATGTGTAAGAATCGTAACTGAAGATGAAAATTCTAATCAGGTAACTTTTCAGTCTGGCTCAGATGGGTATGCAGTTGTTATCGACAGCAATAAATTTATCAATAAGGATAATGCAGCTGAAATTGCGTCAATGGTTGGTGGACGTGTTGTTGGATTGAGGTTCAGACCAATGACTGTCAGTTCATTGCAAGACCCTACGATTGAAGCAGGGGACGGGGCAATAGTATATGACCGTAAATTAAAGTCATATAAGACTTTTTTTACAAACGTTGTATTTTCTATTGATGCAGATAATCAAATGTCAAATGACGCAGAATCAGCACTGCGTAACAGTGCCGAAAGATTTTCAGAAGCATCAAAAATTTATCAGAATCTGAAAAAACATTTAAACAAAAATAAAACTGAATGGGAAAAAGCAATGGAAGAACTGGAAAAGGCAATGAAAGAGCAAGTGGGCCTTTATCCAGTTATTAAAACACTGGATGATGGAAGCAAAGTATATTATATGTGTGACCATCAGACACTGGAAGAATCCCAGGTTGTGTTTGAACTTAATGGAAAAGGTTGGGCGGTAAGTACAGACGGTGGAAGAACATGGAACGCAGGTTTACTTGTGGATGGTACCATGATAACAAAGATTTTGAACAGTATTGGAATTAATGCGGATTGGATCAATACCGGGGCTTTTACCGTCCTTGATTCTGATGGAAATATCATGTTTAAAGCTGACACTGCAACCGGGCGTGTGGATATTGTAGCAAATTCTTTTCAATTGAGGGGGAAAACTCTTGAAGAGATAGCGAAAGAATCAACAAAGAATTACGTTGACGCAGTTATTGGGGATAAGATAAAGGATATAAACACACAGTATTTTGATTCCTATGACCCTACGCTTACCAATAAGCCAGCGTCAGACTGGACTGATGCGGATGCGAAGGAGAAACACATTGATGATATTTTCTATAACACCAATACTAAGAAAATGTTCCGTTTCGTCAAGATTGATGGCGTTTATAGTTGGGAAAACTTTGATGATCCTGATATAAAAGCTGCGCTTGATGCTGCATCAACGGCACAAGATACCGCAGATGGAAAAAGACGAGTGTTTTTGGTTACACCTAAACCACCATATGATGAGGGTGATATGTGGGTTACCTCTACCACTGATGGAAAAGGTGAAATAAAAATCTGCAAAACCCCCAGACAATCTGGTGTATTTTCATCTGCTGATTGGATCAGTCCGTCTTATGTGGATTCTGATGATGTGGATAATGCGATTAATGAGTATGATACCAGTTTAGGGCAACCGGAAATTTTTAATAAACTGACCAATAACGGAAAAAACAAAGGTATTTATATTCAGGACGGTGAACTGTATATAAATGCAAGCTATATCCTGTCTGGCGTTTTAGCAGGAAAACTGATCAATGGTAAAGGGCTGAATGTCACAGACAAAGATGGACAGGTTACATTGAAAATTGATGATGATGGGAATGTCTATATTAAAGCAACCGAATTTTCTCTGGAAGGAAAAAATATCAGTGATGTTGTGGCGGCAGAATCTGGTAAATTTAGGACTTTGAATGTGATCTTATCGAATGAATATCAGGGAATCCCAACAGATGAAGATGGGGATTATACTTCTTTTCCATCATGTAGCACTACAGTAAAGGTTTTGTATGGATCGGAAGATGTTACAAAAACTTCTATTATTCAGTGGACTCCATCCAGTGGTGTATATGGGAATGCATCCGGGGAAACGTATACAGTTACTGGGTTAATGGCAGATACAGGTACCGTAAAAGTTACTGTGACAAGAGGAAGCCTGACAGCCGAAAAGATATTTGCCATTGCAAAGCAGAAGCAAGGAATCCAAGGAATACAGGGACAGACTGGTGCAACAGGCGCGACTGGTGCTACGGGCGCTACAGGTGCAACCGGTGCTACAGGAAATGGCATTTCCTCTGTCACAACCTATTATCTTGCAACTTCCGAATCCAATTATGTATATACATATACAAGTGGATGGACGACTTCTGTGCAAAGCCCAACGACAAGTAAGCCGTATCTGTGGTCATATCAGACAACTTACTACACAAACGGTACTTCCAGCAGCACAACGCCGCATATCATTGGCGTGCGTGGTTCCAACGGAGAAGATGGTAAAGATGCAGGTGATCTGACACAGGAACAGATATTTAACATTCTGACAAATAATGGACAGACACAGGGGATTTATTTACAGAATGGAAAAGTATATATAAATGGGTCATACATAAAATCTGACAGCATTACGGCGAGCAAGCTGAGCATTACTGATTTATATGCTATTGGAGCGAAGCTTGGTGGATGGACTATTAATAGCACATATCTGCAATCGGCTGGCGGTGCAATCAAATTGTATTCAAGTGGATCATATAATGGAAAAATTAAGATAGGAAATGTTTCTTTAGTAGCAAATTCCAATGCCTTGGAAGTGCGAAGCGGAATGAAAATAATTTGTGGAAATCCTAAAAATTTTTCAGACGGAACAGATAGACTTATGATATATAACTTGTCGCATGTATCATCCGGTGGACATATGGTTTTTGATACGGATGGCGCAACTGTTGCATACCTGTCAAGTTCTTCAAAACGTTATAAAGATCATGTGTCAAACATGACTATTGAGGAAGCAGAAAAGATTCTAAGTATACCTGTTGTATGGTTCAAATATAAAAAAGGCTATTTAAATCCTACTGATTGGCTTAACGATAAAAGGATACCTGGATTCTATGCCGAAGATATTTACAATATTTTCCCGGAAGCAACACAGTTGAACGAAGCAGGAGAACCAGAAGACTGGAATTTCCGTGTAATGATTCCGGCAATGATGAAAGTTATTCAGGATCAGAATGAAAGAATTAATACATTGGAAGATACAGTGAACGCATTGAACGAAAGACTGAACAAATTAGAGGGAATGTTGAAAGGGGTGGTTAAATAATGCTGATTGCGAATTTTACCAATTATGGTGAAGAAATTACAGTAGACGGACTTTGGCAATATGATTATGGTCAAAGATTACAAATTAATGGACTTAATCTCCCGGATGTATTTGAGGTTCATTTATTCTGGAAGGGATTGGAAGAAGCAAAAGTTGTAACAGGTTATAGCGAGAATAATAAGTTTTATGTTGATATTCCAAACGAGTCACTTAAACAGAGACAAGCTATCACTGTTTATATTTATCTATCAACACCTGAAACAGGAAAAACTGTAAATACCGTGATGATGTTTGTAAATAAACGGCCAGAGCCTGAAGGATTTGAAATTCCCGAAGACATTGATTTATTCCACCACACATTGACCGCTGTTGGGGAATATACAAGGCAGACAAAAGAAGCTGCACATATAGCAGATACCAGAGCAACCGAGTCGGAATCCTGGGCACATGGGCATAAACTTTATCCAGAACGGGATAAAGATAATGCAAAGTATTATGCAGATCAGGCGAAACAAGTTGCGACAAAGAATGGCTTCTGCCACATGGAAATACGGGAAGATGGACATCTATATTTATCCCGTACAGAAAATATTGTACAGAGTTTGGATTTTAAGATAAATGATAAAGGGAGATTGGGGGTTATGATGTCATGATAGAAACAGATTTAGGATGTGTGACTGCCTATGCTGATGCAGTGGCGCAAGGTTACACAGGAACCCGTGAAGAATTTGGCCAGGTGTTGGCTAATTTTGCAGATTCTGCAACACAGGTTGCAACAGATAGAACAGCGGTAGAAGCTGCAAAGAAAACAGTGGAAGAAATGCAGTCAGATGTTACACAGAAACAGGAGACTGTGACTTTAAATATGAATGCAGCTGTCGAAGCCGCTGGAAAGGCAAAACAGTCCGCAAGTAACGCAGAAGCATCAAAACAGGCCGCTGCTAAGTCTGAACAGAACATCAACAATACCGTGACAGCTTTTGATAGTCATGTCGAAGAAAAGAAAAGCGAAGCAGACACAGCAATAAATAAAACGAAAGATGCCGCAGTCAAAGCTGTGACAGATCAGCAGACTGCATCTATTCAGGAAGCAAAAAGTCAGATTGCGTCCTACATTACAGAAAAAGAAAGCGTAGCAGAAGACCAGATTAATAAACATACATCTGATAAGATTACAGAACTGAATAAAGCAGCAAGTACAGCAAAGACTGCATTAGAACAGTCCATATCAAATTCAGAAAAAGCAAAAACAGCTCTGGACGGTAGTATTACCAATTCTGCCACATCCAAAAATAATCTGGATAAGAGTATTGAAACAAGTACCGGCAAAAAATCAGATCTTGATACCAGTATCAAAAATGCTGATACAGCAAAGACTGCATTAGATACTGCCACGACTACTGGAAACAATGCATTGCAGGCATTACAGAGTGAAAATAGTTCAGCCGCATCAAACCTTGAAGAGTTGAGAGGTGAAAACTTCAACAGTCAGGAAATTTTATCAGGTGTGGCAGACCTGAGAGCGTACCTTGGACTTACTGCTGATGATATCGTAGGCTTACAGGTTGATTATAAAAATAAATCCTTTAAGCGATTGGCAGGTGCGGCAAATCTGACACCGGGAAGTGATTTTGATAAGTTCAGCATGTATGGTGGAAGAAAAAGATGCAATGTTGCAGATGATGGAACCATTAATGCATGGTATGGTGATGAAGGCTATACGGAAGATGGTTCAAATGGACAGGTTATGGTATATGAGCCTAAGTTTTATTATCTTGTATGCCCGGTAGAATATGATCCAATTGATACCACAGGAATTGGTTATCATCTGAGAAAAGCAAATTACTATGTATCAGAAAAACCAAGACCAGGTTTCAGATTACATCCGGCATTTTATGATGCGTCAGGAAAAGAGATTGATTATTATCTGACATCTGCATATGAAGGAAGCATCTATGACACAAGTGCAGCGGCTTATCTTTTACAGGATGAACAGGTTATGTCTTCCGCTGAGGATAAATTTTCATCTATTGCCGGTGCAAGACCTGCATCGGGTTCTTCACAGAATCTTACAAGAACTGAAATTGAAAAAATGGCACAGAACAGAGGAACAAACTGGCATGGTGATCTGATTAAACAGATATCTGCCGAACAGCTACTGATGATCATTGAAATGGGTGTTATGGAATTACAGACACCAATTGGTCAGGGTGTCATAGCATTACCGTATACTACAGGAGATGATACTACAAGTTCATACGCAGCCGTTACAGGTTCAACTGCTTCACTTGGTAATGGAACTGGTAGAGCAGAAAAAACAACCACATACGAAGGTGGTAAGGCAACAGAATATACCGTGAATGGTAAAACATCAATTTGTTGGCGAGGCAAAGAAAACTTCTGGGGCAATATCTGGAAATTTGCATATGGTATCAGTATTTGGGGTAACGGAAAAATGGATGGTGGACAGCCTTACATTTGTTCTGACTTTGAGTTTGCTGAAAATAAAAACAGCGGAAATTATGAACCGGCCGGATTCACTGTAGCACCTAAAGAGGGGTATATCTCAGCAATGGGGTACTCTACTAAATTCGATTGGCTTTTTATTGCATCGGAAACGCTGGGTAATAGTTCATTACCTGTTGGGGATTATACATATCTCACACAGAATCTGAATGGTTACCGTATCGCTCGGCTGGGCGGTAATTGGAATAGTTGGTCTTATGCGGGTGCTTTCTGTTGGGTTCTGATTAACGGTGTTGGTTATCGTTATCGGGATATCGGGGGTCGCTTGGTATATATCCCAGATCGTGATTCAGATGCTTATACTGCGGCTGTTGAAGCATGGAAGCAGAAAATGGCAGCTTAATTCGTAACTTATAAACTTGATTCAGTAGGTTGAAAGAACTTCTGATATTTTCGTTATTTGCCTGTAATGAAAACTATAAAAAACAATCACTCAACTAGGCAGTAATTGGAATAATTGGTCTAATGCAGGTACTTTCTATTGGAATCTGAATAACAGTGTTGGTAATCGTAATCGGAATATCAGGGGTCACTTAATAATTGCAAAATATAGCCGGGTGGAAACATCCGGCTATTTCTATAATACTGTGTGGTTCTTTCAACCTTGCCACTCGGCAAAACAGAAAAATAGGCGGTGCAGACAAGTCAGAAATGATAATACCGCCTTACTTAATTACAAAAGAGGAAATGTCAACCGTATTTACCGGGCATACATCTGATATATGCTGACTGAAATTCGGAACTGCAATATACCAAAAATGAAACGTTATGACCATCTATTTGAGAAAATTTGTGATATTGAAAATCTGAGAAAAGCACATAAGAACGCAAAGAAAGGAAAAGGGTGGTATAAAGAAGTTCAGGAAATAGATAAAGATCCAGATAAGTATCTGAAGCAGATCCGGGAAATGCTCATCAATCATACTTATAGAACATCTGAGTATGAAGTGTTTTATAAGGATGATGGTAGAAAGAAGAGAAAGATTTATAAGTTGCCTTACTTTCCTGACAGAATTTGTCAGTGGGCTATCTTGCAGGTGATTGAACCTTGCATCGTCAGTAACTTGACCACTGATACTTATTCAGCAATACCTGAAAGAGGTATACATAAAGGTCTGACTAAATTACAGGCTGCAATGTGGAATGATCCAGAAGAATGTAAGTACTGTCTGAAGCTGGACGCAAGACATTATTATCAGTCAATCAACCACAATATTTTGAAAGAAAAGTATTCCAGAATGTTCAATGACAATGAACTTTTGTGGTTATTGAATGAAATCATTGACAGTATACAGACCGCAGATATTGAGGACTTAACGGCGATTTATTTACTTGAGGAAGATATTGATCCTGAAACCGGTATACCAATAGGAAATTACTTATCACAGTATTCAGGGAATTATTATTTTTCAAGTTTTGACCACTGGATAAAAGAACGGAAGTACGTTAAATATTATTTCCGTTATATGGACGATATAGTTATTTTTGGAAAGACAAAAGAAGAATTATTTACATTAAAGAAAGAGATTGATGTTTATTTCAGCAATGAACTTAAACTGAACATAAAAGGAAACTGGCAGGTGTTCCCATCGTATGTAAGAGGTGTTGACTTCTTAGGATATAGAACATTTTATAAATATACTTTGCTAAGGAAAAGCACCTGTTTGGAAATGAAAAAGAAAATGACCGCTATCAGGAACAAAGTGGAATCCGGAAACATGATGAACTATTCAGAGTGGTGTTCAATCAATTCCTATAAGGGATGGTTGAAATATGCTGATACTTTCCGGTTATACAGAAAGTATATTGTCCCGCTGTTACCTTATGCGGATGATTATTATATACGCAACATAAAACCGAACACAAAGAAAGGATTGAGAGCTGCATGATTAACTATGGAAAACAGAGAAGTACTGTCAAACCGGAAGAACTGGAACTGACTGAAACAAAAGCATTTGTTAGTTCCAATGTCAAAGAAGTGAATGAACCGGAAACTGATGGACAGCCGGGATTTACCGGGTATGAATTTGATCTGATTGAGTATGACAAAGATGAGTATATTAAGATTCAGGCAGAGAAAAATACTGATCTTGAAAATGAGATCACGCAAGCGCAGGTTGCCATGTGTGAAATCTATGAGATGTTAGGATAAGAAAGAAGGTGTGAAGTATGGCAAAGATTTATGCATCACTGATCATCAAAGGTGTTAAGACACTGGACGATGTTCCGGACAAACTGAAAGAAGCTGTTAAGGCTATTTTGGAAGGTGATAACTGATGATACGTCAGTTGATCATAAATATTTTATTCAGAAAGGATGTGCAGACTATGGCAATTATCTATGCAACCCTGATCATTAAGGGTAAGAAAACTTTTGCTGATGTTCCTGATAAGATCAAGGACAAAGTAAAAGAAGTTCTGGTTGACTTAGATTGTCCTGAATTAGCAGAATAATTAACAGGTAATCAAATTATCACAAGTACAAAAACAACCGCTATATGACGATTATATAACGTCACAGGCGGTTGTTTTTATGTACAGAAAGGAAGTAATGAAAGAGATTCTACTGGAAACCTATTCTGTTGCACTTCCTATTATTTTAACTGCTCTTATGGGCTACATTGTGTGGCTTTTAAAGAATCAGAAAAAAGATAGGGATGCGAACAGTAAAGGGACCATGCTGTTACTGAAAGTACAATTAATTGAATACCATGACCGTTATATGACAGATGGTGATATTCCATCCTACGCTTATCAAAATTTTTGTGAGATGTATGATGCATATCATGCTCTTGGTGGTAATGGTATGATTACAAAAATGAAACATGAGATTGAAGAATTGCACTTAAAGAAGAAAGAAGGGAATAGTCATGAAAAAAATTAACTGGCTTGTAAGAATTAAGAATAAAGCGTTCTGGGTTGCATTTATCCCGGCGGTACTCCTGTTAATTCAGGTAATTGCATCTGTGTTTGGCATCCAGATTGATCTGGGTGATCTGGGAAATAAATTGTTAGAAGTGGTCAATGCAGTGTTCAGTATACTGGTAATTCTTGGAGTAGTTACGGACCCTACTACTGCTGGAATCACCGATAGTACACAGGCACTTGAATATACAGAACCGAAAAAATAGGGGGTAGGACTGTGGAGATTAAGGGTATTGATGTTTCCAGATGGAATGGAGTTATTGACTGGCCCACCGTAGCAAACTACGGTATGGGCTTCGCTATCCTGCGAATCACGGAAAAGGGTAATGTTATTGATAGTACATTTGAAGCCAATTATGAAGGCTGTACTGCCAATAGTATTCCTGTCGGTGTTTATAAGTATAGTTATGCAGTCAATGTTTCAGAAATTCAATATGAAGCAAAAAAAGTAATTGAAGTCCTGAATGGACGAAAATTGGATTATCCTGTGTTTTTGGATATTGAAGATAAGTGTCAGGAGAATCTGTCAAAACATCTTATGATGCGGATGATTAACGCATTCAGAGAAATCATCATTAAAGCTGGTTATCAGTTTGGCATTTATTGCGGGTACTCCTGGTATCAGTACCAGCTTCCAGAGGATGCGAAAAAGTATGATTGCTGGTTAGCTGCTTACCCATCACAGGATGATGGGGCAATGCAGATCAGATTAAAACCTGCTGCTGGTATTGGCTGGCAGTATTCCAGCAAAGCAACTATTCCGGGAATCTCAGGGAAAGTAGACAGAAATGTCTTTTACAAAGACTATACTGTAACAAAAAATGAGGATAAGGGGGAAACGACAATGGACAAAGCTATTGAAAAAGTTATCCTGATTGCGAAAAACGAAGAGGGCTATTTGGAGAAAAAATCAAACAGTCAGCTTGACAGTAAGACAGCAAACGCAGGATCTGCTAATTTTACGAAATATTGGAGAGATATAGAACCATCCTATCAGGGGCAGCCTTGGTGTGCGGCGTTCGTATCTTGGTGTTTCATGAAAGCCTTTGGTCTGGAAAAAGCTAAAAAATTGCTGAAACACTGGCCTTACGTGTACTGTCCAACACTGGGAAATTTGTTTACCCGGAACGCAAACCCGAAAATCGGTGACATTGTTATCTTTTATCATAACGGTACATTTACCCATACAGGACTTGTTACCGCCGTAATCGGTGATCGTTTCTATACGATTGAAGGTAATACAAGTGGGGCATCCGGTATTATCGCAAATGGTGGCGGTGTATGTGCTAAAAGTTACCTCAATAGTCAGATGCCCGGAACTAAGTTCTGTACACCGGATTATAGTATTGTATCTGATGCATCCGCACCTGCAAAACCTGAGAATACATCATCTAATACTACACAGACAGGAGAGGAATATATGTTTGAGCCAAAAACTGTAAAAGCTGGTGACAAGAATACCTCTGTACTTTTGTTACAGGAAATCCTGAGAGCAAGAGGATTCAAAGGAAAGGATAAGAAAGAACTTGACCTTGACCGGTCCGCAGGAGACAATACCATTTATGCCCTGAAACAGTATCAGAAATCAAGAGGATTAGAAGCTGACGGTATCTGTGGAACTGCGACTTGGAATGATCTGATTGCTATCTAAATCCTTGTTACTAATTTGTTACTAAATGAGCAAGAAACTAGAGGATTTACAAGGACTGAACATTTTATAAAATCCTTAAAAATAAGGGTTTACAGGACGTTGCAAACTGGAAGAATTATGTTATAATAAAAACGCTACCGAAAAACGGAAGCAGTGAGAAATGACAGAAATCATTGTTGATTTGAGGAGTATAGAAATGAGTAGCGAAGAAAAAAAGGGGAGATTGTCGGAAGATGATGTAGGTACCGCAGAAGAGACCACAAACTTTGAAGACAGAATCAATGCAACATTGGACAAAATTCTGGATGATGAGGACGATGAGCTTGATGACATAGTAGTTGATTATGAGGATTCTGGAGAAGCAGAGGAAGACGTTGATAATCTTGACAAAACTATTGAGGTTAGCAAGGATAATGGTGAATTCCAGGAAGACTATGAAAAAACAATAGTATGGAATGGTCCTTCCGAACAGGATTCCGAAGAAGAAATATATGAGGAGCCTGAGGAAGAAGAGGAAAAGCCGATAGTCCGAAACAAACACAAATCCGCAAGACCGGCTCCGGTAATTTATGTTCCTGTGGATGACATTGATCAGGAGGTGCCTGTTCCTGAGAATGTAAAGCAAAACAAAAAACACGGACACAAGGGACTCAGAATTTTTGGACTTTTAGTACTGATGATAGCAGTTCTGGGCGGATGTGCCTATGGTGGAATCAGCTATTATTTTTCAAATCGTTTCTTTGAAGGAACCTGGATCAATGGGATAGACTGCTCACAGAAGACTGCTTATGAAGTAGAAGAGCTTATGAAGGAAAAGCTCAGTGAGTATTCCATCGAGGTTTCATCCAGAGATGTGGCTGCGCAGACGATCAAAGGTGAGGATATTGATTACAAATATATGTCCACAGGAGAAATCCTGCAGCTGCTCAGGAAACAGAAACCGTATGAGTGGATTAAGGGACTTTATGAACAGAAGAGTTATACGGTAGATGAGAACGTAGGCTACAATAAGACTCTTCTTCAGGAACAGCTGAAATCTCTGAACTGTGCACAGGCTGAGAATCAGACAGAACCTGAGAATGCGTATGTGGCATTTCAGAACAATGCGTTTGTGATCGTGCCGGAAACAGAGGGCAGCAAGCTTAATATCAAAGAGGCATACAAGGTTCTTAATGCAGCGGTGGAGGCCAATGAGCCTGCTATAGATTTCAGTAATACACCTGAGGTATATGTATCAGCATCTGTAACCAAGGATGATCCGGAACTTCAGGCGGCACTGGAGGCATGTAACAACTACACGAAGGCAAGTATTACTTATACATTTGGAGATCAGAGCACGACACTTGACGGAAATACGATCAAAGACTGGCTGCAGTTTGATGAGAAGGGTCAGCTGATATGGGATGATAATTCTTTCCAGCAGCATGTTGCAGAATATGTTGCACAGCTTGCAGCAACTTATGACACAGTAGGAACAGAGAGAGAATTCCAGGCAACGAGTGGAAGAACTGTATATGTTTCCAGTTCGATATATGGATGGAAGATCGATCAGGCAGCAGAGGCTGCTCAGCTCAGTCAGGAAATCCAATCAGGAACACAGACGACCAGAGAACCGATTTATGCTCAGACAGCAAATGCATATGGGGTAAATGATCTTGGAAATACGTACATTGAGGTAGATTTAAGTGAACAGCATATGTACTATTATCAGGATGGTGCAGATATTTTTGAATCTGATTTTGTTTCCGGAAATATGAGTTATGCAGACCGTCAGACACATGCGGGAATCTTTACTTTATATTACAAGAAGAGTCCGGATGTTCTGAAAGGTGGACAGAAGGGAACGGCGAATTATTATGAACAGCCGGTACAATACTGGATGCCATTTGATGGAGGTATCGGATTCCATGATGCGAACTGGAGAGATGATTTTGGCGGTGATATTTATCTGACAAGCGGTTCTCATGGATGCATAAATCTTCCGCCGGAGAATGCAGCAGTGCTGTATGATCTGATTCAGTACGATGTTCCGATCGTATGTTTTTATTAAAAATGACAGGAGAAAATAATGGGAAGATCATTTGATTTTTTACTTGCGGGAGCTGCCTTGATCGTAGGAATTCTGCTTCTGACAGGACATGGAGAGATTTTTCTGAAGGGTGGAAATACACAGCTTCGCAAAGCAAAGTATGACGAAGACAAGATGTCAAAGGGATCCGGAGTGGCACTCATTCTGATTGGTATTATGACATTTATTGATTCTTATACAGAGACCCTGGCGGCGAAACTTATTTATGTCGCACTTTTGATAGTGATCATGGTAGGTCTGGGCTTCTATGTGAAGCTTAAATGTACAAAAACACCGGAAACCAAAGACAAAATTTCAAAAAAGAATAAATAAACAGAACAAGAGCGTGGAAGGCAGTTTTCCACGCTCTTGTTATTACTTCAGGAAAATTTGTTTTAATAATAAAGAGAAACAAGGTCCATTGGTTTCTGAATGACTGCATCTGGGTCAGGAACCTCGCCAAAACCGTAAGATGCAAAAACAAAAGGAACACCGGCCTTGCGGCAGGAAAGAAAATCACCCATGGTGTCACCGACATAGACAGGAGAATTCATATGATAAGTCTGTGCGATCAGGGCAATATTAGATCCCTTGTCCAGTCCATTATCACCATTGCACAGATGCCCCTTGAAATATTTACTGAAACCGGTGGTCTTAAGAAAGACCTCAATATAACCGGCTTCACAGTTGCTTACTATATACAGAGAATATTTTTCAGACAGAAGCTGCAGGGTCTTTTCCAGATCCTCGTAAAGAGGAGCGCATTCTGCAAGAAGTGCTATATGTTCTGCCTGACAGCAGCTGTCTATCAGACGAAGCTGTTCCGTCTCGGAAACATTCGGAAAAATCTGACGGGCAATATCAGGGAGTGGCCGCCCGAACATAGAAGAAAGAAGCTCAGCAGTCAGAGGAATATCCAAATGTTCTTCTTCGCTGAGATAACGTTTCCATGTTTTTGCTATGATTGCTGTAGAATTCCATAAGGTTCCGTCAACATCAAAAATAATACTGTCCATAATAGAGTCCTTTCAGGAAAAATGAAATATAGTTATTGTTAAGCTGACTTCTATTCTATATGGTAAAATTCAAAAAATCAACTGTCTTTTGGCTGGATTTATGTTATACTAATACGGCATATAAGAAAAGACCAGACAGGATGAAAAAATGCTGAATGATATTGTAATTCCATTGACGCAATGGTACAGACAGAATAAGAGAAGCCTTCCGTGGAGAGACAGACATAATGCCTATTATACATGGGTGTCTGAGATCATGCTGCAGCAGACCAGGGTAGAGGCAGTAAAGCCGTATTTTCAAAGATTTATTGAAGAACTTCCGGATGTGGAAGCACTGGCTGAATGTCCGGAGGAGAAGCTTTTGAAATTGTGGGAAGGACTTGGATATTACAACCGTGTCCGAAATATGCAGCTTGCAGCACAGACGGTTATGCAGGAATATCTTGGAGTATTGCCGGCTTCATACGAGGCACTTCTTTCACTTAAGGGAATTGGAAGCTATACAGCGGGTGCAATCGCATCCATCGCATACGATATTCCGGTTCCGGCGGTGGACGGAAATGTACTTCGTGTGATAACCAGAATTACAGAGAACGATGGGGACATTCTTAAGCAGTCCGTGAAACACAAGATTGAAGAGCAGCTTAAAGAAATCATGCCAGAGGAATCTCCGGGTGATTTCAACCAGGCTCTCATGGAACTGGGAGCGGTTGTCTGCGTGCCGAATGGAGAAGCGAACTGTGAGATATGTCCGGTGTCATTTGCCTGTAAAGCTATGAGACATGGGACGATCGATCATTTTCCTGTAAAGACCCAGAAGAAAGACAGAAAACTGGAAGACAGAACAATTCTGGTGATTCAGGATGGAGAGAAGACGGCAATCCGCAGACGCCCATCGAGGGGACTCCTGGCAGGATTGTATGAATTTCCGAATGTCAGCGGACATCTGTCAAAAGAGGAAACACTGGAAATGATCAGAGAAATGAATCTGGATCCACTGTATATTGAACCTCTTCCGGATGCGAAGCATATATTTTCACATATTGAATGGAGGATGACAGCCTACAGAGTCAGGGTTTCCTCACTGGAAGACAATAACCGTGCAAACCTGCTTTTTGTCAGCAGGAAGCAGTCAGACAGACAATATGCGATTCCATCAGCATTCAGTGCATACACGAGATATATCGAATAAAAGCCGTGGAAAACCACAAAGGAGGAATACCGATGAAAATTTTAAGTATTGCAATTCCGTGTTATAATTCAGAAGCATATATGGAGAAATGTATAGAATCTCTTCTTGTAGGAGGAGAAGATGTTGAGATCCTGGTTGTGAATGACGGATCCTCTGACCGCACTGCAGAGATTGCAGATGCCTATGCAGAGAAATATCCGACAATTGTCAAAGCAATCCATCAGGAGAACGGCGGTCATGGAGAGGCGGTCAATGCAGGTATCCGAAATGCCACAGGACTCTATTTTAAAGTGGTAGACAGTGATGACTGGGTAAATGAGGAGGCATATCACCAGATTCTTAAAACGCTGGAAGAGCTGATCCGCGGACCAAAGACAGTAGATCTTCTGATCAGCAATTTTGTATATGAAAAGCAGGGAGCAGACAGAAAGAAAGTTATGCAGTACAGACATTGTCTTCCTGTAAATGAAATTTTTGAATGGAACAGTGTGCATATGTCAAGGGGAAAATATCTCCTGATGCATTCGATGATTTACCGAACCAAATTACTTCACGAATGTGGACTGGAGCTTCCGAAACATACATTCTATGTAGATAATCTGTTTGCATTTGAGCCACTTCCATATGTCAAAAATATGTATTATCTGGATGTGAATTTTTATCGTTATTTTATCGGAAGAGATGACCAGTCAGTAAACGAAAAAGTCATGATCAGAAGAATCGATCAGCAGATCAGAGTAAACAAGCTGATGGCAGATGCATTCCACAGATGTCAGTTCAATAATAAACATCTGAAGAAATATATGCTCAGCTATCTGGATATCATTACAACCGTTTCTTCCATCATGCTGGTGCGTGCCGGAACCCAGGAAGCACTGGACAAGAAAAAAGAACTTATGGAATATATCCGGGAACAGGATCGCTGGCTGTATCACAAACTTCGTTACAGCATTCTGGGACGTGCTGCAAACCTTCCGGGAAAAAGCGGAAGAAAAATGTTCGTGGCTGCCTATAAGGTATGTCAGAAATTTTATGGATTTAACTGAAACAAGCAATATATAAGAAAGGCTTTCGGCAGAATGAGAGAAAATTTTGCCGGAAGCCTTTCGTTATTTCATTATTATGGAAGAATGATCTTTACGGGTTCTTTATCGACAGAAACAGAAAATGTTTCCTGGATTCCGGCGGATTCACCGTCTTTATGTACAGCAAGAGGGACAGAACTGAAAACTTCAACATTCTTGCAGCGGAAAATATGAATTCCGGTGAATTGCGTATGTTTACCAAAAAAAGCAGTTGGAAGACAGCATAGAACCTTAAGTTTACTAAGCCCGTCAACCACGATTACATCAAGATATCCGTCGGATGGATCGGCAGCGGGACAGAATTTGAATCCACCGCCCTCGTATTTCTGATTCATGATCGCAGCAAAATATACCTTCTGAAAAGGATAAATTCGTTCTTCATCCATTCGAAGTGTCACAGGAACCGGTCTCATAAACAACAGTTGTTTCAGAGCGACAAAGAGATATACAAGTTTGCCGAGACCAATATGATTGAGAACCTTTTTCATAGGGGTCACACTGACCTCGTGACATACTGCTGCATCAAATCCGATCCCACAGCTGATCGCAAAGCGGCTTTTGTGCCCCTTAATAGAGATTACAGGGACATCTACGAATGCGATGTGCTTTTTCTTAAGAATACAATCCAATGCCTCATGAGGATCCTGGGGAAGCTTCATGCTGCGGCAGAAGTCGTTTCCGGAACCTGTGGGAATATAGCCGAAATAGATATTTGTCAGATCTTTGACACCGGAAAGAACCTCCTGGATCGTACCATCACCACCCACGGCGATCAGACAGAGAGGACGATCCGGAGAAGCCTTTTCTGTAAGGACTGCGGCAAGTTTCACAGCATGACCGCGATATTTGGTAAAAACTGCTTTGTAAGAAATGTGTTTCTGCCTGAGAACCTGTTGAAGCTCTTTCCATATAAGTTCACCTTTCCCCGAACGGGAATTGGGATTAACGATAAAATAGTACATAATATCCTCCAAAATGATTCTTTTTTTATGATAGCATTGTTTCTGGAATTTTACAATCCGGTTTTACCTTTACAAAGATTTAACAGTGAAAAGACTAAAAATTTTACGAAGTCCACGTATACTTGGGAAAGATTGAAAACAGAGAGGTAAAAAAGGATGATTTATTTAGTAGAGGATGACGAGAGTATCCGTGAACTTGTAGTATATACATTAAAGAGTCAGGGGATGGAGGCAAAGGGCTTTGAACGTCCGTCTCAATTCTGGAAGGAACTGGATAAAGAGATCCCTTCGCTGATATTGCTGGATGTCATGCTTCCGGAGGAGGATGGAATTTCCATACTCAAGAAGCTCCGTACAAGACCTGACACCAGAAAGCTTCCAATTATTATGCTGACTGCAAAGGGCAGTGAGTATGATGTTGTGATGGGACTGGACAGTGGAGCTGATGATTATATTCCAAAACCGTTTCGAATGATGGAACTGATCTCCAGGATAAAGGCAGCACTGAGGCGTGCTGAAGATAAAGGAGCAGAGGAATATCGCCTGGAAAATCTCTATGTATCTCCGATGAAGCATGTTGTGATGGTGGATCAGGAACCGGTCAGTCTGACTTTGAAGGAGTACGAGATACTGTGTCTGTTATTGAAAAACAGTGGAATGGTACTTTCCAGGACACAGCTTCTGAATCAGATCTGGGGATATGAGTTTGATGGTGAAAGCAGGACTGTGGATGTACATATCCGAACCTTACGGCAGAAACTTGGGAGTGCGGGGGATCTGATCGAAACGGTTCGAGGTGTAGGATACAAAATAGGCAAATGAAATGAACAGCAGGATGGAAAGGGAGGATGAAAATCTTCCTTTTTTCTTGTTCAAAACAGAATTTATATGCTATACTCAATACCAGAAAAAACTTCTGAGAGGATTTTGAATAAATGAAATCATTGGTAATCGCGGAGAAACCGTCTGTTGCAAGAGATATTGCAAGGGTTCTCCATTGTAATCAAAAGGGAAACGGAGTTCTGGAAGGGAAGGATTACGCAGTGACCTGGGCACTGGGACATCTGATCACACTGGCTGATCCTGAAGAGTACGACAAGAAGTATATGAAATGGGAGATGCAGACCCTTCCTGTGATGCCGGACAAAATGAAACTGGTCGTCATCCGTCAGACATCCAAACAGTATCAGGCTGTAAAGACACAGCTTTTCCGAAAAGATATCGGAGACATCATCATAGCGACAGATGCAGGGAGAGAGGGAGAACTTGTTGCGAGATGGATACTGGACAAAGCAGGATGCCGCAAACCAATCCGACGACTGTGGATTTCCTCTGTAACGGATAAGGCGATCAGGGACGGATTCCAGAATCTTAAGGATGGAAAAGAGTACAACAATCTGTATAGAGCTGCGGTTGCGAGAGCGGAAGCAGACTGGCTGGTGGGAATCAACGGAACACGGGCACTTACCTGTAAATATAATGCACAGCTTTCCTGCGGACGTGTGCAGACCCCGACACTTGCAATCATAGCAATGAGAGAAGAAGAAATCCGAAACTTTAAACCAAAGGATTATTTTGGAATCTCTGTGCAGGCAGGGGAAGTTCAGTGGACCTGGAAAGATACCAGAAGCGGAAGCTTCCGCACCTTTCAGAAAGAAAAGGCAGAAGAAATCCAAAGAACAGTGCAGAACGGACAGATGGAGATCACTTCAGTTGTCAAAAAGCCAAAGAAGACAATGGCACCGGGACTCTATGATCTGACAACCCTTCAGAGGGAGGCCAACCAGAAATATGGATTCTCTGCCAAGGAAACACTGAATATTATGCAGAGACTTTATGAGAACCACAAGGTTCTTACTTATCCAAGAACTGATTCCCGTTATATCGGAAAAGATGTGGTTCCGACTATTAAAGAAAGACTCAAAGCCTGCGGAACAGGACCATACCGCAAACTGGCAGGTGCATTGCTCAGTAAGCCAATTCATACAAATGGAAGTTTTGTGGACGATAAGAAGGTCAGTGACCATCATGCGATCATTCCGACAGAGCAGTTTGTGCAGTTGGATCATATGACAAACGAAGAACGCAAGATTTATGATATGGTAGTGAGACGTTTCTTAAGTGTTCTCTATCCTCCGTTTGAATATGAACAGACTGCAATGGAAGGACAGGCAGAGGGATATATCTTTGCCGCAAATGGAAAGACGGTTCTGCGTGCAGGCTGGAAAGAAGTTTACGAAGATAATTTCCAGGAAGATGAAGAGACAGAAGAGGAGAAACTTAAGGATCAGAAGCTGCCGGTCTTTGAAAAAGGCCAGAAACTTCGTATCACACAGGTACACATGAATTCTGGAAAGACAAAGGCACCGGCACGTTTTACAGAAGCAACGCTCCTTGCAGCAATGGAGAATCCAGTGAAATATCTGTCCACAAAGGATAAGCAGGCCGCAAAGACTCTGGGAGAGACAGGCGGACTTGGAACGGTGGCTACCAGAGCAGACATCATAGAGAAGCTGTTCCACAGTTTCATGATGGAAAAGAAGGGAAATGAGATTTATCTGACTTCCAAGGCAAAACAGCTTCTGGAATTAGTGCCGGAGGACTTAAAGAAACCGGAGCTGACAGCAGACTGGGAAAAGAAGCTTTCTGATATTTCGAAAGGAAAATTAAGACAGGATACGTTTTTAAGTGATATCCGTGAATATACGAATGAGATCGTCAGTGAGATAAAAACAGGACAGGGAACTTTCCGACACGATAATCTGACGAATAAAGTCTGCCCGAACTGCGGAAAACGTCTTCTCGCAGTCAATGGAAAGAACAGCAAGATGCTTGTGTGTCAGGACAGAGAATGTGGATATCGGGAAACAATTTCCCGAACTACAAATGCACGCTGCCCGAAGTGTCATAAGCGTATGGAAATGCTGGTCAAAGGAAAAGAAGAAACCTTTGTATGTGCCTGCGGATATAAAGAAAAACTGTCTTCTTTCCAGGCAAGACGCGAGAAAGAGGGCGCAGGTGTAAAAAAACGAGATGTTCAGAGATATCTGAAACAGCAGCAAAAAGAAGCAAATGAACCGGTAAACAATGCATTTGCCCAGGCTCTGGCAGGGCTTAAGCTTGACTGAGACAAGATACTATCAGCGAGATAAAGGAGGACAACAGTATGCCTGTATTTGATTTCAGCAACACAACAACAGAGAAAAAAGATCCGGAATGTACTTATACAGTATTCCGCTCCAATGAAACAAACCCGTCACCACAGAAGCCGATCCTTGTACTGGATAACACCAGCCGCCGGTGGAAGCATCATTCCTGTGGCGTGTTTTCAAATCCGAATCAGAAATCTTCTTTTGAATTTAAAGAAGAGGATGGCGTATTTCCGGCAGACATTCTCAAGATAGATGCCCGTTTTGTAAGTCTTGTGAAATGGCTTGGAGGAAACCATATAAGTGTACGATTATCCGGACAGAATACAGAGGATGGATATGCAGTCTATAAGATTCGAGAGACAGCCTTCGGTGGCGGAACCAAGCTCTCGGCAGAGGATGGATTTCTGCAGTTTATGATCGAACGTCTTCTTGCAAGCAATGCGCCGACAGAACTTACCGAAAATGAAGATGAAGGTGAAGATGGAGATAATATGAAGCTCACCAGCATCCAGAGCATTACAGACTTTATGACCTGCGCAGGAAGAACCATGCCGGACAATATTCGGCTCTGGGCGAGAAGAAATCTTGCAGTAGCCCGTTCTCATGAGGTATCTCAGGAAGAAAGGCGACATGCACAGCGAGCGCTGTCTATCATGATGAACATTCAGTGGAAGAATGATTATTTTGAATCGATTGATCCTGTGGAGGCACGCCGTATCCTGGATGAAGAACTTTACGGAATGGAGAAAGTAAAACAGAGAATCATTGAGACGATCATTCAGATCAACCGTACTCATACACTGCCAGCTTATGGCCTTCTTCTTGTAGGCCCGGCTGGAACCGGTAAATCTCAGATTGCATATGCCGTGGCACGTATTCTGAAACTTCCGTGGACAACTCTGGATATGAGTTCCATCAATGATCCGGAACAGCTGACAGGAAGTTCTCGTGTATATGCCAATGCAAAACCGGGAATTATCATGGAGGCATTTTCCATGGCTGGTGAATCTAATCTGGTATTCATCATTAACGAACTGGATAAAGCAACGAATGGAAAGGGAAATGGAAATCCGGCAGATGTACTTCTCACACTTCTGGATAATCTGGGATTTACAGACAACTATATGGAATGTATGGTTCCGACAGTTGGTGTTTATCCTATCGCAACAGCGAATGATAAGGCACAGATCAGTGCACCGCTGATGTCCCGCTTTGCGGTCATTGAACTTCCGGATTATACAGCAGAAGAGAAAAAGGTGATATTCTCAAGATTTGCTCTTCCGAAAGTTTTAAAGAGAATGAATCTGAGAGAGGAGGAGTGTGTGATCGCACCGGATGGACTGGATGCAGTGATCGAGCACTTTGCGGATACGACAGGAATCCGTGATCTGGAACAGGCGGCAGAGCATATCGCAGCACATGCACTGTATCAGATAGAGGTAAATAAGGTGACATCCGTAACTTTTGATGCTGAGATGGTAAAGAAATTATTTGAGTAGATAATACAGTAACATAAAAACAGGGGCTGTGTAAAGAATACACAGTACCCTGTTTTTGTTTTAGTAAAATACGTCGGTTTTTTGTTCTTATGACTGTAATTCCCGGGAAAGATCAGTGAAAACTTTTAAGCCAGTTTACAAGAGAATCATGCCAGATATTATCATAGACAGTCTTTTTCATCTGATCGGTAACAGGTCCATTGTTTGCCATTCTGGAAAGAATGGACGCCTGCAATTCTTCTACAGTCATGTCTTCCGGAGATTTGTTCGGATCAACCTTTACAGGTTCTTTTTCTTCGGCATTTTCATCGGATGCAGAGACCGCAGCAGTTTCTGATGCTTCCTGTACAGTTTCTTCAACGGAAGATACTTCTTCAGCAGAAGAAATATCAGTTACAGTTTCCTCTGCTTCTGCCTGTTCAGATGTCGGTTCGGAAATTGGAAGAACTGGTCTGGAAGCAGTCTCTTTAATCTGTACAGGGGTATATTCAGGCATCTCACAGGCAGGCACCCAGATTTCGCCGCTGTTTCCATGAAGTGTCACATTGATTCGGCCATTTTCTACAGAAACTTTCTGTCCGGTAAGTGTTCCGACATATTCGGCTGCATTTCCGGCAGGAAGATTCATTCCGGCATCATTGTCATCGTTATTTACGGTGACGATCACGCGGATGCCATCAAGATCACGTGCAAATGCAAACTGACGGTTTGTAAGCATAAGTTCTGCATAGCTTCCGTAACTTAAGGCAGGAGTGTTCTGTCTGATCTTTCCAAGTGCAGAAATCAGGGCCGTGCAGGAATTAGTCTTTACTGCATCTGCATAGTCCTTAAGCTCCAGGGCAGGTCTCAGACTATCATCAGAAGATCGTTCCTTGCGTCCTTCAATTCCGAACTCAGAGCCATAATAGATACTTGGAACTCCGGGAAGAGTATAAAGAAGTACATGAACTGGGTTGAAATGCGCTTTATTGGACAGCTTGGTATAGATTCGTTCTACATCATGATTGTCTACGAAGTTGTAAAGATCGAGATTTCCCATATTCTGGAGATATTTCACGGTATGAGCGATCTCAAAATAGTTGTGGTCATTATGTCCGCTGTAAAGAGCTTTGTGAAGCGCGTAGTTTGTAACACTGTGAAGAGTCTCTCCATTTACCCAGCGGCTGTAATCACCATGAATAACTTCACCCATCAGCCAGAAGTCAGGTTTGACTTCCTCGGCAGTACGGCGAAGGGCACGCATGAAATCAAAGTCAAGGACATCGGCAGCATCCAGACGGATTCCGTCGACATCAAACTCAGAAACCCAGTAGCGGATCACATCACAGATATAATTCTGTACTTCAGGATTTCTCTGATTTAACTTGACAAGAAGATTATATCCTCCCCAGTTATCATAGGAAAATCCGTCATTATATTCGTTGTTTCCCCAGAAATTAACGTTACAGTACCAGTTAAGATATCTGGAATGTTCACGATTCTGCTGGATATCTTTGAAAGCGAAGAAATCACGGCCGGTGTGGTTGAATACGCCGTCAAAAATAACCTTAATGTTTTTTTCATGACATGCCTTTACAAAGGCAGTCAGATCTTCGTTGGTTCCAAGACGGGAATCCAGTTTCTTATAATCTGTGGTTTCATATCCGTGTCCGACACTTTCAAAAAGTGGACCAATGTACAGAGCAGTACATCCGATTTCTTTGATGTGATCAATCCAGGGAAGAAGAGTATTCAGACGATGCACAGGTTCACTGTAATCATTCTGCTTTGGAGCACCCGCAAGGCCTAAAGGATAAATATGATAAAAAATAGCTTCGTTATACCAACTCATGTCTAATCATCTCGTTTCATAGTATTTATGATAAAAAAAAGCATGGGGCTGTCGATAAACGGCAGCCCCTGGGTTTTGCTAATTGTTATGAAATTATAACTGAGGACCAGCAGCAACAAGTGCTTTACCAGCTTCATTTCCTTCATATTTAGCGAAGTTCTTGATGAATCTTGCAGCAAGATCTTTTGCTTTTTCTTCCCACTGAGCAGCATCTGCGTATGTGTCACGTGGGTCAAGGATTCCTGTATCAACGCCTGTAAGTTCTGTAGGAACTTCAAAGTTGAAGTATGGAATTGTCTTGGTAGGAGCGTTGTTGATATCTCCGTTGAGGATAGCATCGATGATACCACGAGTGTCTTTAATGGAGATACGTTTGCCTGTTCCATTCCATCCTGTGTTAACGAGGTAAGCTTTTGCTCCGCTCTGTTCCATTTTCTTAACAAGCTCTTCTGCATATTTTGTTGGGTGCAGTTCCAGGAATGCCTGGCCGAAGCAAGCTGAGAATGTAGGTGTAGGCTCTGTGATTCCACGCTCTGTACCAGCAAGTTTTGCTGTGAATCCGGACAGGAAGTAGTACTGTGTCTGAGCTTCTGTCAGGATAGATACTGGAGGAAGTACGCCGAATGCATCTGCGGACAGGAAGATTACGTTCTTAGCTGCCGGTGCAGAAGAGATCGGGCGAA
>ERZ857693.469-NODE-469-length-61967-cov-7.686491_pt1 | contig 61967 bp, 49 predicted proteins | sample MGYA00519765_ERZ857693 | MGnify/ENA primary metagenome ERZ857693 (study PRJEB31778, sample SAMEA3449354) | human gut metagenome | biome: human gut; feature: human-associated habitat; material: faeces | place: United Kingdom | collected 2010/2012 ... | reverse complement strand
AGTATTGGATGCGATCTTTGATGGATTGGATGCAACACATCCAGCAAAGAAACCATATCTGATCTATGCTCAGTCTTCTGAAAATTTCCGTTCCAATATTACAGCAGACGTTGCAACAAGACTGTTAGTATATGCTCAGGAAGGTGTTCAAAGTATTTCAATTCACGATGAGATCGATCTGACATTACCAGGAACAAAAAAATGTGCTTACTTTATCATTACACCGGATCAGAACTCTGCGTATGATTTCATGGCTTCATTATTTCAAGCGGTCGCTTATAATAAGCTCGTCAAATATGCAGATGATAAAGCAGAAGGTGGAATCTTACCAGTCAAAGTGCAGATGTTGTTAGATGAATTCCCAAATAGTGTGACGTGTTCCGCATCACAAAACGGTAGCAATAACCGACAAAAATGCGGCGTAATTGTATTTATTTAATATAAATCCGATTGCGAACTATATAACCAATTGTTTCAAATGATGGGGTAACGCCCGGAAGGGAACACGCTAAACCTTCGAATAGCGTCAAGTGATGTAGACATTTGAGGTTATAAGCTCGGAGAAGTCATATGAAGTATACCCTAACGTACAGACGAGGAAACATTTCCAGAGGTGGAGATTGTGTACGACAGTGTGGGCGGGGTTTTCCTATGGTTAGAATGACTTATGATAGTCTGACAAAGTTTCGAATGTACGGCTCTATAGGAATGACCTGTAGAAATGCAGGAGCATCAGATCAAATGATGTGTGTGCGAGGAAGAGTAAAATTTGTTTGTGCTGAAATTCCTTGTATGTTTACAGGACATACGTTTCATAAGAAATGCACACAGGGTTAAAGAAACGACCTAAGGGAAAACAATGCTAGGTTATATGGAACACGGAAAGCTGCGGACAAGAGAACTGGCTACACAGTGAAAAAGTATCTTGGTTATGACGAAAGGAAGCAAATGAAACTGCTGCTATAAGTATATTTATCGTAGTGAGAGCAGAGGCACAGTACCGATGAAACAGTGATAACAAGCTGCGGAGGGATAGCCTCAAGCCGGTATAAATAATATCGGTGGAACGCCGTATGACGGGAAACTGTCATGTACGGTGCGGGCCAGGGGAAAAATCCGAGATATTATCAGAGATTTACCTATTGGCATTTGGAGAAATCCCAGATTTCGGAAAGAAAATTTCAACAGTCCGAAGTCGTGGTATTGCAACAACCATTATCTTTCAGGCAATCACGCAGATGCAGAACCGATATCCGAATGGATTATGGGAAGAGATTCTTGCAGCCTGTGATACAAGCCTGTTCTTAGGATGTAATGACGAAACCAGTGCGAAATATTATTCTGAAAAGAGTGGTATTTCGACTATTGAAGTTGGTACAGAACAGAGATCCTTAAAAACGCTTCGAATCACGGATTACACACCAGAAGTACGTCAATCAGAAGGAGAAGGAAAGCGTTACGTGAATAATCCAGATGAATTACAGCGATTCAAATATAAAGATGAATTGATCTTCTGCAAAGGATTTAATGTATTCCGTTGTAATAAGTTTGATTATGAGCTTCATCCAGAAGCAAAGAAGTTAGAATATGAGAAAGCAATTGAGCATGTGCCGGAGTGGAGAAAGAGAGAAGAACCATACCAGCTGTATGTTCTAAGATATATTCCTGGTACAGAAGCATTTGACCGAAAAGCATTTGCTGCAGCTACTGGAGATAACAAAGAACATACGATGAGCAGTTCTACATCAAAAGGAGCAAAAAAGAATACGATTAATAAACCGCCTAAAAATAAGAAGAGCAAGAGAGGTTCCTCTTGGGCAAATGGCATTAGTGGCCAGCAGCAGATGAATTACAATTTAGACAAATCAGATGAAACAGAAGAAGTTACACCAACAATCTCAGATTCTGAAAATGATGCTATAAATACAAATGTTGATTTTAACGAGGCTGAAAATGGTGCAGAAAATGTAAATGATCAGACTCCAGATTTCGGGGATACTTCTGTAGAAGAAATGATGAATCAATATGGTTTGTAGAATGTATTTCATGTATATAAACATAATCAGGGGCTGAGAAATCAGCCCTATTTTAAAATATACATAATTTCCTTTAAAATGTGGGGGCATTACACAAATATGGAACAATTTTTTTAAAAAATAAGAAAAAAGTTGCAAAAAATGTGTAACGTATTTATAATTGTATATATCAAAAGAATATGTGCGTCAAAAACACATAGAAAAATGGAAGATAGGAGTTGTTAATTATGCCACCTGAAAAAGAGCAAGCAGTTCTCGTGCAACAAACGACTCAGAAAAAAGAATCAAACAAAAAGAAATCAAAGGATAAGAAAGATAAGTTGTTTCATGATACAAAGAAATTCTTACAAAGTTATCGAAGACTGGAATTATCCTTGAAATATTCTAAGGCGATGCAAACGAAACGTTTGGCCGCGAATGATATGAGTTTTGAATGGGAACTGCGAGATGACGAAATAGAATTTAATGATATGGTTTTGCAAGAAGCCATTTCAGCACTGCATTGTCTAAAACAGATGCCGGAGATGGGACGTGTATGGTATCATTTGCTACAAATGAAATATTTTGACGTTAGACCCTACAAAATGTCAGACGATGCGATCATCACAGCATTGCAAGAAGCTGGATTATTTTCTGATATTTCTAAAACGACATTTTACAGATATCAAAAGAGTGCAATTCGTATGTATGGAGAAATTCTTTGGGGATCTCTCGATAAGAATTCTTCGGTATATAAGAAATTTGTAAAAATGATACATTCTCATGATCTTGAAAAACAGATATAGATTCATATGTAAAACATATGAATCCAATGGTTGAATGGTAAATAACCATTTTCGTGATTGGTTTTAGAACTATGTAAAAAACATATGAATCCAATGGCATCGAAAACTAACACATTCTGTGAATGGTGTTTTAGAACCATGTAAAAACAAATGATTCCAATGGATCAAATTACATAGTGAGTAAAAATAAGAAAAGAATCGAAATAACCTACAAAGGTGGGATCTGCAGGGTGGCAGAAAATAACAATGAAAAAAGAAAGAGTGTGAGATACATGCTTTTTAAACGATATAAATACTTAGAATTAGAAAAAACAGATATCGGAAATGATGAGCATAATTATTATGAAACGGTCTGGTATATCCGTGCTTATAATAATAAACGTGCTTATGATAATCGAAATAACACAGAAACATCAAAGAGTCTTGACAGTAATGGTAAGAAAAAAGAAAAAAAGAAATCACGGATTATTGTAAAGATAATTCGAGATTCTTACGGTAATGTGACAAGAGTATTTGTAGAACCTAAAGCAAAAAAGAAAAAAGAAGTTGTCGATATGGCAGCAGCGGCATATCAGTCATTGCTTGCAATGGAATGATGGTCAGCAGAAAAGTAATGATATTTACTGTAGGATTTTAAAATTGTGTAACGAGAATGTCTTTAAATATCAAATACAAGAGATGATTCCAATGGTCATACATTTATGGTAAGACGGGTGTGGGGTTTTGGAACAGTGTAAAATTAGATGATTCCAGTGGTAAGAATCTCAATTTCCATGAACCCAGATCGTTTTGGAACAGTGTAAAATTAGATGATTCCAGTGGGTCAAATTACACAGCGAGTAAAAATAAGAAATAATCGAAACAACCTACAAAGGTAGGATCTGCCGAGTGGCAGTAGTGGAAATAATAGTTAGAGAGGAGTTGTAAAATGAGGAAAAATGTGAAGCGTACAATTGCTGTTTTAAGTGCTGTATGTATGCTTCCGTGTCCGCAGGTAGCAAATGTTGCCGTCATGGCACAAAATGTATCTGTTGGAAGTTCTATCGGAGCAAAGACATTGAAACAGTCTTTGCAAACATCAACGAATTTTGAAACTGCATCAGGGAAACGACAGGAAGTAAAAGAAAATAATATAGAAGATTCATATGATATAACATATGGTGATTCTATTACTTTTTTTGTTTCTAAGACAAAAATACCTGATCAAGATCAAACAGATAATTCTGGTAATGAAGATGATCAGAAACAGGATGATGGGCAGAAAGATTCAGAAACAGATGTGATACCTGATTATGAGGTTCCAGATACTATTAATGGTTTTTCCTTTAATAAGGAAGAAACAGATGATGGATATCAACTTACATTTACTGCAAATGAAGCAATGAGAAGTGCTGCAATCAAGATCAAAGGGCAGAATGTCGTTTTGAAAACTAAAAAGAGAAAACTGACTGCAAAAGCATCCGTCAAGAATAAAGTCTATGATGGAACGACCAATGCAGAATACGAGTCCTCTCCAAGTATTCAAAACGTGTTGGATAGTGATGAAAATCAGTTTTATTTCCGTTATAAAAATCCAACCTTTGAAAAGAAAAATGTTGGAGAACAACAGGTTTCTCCAATTTCTATCAATTTATCAAGTGACAACTATGAAATTGATGATATCAGCGGACTGAAAGCAACGATTGAACAGAAAGAGATCACGACCAGTACGATCAAGATCAAGAGTAAAGTTTATGATGGTACAACAACTGCAGAGTATGCAAACAAAGTAACATTGCTCGGAGTAATATCCGGAGATGATGTACAATTAAATGTTCCAACACCATCATATGATACAAAAAATGTTGGAACTGACAAGAAGATCGTATTTGATGGTGATTTTTCAATTGAGGGTACAGACAGTGCCAATTACCGATTGAAAGAAATTTCAGAAGTAACAGGAACGATTGAGAAAGCGAAGCTTGTATATCGGGCGAAAGATCAAACCAGAAAATATGGCGAAGCAAATCCAAAACTTACTTATGAAGTAAAAGGTTTTGTTGCAGGTGATCAGCAAAGTGATTTTAACGATCCGACATTGACATTGGATGTTCCAAAACTTACGAGTTTAGGAAAACATGAGGGAGTCATTAAAATCTCAGGTGTGAACCTGCCAGAATATTATGATGTAACTTATGAAAGCGGAGATTTATACGTTGAAGCAAATGATATTCATGAAAATGAACATTATAAATTAACAAAGCCGGATGGAAAGAATGGTTGGTTTACGAAAAAGAATTTTGTGATTGAGCCAATTCATGGAGAAACCAGTGGTTATGATCTGGTTTCAACATCCAAAGATGGACCATGGAAAAAAACACTTGCTTATACAGAAGATACAAAGAAAAAGAATGTTTCCTTTTATCTAAAAGATAGCAGCAATGGTGCAATTTCCAAAGTTGGAGAAGAGTCTTATAAGATTGATAAGACAGCTCCGGAAGTTGAGAATATTGCAATTGATTTTGTAAAAGGATACCAGAGTACGAAGAAATCCGGACCATTTCGATATTTCTTTGATACGATTGCAAAGATCGGGATCACATCACATGATGATACCAGTGGAGTTGCAAGGGTTAATTATCATACGGTTGATGAAGGAACACGATCTGTAGAAAAAACACAAGATGGTTCTAAAGCAAGATTTGAGATCACTCCGAACTTCAAAGGTAACATCTACGCACAGGCGGTCGATGAAGCAGGAAATATTTCGGAAGAATACAAATCAGCCGGGACGATCTTGGAAAACAATGGAAAACACAGTACAACAAGTTCGATCCATATCTTACAGGAGACGCAGGAAAAGAAATATTATAATCATGATATTTATCTGGGACTGCAGGCAGAAGATAGCTATTCCGGGATCGGAAGTATTTTATATGAAGCCGGAGCGGTCAATTCCAAAGAAACGTCTTACGATGATATGAAGTATGAGTATAAGAAAGACCATGTAAGGATCGATGCATCTGCAAACAACAAAAATGGTGTAGAAGCAAAATTTACAATGGTAGATAATACCGGACATAAGAGTACCGTCCGAAAGAAATTCAACATTGATGTTTCAAAGCCAGAGATCGCGATCTCTTATGATAACAATCAATCCGAAGGAAAATACTTCAAAAAGAATCGAACCGCAACGATCACGATCAAAGAAAGAAACTTTGACAGTAATAAAACCTATGTTTATCTGACAAAGAATGGTGTAAAGACCAGGTTAAAATCTAATTTTGTCAGTGATGGAGTATTACACAGCAGAGAAGATGGCAGTCAGTATTATATTTATCAAATGAATGTAGTATTTGATCAGGACGGTGAATATTCCTTAACAGCAGCAAGTACCGATCTTGCCGGAAACAAGAACCTTCCAGTAACTTATGTTGGTACTCATACAGACAGCTTTGTGATCGATAAAACAAAGCCTGTAGCGAAAATCTTCTTTGATAATAATTCTGTGAAGAATGAAAAATATTACAAAGCGGATCGAGTTGCAACCATTCGGGTAACAGAGAAAAATTTTAAAGAACTGAATGTCTCAACAAATGGAAAGAAAAGTGGATGGAGCAGTCATGGAAATGAACATGTGATGACTGTTACATTTAATGAAGATAAAGAATATCATCTTTCTATTGCAGGACAGGATCTTGCCGGAAATGTTTTAGAGAAACAAAGTGCAAAACCTTTTATCGTTGACAAGACAAAGCCTAAGATCGATCAGGTAACACCAAGTGATTCCAGTGCGAATACTGGAGCTGTTACTTGTGGATATACATTAACAGATAAGTACCTTGACAAAGGCAGTGATCAGCTAGTCGGAGAAATGAAAGGTCGTAAGTTTAAAGTAAATGAAAAACAGAAAGTGGAGAACGGATACAAAGTAACTTATCAGCAGATTCCAAATGCAATGGAAAATGATGATTATTATACATTCGTGATTCAGGCAGAAGATAAAGCCGGAAATATTTCAAAAAAATCCATTCACTTTACGGTTAATCGATATGGTTCTGTTTATCATTTATCATCTTATGCAAAATCTATTAACGGTACTTATGTAAAAGATGCTGATAAGATTGTCTTGGAAGAGATTAATCCAGATCAATTATCAGATTGCAATTTAAAAGTTGTAAGAGATAATGATCCGATTGCTTTGAAAAATGAAGATGCATCGATTGAGAAGAAACATGATAAGTGGTACAAAGTTACCTACACAGTCAATGCTTCGGCACTGAAAGAGGAAGGTACTTATCGTATCATTACATCTTCTAAGGATACGGCAAAGCATACATCTTCCAATGATATGTCAAAGAAAAAAGCGTCAATCAGTTTTGGGGTTGATACAACAAAACCAAACATCTTAATCTCAAACATTGAAGGTGGTAAGGTTTATGCCCAGGATGGAAGAACCGCAACAGTTCTTGTAAAAGACAACTTGCTGTTACAGAGTGCGAAAGTTTATGTCAATGATAATCTGATAAAGGAATACGATGAAAAAGTTCCTGAAAAGATTGACATTCTTCTGGATCAGAAAGATGAAGCTCAAAGCATTCATGTAATTGTGAAGGATGCCGCGGGAAATGAATCTGAAATTACGATGGATAACATTTATGTTACAACAAACCTATGGATCAGATTTATTCACAGTGTGCCGGCGATGGCAACTGCAGGTGGTGTATCACTTGCTGTGATTCTGGCAGCAGTTATTGTTTTACGAAAAAGAATAAAAGCAAAACCATCGGTTGAGGATGATGAAAAATAAAATCAGATGATTCCAAAGGTCACATATTTTATTTGTAAAAAAGGAAAAAGTTTTAGAACTGTGTGAAATCAGATGATTCCAAAGGCTAATAAGGATTTATAACCATGTTGTACATGTTTTAGAACTGTGTGAAATCAGATGATTCCAAAGGTACTTGTCATTGTCAAGGGGCAAGGCGGAGGTTTTAGAACTGTGTGAAATCAGATGATTCCAAAGGTGGATATGTGCCGATTGTGATTGGAATGGAGTTTTAGAACTGTGTGAAATCAGATGATTCCAAAGGGCCAAATTACACAGTGAGTAAAAATAAGAATTTTATCGAATTAATTTACTAAGGTAAAAGCTGTCGGCGATAGCAATTTATAAATTAAGGACTTAACTTTGTTCTTTTATTGAACATGAAAATAAAAAATATCGAAAAGAGGGGGAATCGAAAAGAGGGTGTAAACTTGATCATTGAAGTTTTAGAAAAAGACGTGATTCCAAAAGGAAATCGAAAGCTTTTAAATAGAAGAAACTTTTACAAACAGCATTTAACTTCTTTAGGTTTTTCTCATGTAAGAGGAAAATATGTGATACAACTGGATGATGAAAATGAGATTGAAACAATGAAAACATTACTTGAATCTTATCGGACAAAATACCAGAGTTATCCAAACAGTTATCTTCGTTCAGGAGATTACCGAAAGAAGTTTTTTGATAAAAATCGTCCAATCTTCAAAGATTATTATATATGTGCATACTGCGGAAGATTCTTAAAAAAGAAAGATGTAACAGTTGATCATATCATATCAATTAGAAAAGCTCAGAAATCAAAGATTTTGCAGTTTATTCTTCGATTGGTAAAGATCAACGACATTAATGATGAAAAGAATCTGACCGCTTCATGTGAGACATGTAATAAGAAGAAAGGACAAAAATTAAGTTTATCTTATGTACTCCGGGGAATTCTCGGTAGAAAGTCATGGTATTGGATTATCTATTATATAGTCATAATTGTTGTTTTGGTCATTGTAATTTTACAGATTGTCAATCCATGATGAAGAAGTGCATAATATCTTACTTATATTTTATACGAATCCAATAAAAGCAAGAACTGATATTTCTTGATTCCCTTGTGACTATGATACATTTATTGGAATTCATAATTCAAAATAAAAGATATTGTAATCGCCCGTTGAATGCGGGATCTGTCAGGTGATAGAAAAGGGTATCTATTGTTTTTTATTTTGAAAGGAGGAGGTAGCTTATTACGTGCTACCAACACAAAGTATGAATCTGAAAAAAGTATTAAAAAAAGTGATGTACGCATGTATGTCCGCAGCAATGATTGCTGTTCCTACAGTGCCTGCTTACGCAGCTCAGAATGATGTTATTGATACAACAAGAACAGCATCATTAACAATTCACAAATACGACATGACAGCAGCAAAAAAAGGTGGAGTTAACTTAGATCAGTTTACTTCTACTGGAAAACAGGATGTAGCAGCAGAAGAAGCATTAAAGAATTATGCAATCAAAGGGGTAGAATTTAGTTACTTAAGAGTCGGTGATGTAGAACAGCAGTCTGAAAATGGAAAAGTTCAGATGATCTATGAATTACCAGATGCGTTACAGAAAATCATTGGATTAACAGATTCCGATGCAGCAAAAGCAGAAGGTAGCAAAGATTACTTTACAAGCCAGATCATCAATGACAAACTGGCAAAAGCATTAGAAGATAATACAGCCACAAAAGATAAACTGGAAGATTATATGGGCAAAGGTGGAACAGCCATGGATCTTACAGATGCAAAAGGTGTAACAAAGAAAGACAAACTTCCTTTAGGTTTATATCTGATCGTTGAAACAAAAGTACCAGAAGATGTAACTTATACAACAAATCCTTGGTTCGTGCAGTTACCATCTACAGATTCAGAAGGTGACGACTGGTTCTACGATGTTGTATGTTATCCAAAAAACGAAACAGGTGTTCCTACATTAGACAAACGTGTGCGTAATAATCCTGACAAAGATAATGTAACAACAGCAAATCAGGATGCTTTAGCTGATTTCACACACGCAAGAGAAGAGTACACATATCAGAGTACAGTCACAGCATCCAAGGCAGAAAAACTGGATTATCAGTTTATTTCCAAACTGCCACATATCACATCAAGCACAACATATCTTTCTACTTATACATTCGATGATAAGATGGCTAAAGGTATGACATACAACAAAAATGCAGTGATCGCAATCTATGACAACAAAGATGCAGCAGATACAACAAACGTTAACAACGTTGACAAGAGCGGTGCAATCGCAGTATGGAAAACATCTGACACAGATCCTAAGTTCGCTATAACTTATGGTAAATCTAGCGAAGACTCTACTATGAAAGTAGAAATGACAAAATCAGGATTAAGTGAAATCAACAAGAAATACTCTGACAAATATATCGTTGTTTACTACACAGCAGATGTCAATACAGATGATACAGTTGTTCTTGGTGATAAAGGTAACCCTAACGATGTGTCCTTAACATGGAAGAGAACATCTACAGATTACTGGGATATCTTAAAAGATAAATGTATCGTATACAGCTTTGGATACAACTTCACAAAGAAATTCTCTGACAATAAAGGTGATGCAACAAAAGTTAAATTCGTGATCCAGAACAAATCTGATAATTACTACTTAGTAGCAAGAGCAGACAGAGCCGGAGTATATCAGGTAACAGGTAAATCCGCTACAGAAGAAGGAGCTACACAGTTCAGTCCAGATGCAGCCGGAAAACTTGTGATCAACGGTATCGAAGCTGATAAATATGGATTTACAGAGACACATTCAGATGCAGGATATACACTGCTCAAGAAAGAGATCATTGTAAATATCACATCTACAAAAGCCAATATTACACCAACAGAAGCGAATATCACAGGAATCCAGTCCAAGAATGGAAATGATTCTACAGCAAACGATGGTGTGAAGAATGGTAAAGAACTTGCAAATGATGTAGCAGTTCAGACGATCAACGCATCTGCAACCGTGGACGATAAAAGAGCAACCATGAGTGCGAATGGAGAATCCACAAATGCTTTTGTTGATATGCAGGTAACAAACCAGAAACAGTTCTTACTGCCAATGACAGGTGGAGCAGGAAGTTACGCATTGATCATCGCAGGAGTTGTAATCGCTGGGTGCGGATTTATCATTATCAAGAAGAACCAGAAACGTAAAGAAGTCCAGTAAAAATTTTAAATAAATATTTTTTCCATAAAAGTTGAAGCTTGTAAGAATGACAAGAACTGTAAAGAGACAGTATGTAACTATTTATTTAGGATTAGGCAATTATTAATTGTCTGAAAGGAGAATATCATGGCAAAAAAATTTGCAAAAAAAATTGCTACATATGCAATGGCAGCAACTATGATCGGTGGAGCAGTTATTGGCTCAGGATCAACAGGCGTATTTGCTGCTGAAAAGTATCCATCTTCAGCAACAGCCAAATCAGCTTATAGTAAGGTAATGTCTAACACAGGCACAAATTACAAAAAATCATATGAAGATTACAAGAAGGCATATGAAGATTTCATGAATCAGTATATGCAGGCACCAACGGTTGAACAGGCTGTATTTGATCATGGATATATTTTCACAAATAATCTGTTAAGTATCAGCTTTACAGAAGTGAAATATGCAAAGTCTTATGATGTAATGATCAGCAAAGATGACAACTTTAAAGTAACGAAAACATACACAACAGAGAAACCTTCTTTGGGTGTATACACTAAGAACGATGATTTCCTTACACCTACATGGCACGGACGTTATGTAAAAGTAAGAGCTAATTATGGTTATGGAGTCCATGGAAAATGGTCCGAGAAAAAAATGATTGGATGCGGAAAATTACATTTACATCAGGATTTCGTCAATGGTCCTTTTGACGATTAAATCATGACTTTTCCGGATCATTTAAATGTATGGTCCGGAAAAATTAATAGAAGGAGAATAAATAAAATGACTAAGAAAAAAATTGCAAGAAAAATTGCAACATATGCGATGGCAGCAAGCATGATCGGTGGATCTATTCTTGGATCAGGTATAACAGGAGTATCTGCTGCTGAAAAATATCCAACTGCTAAGACATCTTATAGTAAAACTGTAGCTGATACAGACTACAAACAGGCTTATTTAGACTATATCAGTCAGTTTATTAAAGCACCAGAGATTACATCTGCAACGGCAAAAACAGTATGGGGATATATTTTATCAACATATGACGAAACAATTACTTTTAAAGAAGCAAAGTTTGCAAAATCTTATCAGGTACAGCTTAGCTGGAACAAAGATTTTACAAAAGATTCAAAAACTGGATTCACTCCAATTACAGTAAAAACAGATCAGACCAGTGTAACAATCTCTTCTGCACTCGGATACAGTTATGCAAGAGTAAGAGCTGATTATGGAAATGGAGTCTACAGCAAATGGTCAAATGTTAAAACAGTAGAATTTAAATAGTAAATTTTAAGATTTTAGAATTTACTATGCATATGACAAAGTATATTTAAATCAGGACTTCATAAATTGTCCTTTTGACAATTAGATTGTAAAGATTGATTGTAAAATAAAACCCTGTCAAATTAATTTGACAGGGTATAGTAAAAAGATTATGAAACAAAAAATTATTCCAATACTAATTGTATTGTTTGGTTTTGCCTTATTATCTTATCCGTTTATCAGTAATTATATATTTGAAAAAAGTGCTGGTTCAACAATTAAGTCTTATGAGAAACAAGCAAAAACATATGATCAGAAACAAAAAGATAAAGCTTTTCAAGAAGCAAAAGAATATAATGAAGATTTAACAAAATCAGCAGTGCAATTAACTGACCCGTTCAAGGCGAAAAAAAATGATGGGGAAACAATGATTTACAATAATATCCTAAATCTTGATCATTCAGGAATTATGGGGTATTTAGAAATCCCTTGTATTTCTGTTAATCTTCCTATTTATCATGGTACAGATGCAGAAATTTTGGAACGTGGAGTTGGACACCTTGCAGCATCTTCAATTCCGGTAGGTGGGAAAAGTACACATAGTGTATTAACTGGACATACAGGACTCAGCTCAGCCAAACTATTCACTGATCTGACAGAGATGAAAAATGATGATTTATTCTTTATACATGTATTAGATCGCACACTAGCTTATAAAGTTGATCAGATATCAGTTGTTAAGCCGGAGGATACAGAAAAACTTCAAATCATAGATGGAAAAGATTATGTTACTCTCGTAACATGTACGCCTTATGGGGTCAATGATCACCGATTACTTGTTCGAGGTGCTAGGACTAAGTACGAAAAGACACAGGAATCATCCATTCGTCAAAGAAATAAAGATTCCCAGTGGATGGGAACTTATAAGCGAGCGATCGCAATTGGACTTGCAATCGTTATGGCGCTGGTCTTGTCAGGCAAAGTATATCAAAAGCTTCGAAGAAAAAAGACAGAAAAAATACGACAAAAAGAAGGAGAGACGAAATGAAAAGAAATCTGATGAATATATTAGGCATCATCTTAATAGGAATCGGAACTTTTGTATTTCTCTCTCCTGTTTTTTTTTCCTATAAACAACAAAAAAATGCCGATCAGGAAATAGAAGCTTTTGAAAATTTTGAAAAGGAAAAGAAAGTCCCAAAAGAAAAAGATCCTTTATATAAAGAAGCCATACAGTATAATCAAAAAATTTATACGGAAGGGCAGAAAAATTTAAAGGATGTATGGAGCTATCGTACATCACCGATCGAGTTGAAAGATAGCAAAAGTAACTTTGGATATATCAGGATAAAAAAGATGGATGTAAAACTTCCATTATACCTTGGAGCAACTTTAGAAAATATGAGGAAAGGTACTGCAATCATGGGAGAGACATCCCTGCCGCTTGGTACAAAAAACAGTAATTGTGTTATCGCTGCACATCGTGGGTACGAAGGGATCCCGTATTTTCGTGAGATCGAGAGATTAAAAATCGGAGATCGTGTGATCATAAAGAATCCATGGGAGAAGCTTACTTATCGGGTCGATGAGATCAAAATCATACAGCCCGATGATTCCGATCAGATCAAGATCCGGAAAGGGAAAGACATGGTAACACTTCTTACTTGTCACCCATACCGAAGTCATGGAAAATACAGGTATGTTGTGTACTGTATCAGAGACCACGGACAAAAGATCGTGGAGAAAAAGAACAATACGATCAAAGATACTCACTTTCAATCATCCGAATGGGATATCCAAAGAGAAAAACTGTGTCATATGATAGGACTAGGAATCTTACTTATTTTTTGGATCATAATAATAAAAAATTGGAAAGGAACAATCAGGAAAGGAGGAAAAGCATGAAGAGGATAAAAAAGACCTTAAAAGGAAAAGGAAAGATCGTTGCCGCATTAGCAGTTGTGATATCTTTTGCTGCTGTTTTGGTATGGCATCAAATGCAAAATGCAAGTGCTCATAATCAGGAAAGTCCCGGTTTTAGTAGAACATATACAAACGGATATGGAAGATTTTATGTAGATGGCCCAGGTAATAAAAGCAGTTGGCTAGAAGTGAAATTTTATTGTAGCGGACTAGGAAAAAACGTAACACAGGGAACATTTAATAATAAAGGTCGAAATGTTACATTCAGTGAAAATCAAGGAGGCGGTGGTGATTATGATCTCCATCTTGCATCATGGTCTGCTACAACGTATAAAAATAATAATGGAAGATACACGTCATTAGATGTAAAAATTCGTTATACAATTCCTGCACATGAGTATGAAAGTTGGCAATCACAAGATACCTCAAATGATTATTATGTAAAATCAACAGAAGGTTCTACTGGACACGAGAAATCAGAACATACGGTTTATCAAACATTACGTATTAGTGCATATTCTATTGGACTATCAACACATGGTGATAATAATGTTAGAGATTTTAATTGTAGTCGAACATTTCATATGGCCAAATCTCAATATAGTGTCTATTATAATGCGGCTGGCGGAGATGGCGGCGGATTCTCATGGAATTTTAATGATGGAGATAATTTTGCTTTCCCTACTGTTTCAAGACGAGGTTACACATTTGATAAATGGATTGATCAGGGAACGGGATGGGAATCTAGTACTGACTGGCTTGTATGTAGTGGTAATTATACAGAAATTGCTCAGTGGATAGCTAATCAGTATAATGTATCCTTTGATGATAATGGAGCCGATTCTGGAAATGTTTCAGATAGTACAGCAACCTATGATAGTAACTTTACTCTTCCAGAAAGTGGATATAAAAAGAAAGGTTACAAGTTTTTGGGTTGGAGCACTGATGAAAACGCAACGTCTCCTCAGTATACCGCAGGACAGTCTTTTACCTATCAAACAGACGGAGATACCGTATTTTATGCTGTATGGGCAAAAAGTGATTTCGAAGTAAAATTCCACGGAAACGGATCATCTGCTGCAGATTACACAGCAAATCTTACTTATAATAAATCCGTAGGTTTACCAAAAAATGTATTTGAACGTCCAGGGTATACATTCATTGGATGGGCTGAAAAAGAAGATGGTGATAAAGAAGTACCGGAAGAAGTGAAATATACCGATGGACAAGCAGTGAAAGATCTGTGTGAACCGGGAGAAACATGCCATTTGTACGCTATCTGGAAAAAGAGCGATGGAAGTTTTGAGACAAAGAACATCATCCATGATGACAAGATGTTCTTGGGAGATGTGAATCTTACCGGACAGAATGGAACTGGATACAGCAATGCCAACATTGATTCCAAATCTGCACACATCGACAAAGAAGATGATCCGGGATATTTTACAGACCGTTATGGATCAAACAATAATTAAGTTTTGTTTTAGATCCATGGTTTTAGATTCATGTTAAATCATATGGTTCCAAAAGGTCAAATAGGTTTTACATGGTGCGTAAAATAAGAATTTATCGAACAGACCTGTTTTGACAGGAGCTGCCGTGTGGCGGCAATTGAAATAGAAGTGAACTACCCACAACCTAAAGGTAGTGGGCTTCTGTTAAATGGTTCACCAGACTAAGTATTCAGAAATGATTCCTACGATATTTAGGAAAAGAAACAGGAGGAAGCTGTACATGAAAAATAAGTTGAAAAAAAATCTGAAAAAGATCGGAACATTCTTCTTATCTTTGCTCACATTGTTTTCATCTCTCTTTGGCGGGTTAGCAGGAATGCCAACACCGATCACTAACGTCAGTGCCAAAGAAGGAACAGCAACAGTAAGCATGAGTAAAGCAAGAGGCAGTTTTGGGATCAGGGAACTTGGACGAGCGTCCAGTGAAGGCTTATGGAAGATCAAAGCCGGCGGAAAGCAGACATTTTGTCTTGATTCCGGAAAGAGCATGTGCAACGGAGATACCGTGGAGTATAAGACCGCTAATGCCGTGAAATATGGCAAAAAATCCATTGCAAAAGCGCTGACTCATTACGAGCAGGGGTCTAAGAGTGAGAAAAGCTTTATCTTAACACAGGCTTATATCTGGGCATGTGGAAAAGGAAAGAGCAAACAGACAACAGTCTATCAGGCAGGAAAAAACATCGATGGTGGATATTCTACATCTGACGCAAAAAAGTTCTGTGATGCGATCAGTAAGACTGGTCCGCAGGGAACGATCTATTATTATAAAGTAAAGAAATGTGTCAAAGGAAAAAAACATGATTCCCATCAGATGCTGTATCGATTAAATGACACTCCATATACGAAGCCTAAAACAGCTTCCATTGGTGCATCTAATAGTGATTCCAAGCCAAAAGAGATCAGTCTCCGGATCAAGAAAAGAGATGCTGACACAGGAGCTTTATTATCCGGAGCAACCTTCTTATTCTACTGTGACGGAGTCTATGTGAACAAAGCAACAACAGGAGATGATGGAGTTGCAAAGGTTACTTATAGCCGAGCGATCAGTGCATCCTATACCATTCCAAGGGAGGAAGAAAAGGTATATGTCACAAACTGGGATGAACTGTCTGAAAAACAGCAAAAAGAACAAACAGAAGTATTAAAGCATTATAAATCCAAAGCTGCTGCGAAGAAAGCAGCGAATGCCGAAGCAAAAGCAAAAGTCAAAGCGTCCATAGAATCTCAGATGAATACGAAACATGTATGGACGGTCAAAGAAGGAACCGCACCTTTTGGACATCTGTTAAATGACACGACGCAGACATTACAGGAAGGAAATGGGAGACGCAGCACACTGAAATTTGGGGATGTCTCAAATGGATGGAAGCCAGTCAAGATCCATTTACATAAACAGTGTAGCGAGGATTACGGAGTAGAAGCTTCTTTTGAAGGTGCGATCTATGGTATCTATGCAGAAGAAGATATCAAGGGTTCTGATAACAAAACGGTCCTTTATCCGGCCGGTACAGAAGTTGGAAGAATCACGACCGATAAGAATGGAGATGGCGTTTCCGGAGATCTTCATCCTGGAAAATATTATCTAAAAGAACTTGTACCACCAAAAGGATTCCGCATAACAGCAGAGAATGAAGCAGGCGGAAAGATCAAAGTCTATCTGAATAATACAGATGAAACAGTTGCTGCAAATGAAAAACCAATCCAGGGAAAACTAAGTATCAAGAAATACTATGTCACAGGAAGTACAAAAGTCAAAGAGCCGGATGCTGTCTTTGAGATCAAAAACGTCAACGGAGATGTTGTTGATACGATCACGACGGATTCTGAGGGTGTGGCGATAACAAAACTTCTGCCGTACGGATCTTATACCATTCATCAGACAAAAGGAAAAACAGGATATGAGATGGCACAGGATATGACAAGGACGATCGAGAAAATGAACGATGATGGGACTCCGATCACTTATACGTTTGAATGTGAGAACAAGGAAAAGAAAGCCCGTATCTCTGTAATAAAGAAGTTAGTCATCAATGATGATGAGACAGATACCCATCAGGAAAAAGAAGAAGTGAAAGCCAAGTTTGAGATCATCAACAAAGCAACAAAAAAAGTTGCCGATACGATCACAACGAATACGGAAGGATACGCAGAATCCAAAGAACTGGATCCGGGAACATATTATGTTCATCAGATCGAAGGAACTCCAAACTATAAATTTAGTGAGGATTCCGCAGATATCAAGATCGAGGATGGAGATACAGGAAAATACAATCACAATGTTGTACTAAAGAACTATGGTTCCACAAAACTTCGTATCATCAAGAAGATGAGTAAGAATAAACGAAGCAAGGCAGAAGTTGGAGCTTCCTTTACGGTTCTGGATGCATCTTATACCAAAGATATTGAAAAACAGGATCTTGGAAATGCACAAAAAAGAATCGACTATATCAATTCCCTGGACAAAAAAGCAATCCTTGGAGAGATCGTAACGAACAAAGAGGGAAAAGCTGCCCTGATGTTAGACAAATACAGTAAGAAGAATGGATTTGTCGTTATTCAGACCATGGGAGCTGACGGATATGATCTGATGGGAATCTACTATTCCAAAGATCATGACCCAAAGACGGAAAAAGGACAGGATGTTTATGAGATCGAGGCATCTGATCCATACTCTGATTCCGGATGGGTAGAGATCTACAAGCAAAAGAGAGTCGCAGCGGATGAATATGTACCAGAAGTCGGAGCGAAGTTTGAATTAAAAGAAGCGGATGGACATGTCGTGGAAACACTGACGATCGGAAAGGACGGAAAAGCAAAGACTAGCGAAAAAGTAGCACTTGGAGCTTATATCCTGCATCAGGTAGCCGGTGAAAATGGCTGCACAAAAGAACAGGATAAGCATGACTGGATCGAAGATCAGGATATCGTCTTAACAAAAGACAACAAAAATAAGACTGTCAGCTATTCTTACGATGATAATGAAAAACCGATCGAAGTAGAACTTGTCAAACAATCCTCTGAAACAAAAAAACTGTTAAACGGAGCTGTCTACAAAGTCTATGACAGTGAAAAGAATCAGGTGGCAACATTAACAACAGGAACGACCTCTGACGGGAAAGCATCCTGCAGACTGCCATATGGAACTTATACAATCAAAGAAACAACTGCACCGGATGGTTACAATCTTGATACAGAACAAAGAACCTTTACCTTAAGTGAAAAGTCTGACAGTATCAAGATCAAATATGACAATGCCGGAAACGGAAAAGCAACCTTAAACGAGACAGATACACCGGTCATGGGTTCGATCTCCTTACAGAAGAAAGGAGAGTATCTGACGGGGTATGCTGGAGATTCAGGATTCGCATATGAAGATAATAACATCGATGGAGCTGTTGCAGGATTCACATATGAAGATGATAACATCAACGGAGCTGTTTACGGCTTGTTTGCCAAAGAAGATATCACAAAAGATGATGGAACCGTTGTATGGAAAGCGGGAACAAAAATCGATGAAAAGACAACAAGCAAAGACGGACCAGTGATTTTCACAAGAACAGGCAGCGATGGAAAACAGACGACTAATTTCTATCAGGGCCACTATTATGTCAAAGAACTTTCCGGTCCAAACGGATATACCATTGATAAAGAAGAGCATGAAGTCAATATCACATGGGATACGAAACCAGATATGAACAATCTGAATAAAAACAATACAACGCCGGATGTGGAAGATCCAATGGGAAGTGAAGATGCGAAACCATCAACAGGGATCTATGTTCTGGAAGAAGGCGAAACTTTAAACAAAGAATTTGCCAATGCAGAGACGATCACGTTTACATGGGAAAAGGCAGCGGACGGAGCCCAGACAAAAGACGTTTCCCAGAACAAGGACGGAAGTGTTGTTCTCTGGAAAGATGGAAACAACTATTATGTATCCACACAGAGAGCCGGACAGGTCATCTACATGAACGCTGTATCAAGTAAGATGTTCTTAAACTGTACAGCACTGACAACGATCAAATTTAAAAACATTGATACTTCACAGACTGTGGATATGTCTGAGATGTTTGCCGGATGCGGAGCATTAAAAGAACTCGACTTATCAAGTTTTAACACATCCAATGTGGAAGATGTATCCAAGATGTTTTATGGATGTTCTGAACTAAAGACAACCTATACACAGGATCAGAAGTTACAGATCACGGATGATTACGTGGCAGCAAAAGGATTACAGATCACAGCTTCTCCAAAAACAGACTTTATGTTAGGAGATAAATACAAAGCCAGTGATTTTGACTTCTCTATGCTCTATGATGATAATGGAGAGGAAACACTGGAAGATGTGACGGACGCAGATGTCAGCTTCAATCCAACCTATGCGGATATGTCTGGAAAACAGAAAGTTCAGATCAGCTTTAAGTCATCCAGTAAATATGCAAAATACCAGACGATTGAAACAACAGTCAAAGTCATTGATCCGAATGATACGAGTGATGTATCCTTAGATACGGCAAAACATGTAAACATCGACCTGAACCTGACTGATAAGCTTCAGAAATACAGCATTCAGTTTATCAAAACAGATAACAAAGGAAATATGTTACCGGGTGCGAAGTTTGCATTAAAAGCAGCCTGTGAGATCGTGGACCGCAATGGAAAGACGATCTTTAAGAAAGGTGATACGATCGCAACAACCGTTTCCGGAGATGATCAGTTTGGTTATCTGGAATTCTTCGGACTGCCAACTGGTATTTATGCAAAAGACGGTGTTGGCAAAGAAATGTATACGGTGGAAGAGATCGAAGCACCACTTGGATATAATAAGTCCGATGAAAAGCTGACATTTGGCGGAGAAGTATTAAACAATACGGCTGCGGACTTTATCCATGACGTGGCATCCCAGGGAAATACCAATACCGATGAAACAACTTACAAACATGATTCCAAGACAATTGTCAACACTCCATCAGATTATGTGCAGGTGAAGAAGTACTGGATTGATGATAACAACTCCATGAACACAAGACCTGTATCAGTGACCATCAAAGCCGAAAATAAGAATACACATGAAGTGAAGACTTATGTTCTGAACAAAGATAACAACTGGGCAATGCAGACAGATATCAAGCGTGGTGAGGAAAAGAACTATACGTTTAGTGAAGTTTGTAATGCAGCAGGTTACACAAGAGTCAGTGAAGCAAGTGGTGATTGGGATAAAAATACTTATACTTTGTCTTATACAAACAAATATGATAAGAGTAATAAAGTACGAATTGTTGTCAAGAAAAACTGGAATGACAGCAATAACAGTGATGGTATCCGCCCAGATTCTGTTAATATAAGAGTTTATAGGAATGGAACAAAAACGGATTACCATGATACGTTAAGTGCAAGCAATAACTGGACTGCAGAATTTAATAACCTCAATAAGACTGATCCTGTTGGAGAAGATTACGAATATGAAGTGAAAGAAGATTCATCTTCTGTTGTTAACGGAAATGCAAAAACAGGTTATGAAGTTGCATACGAAGTAAAGAAATCAACGGATAAATCTACAGGTATCACAACGATCTCAACAGATATCACAAACACTCATAGACCAGATTCAACGACCAGATCCATTCAGAAGAAATGGAGTGATAACAACGATTCCGATGGCATCCGCCCAGATTCTGTCAAGTTCAATCTTGTCGGAAACGGAAAAGTCGCAGATACCGTAACCTTGTCTGAAAAGAATGGATGGAAAGCGACATCCAAGCTCGTTCCAAAGAAAGAGAATGGAAAAGCGATCACTTATACATGGCAGGAAGTACAAGAAGGTGTGGTCACAGGAGAGAGTCAGATCGGATATAAGGCAACTTATACAACCGATAAGGATGATCCTGATACAACGATTGCAACCAATACCCATACACCGGGAAGAGGAAAGGTAACGATCACGAAAGAGATCGATCCATCTAACTTAAACATGGATATCGGAAGTGCGAAATTTACGTTTACACTGAAAGGAACCGATGCTTATGGAAAGAAACATACGTACAAGGAAGAGATTGAATTCAGCAAGGATGAAGTGGCAAAACAGTTAAAAGCTCATCCGGGAGAAAGGATCAAACTTTCTGCAACCTTCGATGATCTGATCTACGGTACTTATACATGTAGCGAGAGTGGTGGAGAAAAATACTTTAAGCTCCTGACACTTACATCTGACAGCACCAATGCAACGGTTGACCAGAGCAAAGGAACTGTAACATTTAAGATCGGACCAGAAGGAACTATGGGAAATGCGAAACTGACAGCAGATGCAACTTTCGTTAACCAGATGATCCGTGGATCCGTAAAATTAGTTAAGAAAGATTCCTCCGGAAAACGATTAAAAGGTGTGGAATTTACGATCGAAGATTCCGATGGAAACAAGATCGCCAGTGACACAACAAACGAGAATGGAGAGATTAAGTTTGATGGATTACTGCCGGATAAGTATAAGATCACAGAGACAAAGACACAGAGCGGTAAGACACTGTTAAAAGAACCAATCGATGTAACGATCCCAATGACAGTGACACAAAGCGAAGTGAACGATCAAAATATCGATGTGAGCAATGCGATCAAGCAGGGAAATAACTATTATTTCTATCACTTAACTTATGAGGTGAGCAATGATTCCACACTGAACCTGCCATCAACTGGTGGATTCAGTAATGTCAAGACTTACCTTCCACTGATCGGTGGATTCGTACTGATCTTAGCAGCAGGATTCTATTATCTGAAAAAGAAAAAGGGTATGAAAATCCTGAAGAAGAAAAAATAACAACCAATAATGATCTCACAGTCTTTGGGCTGTGGGATCGTTTCTGTAAAAAAGAGGAGAAGAACCAAATGGAGAAATATTTATATTCTGATCGCAAGATTCTTGAAAATGAAGCAGAATTGTGTAATGATAAGATCAAAGATCATACAGATTGCCAAGAATGCGGAGAAGATTATCTGTTTATGATGAAGGATAATTACCATGAGTTTTCGATTGGTCTAAGTACAATCCTTTCTTGTTTAGCAATGGCAGAAAAAGAAGGAGCTGTTCCAAAAATTCCGTATGAATGGTGGAGTCTGATTAATAGGAGGTATTGATGGATACATTTAAAACAAGACCTGGATCATCGGAAGAGCTGTTGATTACAGAGGAGAATTTTACAAATAAAACAAAAAAGCAGTTTCCATATGTTATGAAAGAAAATGGGAAAAACGTATATAAAGCTATTTGTCCGGCCTGTGATAATCCGATTCGTATTGTAGGATTATATAAAAGAGAAGAAGATGTAAAACGAAAACCATATGGCAGACACACACCATCTGATCTTCCGGGCTTAACAGTATACAATGAAGAAGATTATCTTAATTGCCCATATCACAACCCAAACCAAAGTAACGACGGGGCAAAAAGAAGACCAGGAGATAAGAAATCAAGCTGGATTTATGATCTTATGAAAGAACATTTCGATCTTATCATATCAATTTTGGAAAAAAGTTTACATATATACATTAGTTACTATTTTGCAGAAACATTGTTGCAAAATTGGAAAAATAATGAAGGATGGAGATATTATCATACAAATTATAATAATCTTTCATATATGTTGCTGTATGCCGAAAAATCATATCGAATATTCGGACAATTGATCCGAAAAGACAGTAATGTGGAGAAAGCGATTCTTGAAAAAGGAAAGAATTTTCAATTAGAAGATATAGGAATGAACTATTATCACAAAATCAAACAGAAGGATGGATTTCTAGATGCAGTTTTTTATTTAACCAATCATCAACTAAAAAGAGATGGTGAACATACAGAAGAGAGCTATAAATACTGCATTATTGAAGGAGAAAAAGAGATATACAAAGAAAAGATTATTGTGGAAAAAGGCAGATTGTATAAGTTGATTCAGCAGCAACAAAGCAGAAGCAATCGAGAAGAACGATTGATTGAAATAGCAAACAGAGTGTTGTAAACAGCTCGTTTTCATAAATGAAAGGTAAGACATCATTACAGAAAAGATACTCGGTTGAAATATCGGATATTGTTTGGAAAGTCAAAATATGTGCATGCTTCTGCGAAGAAGTCTGCATAAATGAAAAGTAACTCCTGTAACAGGGAAACGTGTATTTCCATCGAGGTGTAACTTGCCTCGTAAAGAATCTGCGGTCAACTCGGTATTACAGGATATTTCACTTTTAGACTGCACAGCCAGAAACAGAAACCGTTGTACTCCCTGTGTTTAATATTAATCGCATGATGGATGAATAAAATATATTCGATTTATTTTCTAAAAGATAAATAATAAGCCGAAAAATAAAGAAGAATATTAAATAGTATAGCATTCTCTTTATATTTGTTAGGAAGAAAGAGTAAGAAACCCACCTGTGTTATATTATATAGGTGGGTTTTGTTATATATAAAATTGTATTTATTATTTAGCTAAAAAATAGGTGGTTTAAAGATAAAGTTAAAAAGTGATAATTATAAATGACATTTTTTTGATATAAAATAAAAAAATAATATCATTTTTCTTGAATATAGAAAAAAATATTGCTAAAATAATAGTAACTAAAAAATAGTTGCATATAATAAATATGGTAGGTGGTGAACAGGTTAATGCCCAAGAAAGCAGTTTTATTAGAAAAAATATCTAGAAAACCATATCCAAAAAATTTTACAACAAGAGAATTGGATCAATTAATGAGAAAATGCTGTTGTGAGAAATTTTCTGGAGGCAGAGGCTCTGGGATAGGTTATGTACATACAGAAACGAAAAGAATTTTACAGTTTGATCAACCTCATCCCGGGAATGAACTGTATAAATATCAAATAGAAAAAGTAATAAAATTTTTGCAAGATATTGGTGAATTGGAGAAAAGGTGATAAATATGAATTCAATGTTAGAGTATAAAGGATATCATGCTTCTGTGAAATATGATGCCGACGATAATATACTGGTAGGTGAAGTTTTTGGAATTACAGATTCTTTGAATTTCCATGGAACATCAATTAAGGAGTTAGAAAAAATGTTTCACAATAGTATTGATAATTATCTTGAATTATGTGAAAAAATAGGGAAAATACCAGAAAAGGAATTTAAAGGATCTTTTAATATTCGAATTTCACCAGAAGTCCATAAACAAATTGCTTTAGTCGCTGCACAAAAGGATATATCTTTAAACCAATATGTGGCTAATGTAATAGAAGAATCATTAAATCCGAAAAAAAATACAGAACAATTAATTATGTATTTCCCAAAAAAATGTGTAGGTGCATATTTTAAATTATCGAAACAACAAACTCAAAAAAAATATAAAAAAGATATTTCATGGAAAAAAGAAAAGGAGCAGTTTTGCCATGCAGAATAAAGAAATTGAAATTTTAAGTCACAAAATATCAGATATCCAAATATCTATAGATGATGATGTGAAAGAAAAATTTGAAATGCAAATTGATAGTAGATCTAAAATACGAGAACCAATTAATGATAATGATACAACATTATTATTAAATTTAGAATTAAATATAAACTCAAAAGATGAAATGCTTAATATTTCTATAATTAGTGATGTTATTTTTGACTTACATGCACTTTATAATGATTATGAAGAAATTGCAGAAAAAGAGCTTGTACCAATGGCAATGAAGGAAATATCATTTTCTTTAGACCAAATGCTATTAATAATGGGCTATTCTAAGTTAGATATAGCTAATAAATTAAATTTATAAAATAAGTTCGTCTATATTTTAGGTATTAGACAATTACAATTTAGAATAGTCATTTTAATATCCTATTGTTAGAAGCAGTTTCCAATTTGTCCTCCAGTGTCTTTTGACCTGGAGGATTTTTTTTAATATTTTTATATATTGTAGCTGTATAACTTGCAAACAGCTACATACTTGTGCTATAATAAGAGTATGAAAAGAGAATATAAAGTTACAAAAACAACAACATCACTGATCAAGTATCATTTCGTTTTTTGCCCAAAGTATCGAAGAAAGATATTTCTGATCCCTGGAGTAGAAGAACGAATGAAAGAATTGACAAAGGAACAGTGTGAAAAGGATCAGATCGAGATTCTTGAGATGAAATGTGATGTGGATCATGTATATTTATATGTAAGAGCATATCCACAGACAACAATAACAAGGATCATGGGGAGCATCAGAGAGTACACATCAAAAATATTAAGAAAGGAATTTAAAGAACTATCAAAAATGAGTTCTCTCTGGACTAGATCTTATTTTGTTAGCACAGAAGATTTTATTAGTCTGGATACGATCAAATGGTATGTTGAGCAACAAAAAACTAGAGGGTAAGTAAAATTGGAGGTAGATTATGAGTAAGGTAAAAAAAGGAAAACGAGTGGCAGCAGCAGCGATGGCTGTTGCGTTATCTATGGCTACGGTAACGACTGGTGTGTTGCCGAACACGGAAGTTCATGTTCATGCAGAAGAATTGGATAGAACGTGGACCAAATTGGCTGATTCTAGCGTAGATGGTTTTTATTATAGGGAAGATCAGCATGGAAATATCGAGTGTGTAACGGATAAAACCTGTGTATACACATCATATGATCAAATGGTTAAAGAAATTGCTTCCATAGCAAAAAGAATCTTTCTTGAAAATAAATATACAAGGTATGATTTTGATATTCCCGTTGAAATAAAATCAGGTCATACGATTGAAGATATTGAGAATGGAAAATGTGATAAAGATATTCATAATGAAATTTATAAAGATACAGGGAAGCCAAATGAAGGGCATACAATGTCTGCATTTACTGTTGGAGGAGGCAATCTGCTGGCAGAGAATCGTTCAGATGGGATAAAATATTCAGATGGTGGATATAAAGGATACTATTCTGGAAGTGGTGGATATGGAGATAGACGGGATAGATATCAAGAAGCTACAAAGAAATTAGATGAAGTTATCAGATCATTGAATCTTGATGGAAAATCTGATTATGATAAATTTAAAGCAGTAACGAACTGGATTGTTTCAAATGTGCGATATGACGATGATAATGAAACAAAATATCAGCACGACCTAACAGGAGCTGTCTTAGATGGATTGGCCGTTTGCGATGGATACGCAGGAACCTTTTATTATATGGCAAATGCTGTAGGCTTAAATGCTTTGTTTGAAGATGGTATAGGAAATGATAATAGAATTCGACATGCATGGAATCTGGTACAGATTGACGGAATTTACTATTATGCAGATCCTACAAATGCATATTTTAAAGAGGATGGAGAACCAGGAAGTGAAGTATTATATGGACAGAAATACTTTTTCTCTCTGTACACACCAGACAGTACTACAATAAAAGATACCTACAAAATCTCACAGGATGACTACTTGAAAGAGCATTCTGTATGTAAAGGAAATCATAAATTGTATGAATCTGGAGGGCGAGACGTAACTTGTGAGACACCTGCACAAACACAATATCGTTGTGCAAATAAGGGTTGTCTTTACACAGAATGGGTAAAAACAAAAGATCCACTAGGTCATATATGGGAAGAAGAAGGAACAGTCACACAAAAGCAGACATGTACAGAACCAGAGATTACAACATATAAATGTATTAGAACAGATGCTTATGATGGATATGTTTGTGATAAAAAGAAAAAAGTAGAAACAAAACCAGCACTAGGACATGCTTGGGATGTAGGAAAGATTACAAAAGAAGCTACCTGTTCCGAAACAGGAGTTAAGACTTATACCTGTAGTCGCTGCGGTGGAACAAAGACCGAAGATATCCCAAAAACAAAACATGACTATGAAGAGCATGTAGTAAAAGCTCCTACTTGCACAGAAAAAGGTGTTAGCTACTATGTATGTAAAAACTGTGGACTTACAACATCAAGACATCAGACACCTGCGACTGGGCATATCCATACAGAAGTACGGAATCAAAAGGATGCAACATATAAGGAAAATGGGTACACCGGAGATACTTACTGCAAAGATTGTGGTAAGAAACTGGAAACAGGAACCGTGATCCCAAAATTGGTAGAGAAAGAACATGATTACGGCGAATGGGTTCTTGATCAGGCTCCAACGTGCAAAAAATACGGGGCAAGGCACAGAATCTGCAAGAACTGCGGAGATCGAGAGGTCGATGTGCTTGACAAGGTCGATCATTCATGGGAACTTGTCTCAACGACACCTGCTACATGCACCATTGGAGAAATCCAACATTATAAGTGCAGCGTTTGTGGAAAGACAAAAGATGTGACATTAAGTAATCCATTAGGAGAGCATTCCTGGGATGAAGGAAAGGTAACCCAAAAAGCTACCTGTACGGAAGATGGAGAAAAGACTTATACCTGTACTGTCTGCAATACGACAAAAACGGAAGTCATTCCAGCAGCAGGACATCAGCACAAAGAAGTAAGAAACGCAAAGAAAGCTACCTGTACCGAAGATGGCTATACAGGAGATACTTACTGCAAGGACTGCGGAGAAAAGCTAGAAGCAGGTTCTGTGATCAAAAAGCTTGGTCACACATGGGATAATGGCGTTATTACCAAAGAAGCAACAGAAACAGAGGAAGGTATCAAGACTTATACTTGCAAGACATGTGGCGAAACAAAGACAGAGAATATTCCAATTACATCCCACCATTGGGATCAGGGTACGATTACAAAGAAAGCAACTTGTACAGAAAATGGAGAGAAAACGTATCATTGTACCGATGAAGGATGTGATAAAACATGGATTGAAACGATTCCTGCGACTGGGCATCAGCATACAGAACTCAGAGATAAAAAAACAGCCACATGCGGAGAAGATGGCTACAGTGGAGATCTTTATTGTAAAGATTGTGGTCAGCTGATCAGTAAAGGAGCAGTAGTGAAAGCCACTGGACATTCTTGGGATAGTGGAAAAGTGACCGAAGCAGCGACCTGCAAGAAAGAGGGAACCTACACCTGCAGCATTTGTGGTGACACGAAAACAGAAGCAATTCCAAAGAAAGAACACAGCTTCGATGAAGGAAAGGTAACTAAAAAAGCTACCTGTACCGAAGATGGCTTAAAAGTCTATACATGTAAAAATTGCGGAGAAACAAAAGAGGAAATCTTAAAAGCAACAGGACATCAGCACACAGAGGTCCGTAATGAAAAGAAAGCTACATGTAAGGAGAAAGGCTACAGTGGAGATATCTATTGTGCCGACTGTGGAGAGCTGATCAAAAAAGGTTCTGCGACAGAAAAAGCCGATCATAACTGGCAGTTAACAAAAGAAGAAAAGGTTACTTGTGAAAAAGATGGTTCTAAGACATACACTTGTGCAGATTGTGGTGAAACAAAGACAGAAATGATCCAATCTACGGGACACAGATTTAGTGACTGGCAGACTGTCAAAGAGAATGATGTATTCTCTGATGCAGTCCAGAAACGTACCTGCAGTATCTGCAGCAAAGAAGAAACAAGAACAATCAGTGGTAAGATCAAAGCTACGATGAGCGTCAATGCGACATCCCTGAAGCTTAAACGCAGACAGTCCACGAACAGATTTGTTGTAACAGGACTTGCTAAAGGGGATTATATAAGTTCATGGACGAGCAGCAACAAAAAAATCGTTACTGTATCCGGAAGAAGCAATGGCACCTGTACGATCAAAGCAGGAAACAAAACTGGAAAAGCTAAGATTACAATCACATTAGCATCAGGGCTTAAAAAAGTGATCAATGTGACGGTTCAGAAAAAAGCAGTAACTTGTACAGCAATTAAAAACGTATCAAAGAAGCTGACATTGAACCGAAAGAAGTCTTATCAGTTAAAACCAGTGATCAGCCCGATCACATGTACTTCTAAGGCTAAATATAAGACTTCCAACAAGAAGGTTGTAAAAGTGACAAGCAAAGGAAAGATCACAGCTGTAAAGAAAGGGAAAGCAAAGATCACAGTTATGGTAGGCAAAAAGAAGTTTGTATGCACTGTAACAATCAAATAAGGACTATTTGCCGAGTAGTTCACGAAAATAGAGCACCAGAGATATCCACAGTCAATTTGACTGTGGATATCCAACAAAGGAGAATAATTTTTATGAAAATAATAAAGTACCTCACAGTATTTTGCATGATGATATGCGTGATCATGCAATTAAATATAAATGTTTCAGCAAATGAAAATAATATATGTTATGTCGCTCACAGAGGATATACGAAATATGCACCAGAGAATTCAATTCCTGCATTCGAAGCCGCAGGAAAAGAAGGTTTTCAAGCAGTTGAGTGTGACATTCATGAAACTGCCAAGGATAAAAAGGGAAAACGTAGATTTGTGATCATGCACGATCAAACATTAAATCGTATGTGTGGATTATCTGGAAAAAATATATATCAAAAGAAATTAACATATCAAAAGATTCGAAGCAAATATCATATCAAAACAGGAAACAATATTGAATCATATACAAAAAAACAATTAAGGATACCATCTCTTGAGGAATATTTAAGTATTTGTAAAAGATATCATATGAAGCCAGTGATCGAGATCAAACAAAAGATGAAAAAAGATACGATCAAACGACTGTATCAAAGTCTAAAAAAAGCAAAAATGCAAAATCAGGCAGTCGTCACTTGTAAATACAAACAACAGCTTACTTATATGAGAAAATATGCACGTAAAATGCCATTAGAATATGTTAGGCATGATTTTACTCAGAACGATCTCTCATGGATGAAGAAGTATCATATTAATGTAAGTATTAACAAAAATATCTTGTCGGATGATATGATTCAGTTATTTGAAGCAAATAATATAAAGATTAATATCTGGACGATCAATAATAAAGATCAATTATATAATTTTACCAACAAAGGAATAAAAATTGTAACAAGTGATGATGCTTTGTGGAAAGAGTAAGAAGGATGATCTCACAGTCTTTGAACTGTGGGATCGTTATTTTTATCGAGAAATATCGGAAAAGGAAACAAAAGAAAAATAATATAAGATTTAGAATATGAGGATAAAAAAGGAAAATTTACGAATTCAGGAACGACAGAGTACATTTTTTCAATTGGTAGAGTGACAAAAAAATACAGGACATCTTTGTGCAAGATGTCGAAAAAAATAAAAGTGATTGAAATGAATATATGATATTTGTATAATCAACTTATATAAAACTTAATCAATGGGGAGTTATCTATCTTTCAGAAGATGCGGAATCTGTCTTAGATGGAAATGATCAAAATAAGGGTGAGGAAACATAGAAAACAGCCAATGGAAAAGCATAGGAGGATGTTTATGAAAAGATATGCAAAGATCTTTGTCAGTTGTCTGTTGACCTTTACGATGGTTTTTACATCCGTGCAATGGTCTGCGATCGTGCATGAAACGACTGTGGTAGGAGCAGCAGAAACGGTACCGAAAGAGAAGAAAGAAGTTGTTGAAGAAGAGAACACGAAAGATTCGACCACTTTCCAGATGGAAGATGGAAAGAAACAGACGGTCTTTTACGGACAGGATGTCCGGTTTGAAGATAAGAATGGAGATCTTCAGGAGTACGATCCAAGTCTTGTCAGGGTAACGGAATCAAAGAGTGAGCAGGGTGAGGATCTAAAGGATTATCAGTATGAAAATAAAGAAGGAGATAAAAAACATTATCTTCCCAAAGATCTGTCCGAAGAGACACCGGTCTTAATGGAAAATGGGAAATATCAGATCTCTTTTGCACCGATCTATGGACAGGAAACAAAGAATGAGGAAGAGAAGAAAACGGAGGATCCTGGAACAGACTCTGTGGAAGATGCTGTCTCACAGGCAGAGGAAGCAGTAAGAAGCATTTCAGCGGATGGATCTTCCGAAAAAGAAACCGCAGAAGATACGGAAGACGCCCTGACATCGGTCAAAGAGCTGGACCGACAGGCGATCGAAGATCTTCCTGTGGAAGATGCACAGGGAGAGAAAGAAGAAAAACCAGTGAAAGTCTCCTATGAATCCCAGAAGAAAGAATGTACATTTTCTTACCAGTCGTTAAACATGGGGATCAAGGAAAGTATCGTACTGACCAAAGCTCCAGAAGGAAATGTTTTAAAATTCCGCTTTCAGGCAAAAGGACTGGTCCCAAAGAAAAATATACTGGATGGCGGGATCAGCTTCCTAGATGAAAAAACAGAGGATCTGGTCGCAACACTGGAAGCTCCAAACATGAACGATCATACAGGAAAGGCATACAGTGAGAAGCTTTCCTATGACATTGAACCAGATGGCGGAGAAGATTCTTATCTGTTAACACTGCATCTGGATGAAGATTACTTTCAGGACAAAGATAGACAGTATCCAGTCACGATCGATCCGACGGTCACATGGACCGGATCCACGGATTTCTGGGATGTCTATGTAATTAATGGATCTTATAAAAATACGAATTTTTATGATAATGGAGTTACAGCCATGATGGCTGGAAAATCAAAACAGGGTGTCTGCCGGACATATCTGCGTTTTAAAGATTTTACAGCAAAGATCAAAGGAAAATATGTAGACAGTGCAACGCTTACGATGTATGAAACCGGAAGCAGCCAGAGTGGACAGACAATCGAGGCAAGAAGAGTTACAGAAAACTGGACAAGACCTGGATTGAAATGGAGTAACCGCCCGGGATATAGTACGAATTATGGAAATGTAAAAACAACAGGGACTGCAAAGAAAGCAAGAAGCATTAATCTGACGGAATATGCGAGACAGTGTGCATCCGGTAAGATCACATCGTATGGTGTGATGTTAAAAAATGCGGACGAGACAAAGAGTTATGGACAGTTTTACAGTTCCAGAGCATCATCAAACCGTCCAAAGATGTCAGTGACTTATTATGATGGACCGACAACGGCATCATCTGTCAGTGTTACACCGCAGTATGCAAACAACAATCATCAGAAGACATTACATGTAAACTGGGCAGGCATCTCATCCCATTCATTAAACCGTGTGGAATACAGGATTGCAAACTGGGGAAATGGAGAAGAAACAGGTGATTATGTTTCATATTCTTCATCTACAAAGATTGGAACGAGTGGAAACGGAAGTGCGGATATTGACTGCAGTACGATGCCGGAAGGCCATTATAAACTTGTTGTAAGAGGAGTAGACAACGGTTATATTGCAGGTTGGGGAGCAGCGGCATGGTTTACGATAGACCGCACGGCTCCGGAAGCAGGAGATATATCCTTTGAGGAAGGAAATGATGAGAGCGAACCATCTGGTTCTCTGAATCCGAGACTGGAGGTCGGAATCGTAGATGAGAATGCATCCTATTTTAAATACCGTCTGGAAGGAACCTCAACTTACCATGAAAGTGCAAGGGCGGATGAAGATGGATACGCCTATGCAAATGTTTCGATTCCAGCAGACAGCATGACAGGAAGAACAGAGTATCAAGTTTATGTGATCGTTGTTGATAAAGCAGGGAATGAAAGCGGGGAAACAAAAGTATCCTATTATTATACGGATGCCTCAAAAGCACAGGATTATGCACCAACCAATGTAAAGGTCAGAAAATCGTATGGAAAGAATGTCATCTACTGGGATAAGAGAGAACTGACAGACAGTATCTATTATGCAGTTTACAGGGGGGAATCCGCGGATTTCACACCGGATGATTCGACACTGGTACGTGGTGCGATCAAAGATTCCTACTGCATGGATACCAGAGTGGGAGATGGCAAGAGTTACTATTATAAAGTACAGGCACAGAAACTGGCAATGGATGGAACGATCAATGGAAAAAGTACGGATGCATTATCAGAAAAAGTGGCACAGGATACACAGGAAGAATATGAAAAAAGACTAGGTAGTAAAGATTACAGAGACAGCATGGAGATCAGCACGCCCAATGGGACAGGATCCGTTGAAAAATCCCAGGGGAATCTGATGTATGAAAGTACAGATTTTTCAATTCCATCACTGCTTTTGAATCTTGAACTCACAAGAACCTATAACAGCCAGTCAGATAAAGAAGGAATGCTTGGAAAAGGATGGTATGACAGTTTTCATAAGGAATTATACCAGTTGGGAGATGATCTTGTATTTCAGGACAGTGACGGAACCTATCTGACATACAGCCCACAAAAAGGCAGAAGTGTTGATGTTTCTTATCAGAATAAGGAGACAAAGGACTATGCACTTTCATTTAATACAGAAGATGATGTAAAAAGATCATCAAATGGGGATCAGAGAGCAGCGGCATATGCAAGACTTCAGAATGCTGCTTCTGAAAATATCTTTGGAAGTGCCATTTCCAATAAAGGAAATTATCGTCCGGGGAAAAAAGACGATGATAGTGAAGACAGTGGAGCATCCGAAGGAGAAAAGGAAGTGATCACGGTGTCCAATGTCGGAAATATCCATATGAAGGATGGTATGACATATGCATTTGATGGGAATGGTGAGATCACAAAAGCAGAGGACAGTAATGGCAACTATCTGATCTATCAGTACGATGAAAAAGGAAGATTATATAAGGTTGTTTCCAATCTGAACAAAGAACTGGTTTTTACATATTATGAAAACGGAGAACAGGAAGATCTGTTAAAGAAGATCGATCTTGCAAATGGAACAAAGGTTGTTTATTCATATGCTGAAGGGAAACTTACGAATGTTTCTCACAAAAACAGCGGAGAAACAGCTTCTGTGGATCAGACATATGCTTATGGAAGTAATGGGAAGATGAGCAAGATCATCGATGCAAAGAAGAACGGGTACCAAATCGCTTATACAGGAGAAAAAGCAGAAAGATTTATCCGTCCGAATGGAGAATACCAGCAGCTTTCTTATGGAGATGGAACAACAACGGTATCTTTCCACAAGGCAGACGGAACCAAAACAGCACAGGATTCCATGAGTTTTGACAAGAATACAGGAAAGATCCTGAAAAAGACGGATGCCAATGGAATTGAAAGCAGTTACAGTTATGATGATGGAGGAAAAGACGGAGAACAAAATGGCTGGGTAAATGAATATCTTGTAAGAAAGATCAAAACGGAAGTGGATTATCAGGAGCTGGATGCTGCCGGACTGGTGAAATTTTTGAAAACAAACAAGGAAAAAGAAGAAACATTTACGATCGCCAGTATCGAGTACAATGAAAACGATGATGTCATCTCTGAGACCGAAGAAAACGGAGATATAACAAGCAGTGAGTATGAGGATGAGAAAAATCCATATCTTCCAACAAGCGAAACTACAACGAATGGAAATGACTTTATTTCACAGACTGTTTATGAATATGATCCCAAAGGGAATGTAATATCAGAAACAGATAAAGGCGAAAATAAAAAAGAAGAAACCAAAACAGTTACATCCTATGATGATCACGGACAGCCAACAACAGTCACGACAACAAAGGAAGGAGCTCCTGATTCTGTAGAACAAACGACATATCAGGATACTGTACAGGGAACGACACAGACAACAACAACGACACAGGGAGAAGAGAAAGAGACATCTGTGATAAAAACAGATGCCATGGGACGTGAAACAGAAAATACCAGTAAAGACAGGAAAGGAAATATCTTAAGCAGTACGGAAACATCGTATGATTTCATGGGAAGAGCGATACAGACGAAAGTAACATCCGATGGAGTGACACAGACAGAATCTAAAACATACGATGATAACGGAACCGTAGCAACAGAAACCAGTGCATCCGGAGTAAAGACAGCTTATCAATATGATTCTGTCAATCGTGTAGTCAAAGCAACAGAATCAGCAGACGGAACAGATACTGTCACGGAAACTTCCTATGGATATGAAGATGCACAGATTCATACGTTGAATGGAATGAAAGACTATCAGGATCTGAGCGTTCAGACAACAAAGACCAATGGACGTGTCAGTGAAAAGTCATGGACAGATGCAGCGGGACAGACTGTCAGAAGTTTCAGCCATGGATTGTATACGGATCATGTATTCACCAGTGACGGAAAAGAGATCGCAACAATCAGTCTTGGAACAAAGACTTCCGGAGATGGAAAAATTGCCTTGCAGTTATATGACAAAGAAGGAAAACAGATGCGAATGGACATGTCAAGAAGGAAACAGCCAGTGCATCCGGATCAGTGACAACAACATCGGATCTTGGAGACGGCAGTGAATCCATTACAACAAAGTATACCTATGATAACCGTGGAAATAAGCTCTCAGAAGTCTATGCCAATGGGGCGAAAAAGACCTATGAATATAACAGCCGGAATCTGGTTACAAAAACACAGTCTTATGACAAAGAAGGAACAAAAACACTGACCAGCCGGTATCGTTATGATGATAAAGGCCAGCTGTCAGAGATGACAGATCACAGAGTGTCCGCTGCAACAGAGACGGCATACCGTTATACAGAATATAGTTATGACACAAGAGGAAGGATCACAGCGTTTGCAGAGATCAGTCAGAATGCTCAGCCAACGGCAGATGATATCAAAGCCCATCAGATCCGGTATACTTATAATGAGGATGGAAATCTCAGTAAGGTATCCTATCCGACCACCAAAGATGGAATCCAGTCATTATCTTATATTTATGATGAAAACGGATGGCTGCAGGAGATCAAAGGAGAACTGCATTCCAATGGGCAGACAACAGAGAAAGTACTCAGAAGTTATACTTATGATACGTATGGAAAAGTCAAAGAGATCAAAGATTACAGGAATCTGCTAAAAGACAGTGATCAGGCAGTTCAAAAAGTCTATACCTATGACAGTTTTGACCGTGTCAAAGAGATGATCTACACAGATCTTGAGACAGGAAAAGTGATGGAATCTTATCAGTACAGCTATGATAAGAATTCTAATATCATAGAGAAAATAGCGGTTAATAACTATCCGAAGGAAGATTCGGACAAAGTTAATGAGACAAAAGCCTCTACTTATGATACACTTGGACGACTGACAAAGACTATAACAACAGATCATAAGAAGGATGACAAGACAAAGACGGTCACATATACCTATGATAATGTTGGAAACCGGCTCAAAGAAGATGATGGAACAACGACAATATCGTATACTTATAATGGATTGGATCAGTTAAAGACATCCACGAAGGAAAAAGGAACTGCGCTAGAAGAAGTTCGTCAGTATGATTACGATGCGAATGGAAACCAGACAGATGTAAAGAACACAAAGACTGGTGAGAATCAGACTTCAAAACTCACAGAACTTGATTGGAACAGAAGGAAATGTCCTTGCAACTGAGAGATTCAAAGGGGATGATACGCAATATTATCTGTATAATGAAGATATTCAGGGAAGTACAACTAGCCTAGTGAAAGAAGATGGAAGTGCAGATGCAACCTATCAGTATACGGATTTTGGAGAGACAATTATTCATGGAGATGATCAGGCGAAAAATGAAGTGTGTTATACTGGTGGAATCTATGATCAGAGTACGGGATTGTATTATCTGAATGCACGGTATTATAATCCAGAAGATGGTAGATTTATGACAGAGGATACCTACCGTGGAGATACGACTAAATCGGAGACGGGACATTTATATGTGTATTGTGCGAATAATCCGGTGAATTATGTGGATCCTAGTGGGCATTTTTTAGTAAGTACAGCAGTTTTAGTAGGTGTCGGAGTAGGAGGAATTGTTGGTGCAGTAGCTGGTTCATATAAAGGTAGATTAGTTGCTAAAAGATTAGGATATAAAGGGAAAAAAAGAAATTTATTTATAGCAACGTATGGAATTAAAGGAGCTGTTGTAGGAGCTATTATAGGAGCACTTGCAGGCTATGGTATTGGCGTTGCTATGGGTGCATCATCAAGCAGTGGATTAGCGGTGAAGGGAGTTAATAGTGCAATAAAAAGAGTGGCTTCTGATCAAAATAAAGTACGACATATTATGCAGAGTAAACATGCATGGACTAAAGTAGCAAAAAAGAATCAATGGAAATATGTAAAACCAATTGTAAAAAAGGCAATGAAAAGTGGAAAAATGGAAGCTATAGGAAAAACTAAAGGAAAAGAAATTGTATATAAATTTGTATACAATTATAAAGGGAAAATTATCGAAGGTACATGTATAGCTAAGAAAGGAGTTGTAAAATTAAGTGATGCATGGGTTAAAACAATTGGTTTATGATGATCAACCTTTTTTCCCTTCAAATCAAAGTGAAAAAACAAATCAAGAATTATACATTTTGTGGAAACAAAATAAGAGTGATAATATTTTTTTAATTTTATATACACAACTTTGGATGAAATTAGAAGAAATTTATATGGAGAATGTTATAGACTATTACAAGAAGGATTGTTATGAAAAAAAGCTGTTTTTTGAATTAGTAGAATATCAAAAAAAGTTTTTTAAAGAAAACATTAAAATACAATTGCTTACAGGTTATTTTTATACGACTACAGAATATTTATTTTTGATGAATGTGGAAAATGATATTTATAATATTGTTAATGAAGGGAAAGATATAATTAGAAATCTATATAATTCTAATCAAGAAAAATTTGAAGTGTATATTTTTTATATTTGTATTTTGCAAGGAAAAAGAAAAAAATGGATAAAAAGAAAAAAAGGATATTTAGAAAAAATTAAAAAAATGTTTCCAAGTGATTCGGAAATAGATCATTATTTTCGAGAAATATTTTTGTAAGGGAGTGCAGACGAATTTTTGGATCAATTTACGCTAGTCTCAGACTTCGTTCGCCCTCCTTCGAGTAAGAGTTATGGGGGATTTATTAAGGTATCGTAGACCTTATGAAGTCAGAAAACAATGAAAAAGAAATGCAATGAAATAAGGAAGAATAGCGAAATCAGAAAAGTAGCTAGAATAATCCTGATAAATCTTAAAATATAAAAATTATCATAGTTCATAAGGGCTACGGTATCTTGGTCAGAGTGACTACCACAAAGGAAGATGCGGACAATACGACAAAAACAACAGAAACTTCGTATGGATACGAAACTGCCGTGATCCATACCCTGACAGGCACAAAGACCTATAAGGATCTTCAGGTACAGACAACCAAAGTCAATGGAACCGTGACAGACAAGACATGGACAGATCATGCAGGCAATGCGGTCCGTACCTTAAGCAGCGGTATCTATACGGATCATGTCTTTACCGAAGACGGAAAAGAGATCGCAGCGGTCACACTTGGAAGTAATACCGATAGAGAAGGAAAGATCTCTCTAACATTATACAATAAGGAAGGAAAAACAACCCATACGATCATCCAGCCGATGGTTGATGGAGACAGCATCATCACAGGAAAAGATACCGTCATTAATGAGACAGCATATGATATCAATGGAAATGAGAGTGCTGTTACCGATGGAAATGGAAATGTCACAACCTAAATCTATGCAGACGGCGGTTATAAGACATTTGATTATGACAGGAAGAACCGCCTGATCAAAACAGAGTCCTATGAAGCAGGGGAAGCAGGAGAAAGTATCGGAGAGAAGACCTTAAAGACGGTCTACAGCTATGATATCAACGACAGACTGTTGGAAAGTATTGTCTATCAGATCGACGGAGCAGAAGAAACAGCTGTACGTTACACAGAATATCAGTATGACCGCAGAGGACAGACAACAGGATATGCAGAATTAAGTCAGGAAAACGAACCGACAGCCGATGAGATCAAAGCACATCAGATCAGATACTATTACGACAGTGATGGAAAGCTTACAAAGGTTACTTATCCAACGACAAAGAACGGAGTTCAGGCTTTAGCGTATGAATATGACCAGAACGGATGGCTGACAAAGATCAAAGGAGAAGTTCAGTCAGGAGATGGCAGTACAGAAAAGACGGTACGAAGCTATACTTATGACAGCTATGGCAAAGTTAAGGAGATCAAAGACTACAGAGATCTGTTAAACAGCAGTGATCAGGCAGTGAAGAAAGTCTACACCTATGACAGCCTGGACCGTGTGAAAGAGATGACTTACACAGACCTTGAGACAGGAAAAGTGATGGAATCTTATCAGTACAGCTATGATAAGAACTCTAATATCACAGAGAAAACGCAGGTCAATAACTATCCAAAGGAAGATGCAGACAAAGTTAATGAGACGAAAGTCTATACTTACGATACACTTGGACGACTGATAAAGACGGTAACAACAGATCATAAGAAGGATGACAAGACAAAGACGGAAAAACAGCTGTGATCTAGCAGAACCGTTATAACGGAGACGGACAGAGAATCCAGAAAGTGGAAGGAAGCAAAACAACGAACTATTACTATCAGGACGGAGTAGTTTCCTATACAACCGATGGAGAGAACAGCCAGACATCCCAGAACCTGATCGGAACCGATGGAAATATCCTTGCAACACAGAGATATGGAAGTGACCATACGGACTATCTGTTGTATCATAAAGATATCCAGGGAAGTAGCACAAGTCTTGTAAAAGAAGATGGAAGTGCCGATGCAACGTACCGGTATACAGACTTTGGGGAAACAACGATCAATGGCGATAACAAAGCAGAGAATGAAGTTTGCTATACTGGAGGAATCTATGACCAGAGTACAGGGCTTTATTATCTGAATGCAAGGTATTATAATTCTGAGGATGGTAGATTTGTGACAGAAGATACATATCGTGGAGAAATCACTAAACCAGAAACAGCACATTTGTATGTGTATTGTGCTAATAATCCAGTAAATTATGTGGATCCTAGTGGACACTTTTTAGTAAGTACAGCTGTTTTAGTAGGCGTCGGAGTAGGAGGAATTGTTGGTGCAGTAGCAGGCTCATATAAAGGAAGATTAGTTGCTAAAAGATTAGGATATAAAGGGAAAAAAAGAAATTTATTTATAGCAACGTATGGAATTAAAGGAGCTGTTGTAGGAGCTATTATAGGAGCACTTGCAGGCTATGGTATTGGCGTTGCTATGGGTGCATCATCAAGCAGTGGATTAGCGGTGAAGGGAGTTAATAGTGCAATAAAAAGAGTGGCTTCTGATCAAAATAAAGTACGACATATTATGCAGAGTAAACATGCATGGACTAAAGTAGCAAAAAAGAATCAATGGAAATATGTAAAACCAATTGTAAAAAAGGCAATGAAAAGTGGAAAAATGGAAGCTATAGGAAAAACTAAAGGAAAAGAAATTGTATATAAATTTGTATACAATTATAAAGGGAAAATTATCGAAGGTACATGTATAGCTAAGAAAGGAGTTGTAAAATTAAGTGATGCATGGGTTAAAACAATTGGTTTATGATAATCAGCCATTTTTTTCTTCAAATCAAACTGGAAAAACGAATCGAGAGTTATATATTTTGTGGAAACAAAATAAGAGAGATGATATTTTCTTACTTTTATATACACAGCTTTGGATGGCATTAGAAGAAGTTTATATGGAGAATGTTATAGATTATTATAAGAAAGATTGTTATGAAAAAAAACTTTTTTTTGAATTAGTAGAATATCAAAAAAGGTTTTTTAAAAAAAATATCAAAATACAATTACTTACAGGTTATTTTTATGCAACCACGGAATATTTATTTTTCTTAAATAAGGAAAATGATATTTATAATATAGTTGATGAAGGAAAAAATATAATAAAAAAACTATATGATAATAATCAAGAAAAATTCGAAGTGTATATTTTTTATATTTGCATTTTACAAGGAAAGAGAAAAAAATGGATAAAAAAAAGAAAATGGTATTTACGAGAAATTAAAAAACTATTTCCAAGTAATTCGGAAATAGATCAATATTTTCGGGAAATATTTTTACTGTAAGTAATGTTAAAGACTTTGTAACAATGATAGTATGTAATATACAATTACAAAATAAAAAAGATTCTTTTATTAAAAAATCATATTCCATACCTGTTGGCATTTTCCCAGGGAATAAATCAGCCATTGACGACAAAGGGAATATATATGTTGCGACTGGAATGTTAGGTGTCGTTCAGAAATTTAACAAGAATGGTGACTTTATTAAGAGTATCTTAATTAAGGATGATATTGATATGATTAAGAATGAAAGAGATGGAATTCATGTATATGCAGGCAAGTTTGATTATACGGATTATCATATAACAGAGAAAAAAATAATAGAAAAAGAAATAAGTGAAACAGATTTAGATCATATAAAATCGGGACCCAATGAATTGGTGGTTGGTAATTTCTGGATTTTCAAAGGTAAAATTACAATCTTGAAAAGTAGTGTATTTCCAATAGATCCTTTTATTATTATGTATACAGCTATATTAATGGAAATTATATTTTGGATAAAAGCAAAGATAAGTCGGTTTAGAGAAAACAAAAGCAGCAAAATTGTAGTGATAACAGGAGGAGACGAAATTGGAAGTTAATGTAGAAATTGTATTAAGTTATAATGATGAAGAAACAGATTGGAAAGTAAAAAAAAATATTTCTAGATTCATATACAGATTAAAGAAATACAGAACAGGAAATCGATTTTCTGGAGAATATACATATAAGATTAATCAAGATTCAGAACTATATAAACAAATAATTGAATTTTATAAATCAAACAAAGAAGATGTAGAATTTATTTGTTTAAATTATGGTGTTAAAATTACAGATGAAGAGTTTGAAAAGGCAAAAGCATTCGTTTTATGTTTTCCAGAATATTACTGTGAAGAATACGAAGATATTGAAAATGAATATAGTGAATGTGAAAGTTGTCATAGTAAAGAAAAAACAAATAGCTTATTTTATGCACAACCGAAAGGATATATAAAAAAACATGAGAATGATTATGGGTTTGCAGGCTTGGATGGAACAGGAGAGTTGTTGTTATTACCAAAACTGGTGGAGAAATTAAAAGAATCAGGAGTAGATAAAAAATATTTTCAGCCGATTATAAGCAAAAGTAAAAAGATATTAGGATATACTTTTATTACTGATAATATATTACCACAGAAAAGTTATATTGATGAAAATTATAAATTTGAAAATCAATGTGAAAAATGTGAAAGAATAAATATGACAGAAAATGAAAACATTTTCTATTTCATACCGAAAAGAATAACAGAAGAAGGAAAAAAAAATTTAAAGGATGTAAATAAGACATATGAATTTTACGATGAGTATAGGGAAATTATAATAAGTAAAAAGGTTGCACAAATTATAAAAGAAAATGTTCCATATGTAAAATTTTACCCTGTTATTTTAGATAACAGAAATTAAAAACAAATCAACTATTCAGGAACCACCCCGCGATTCTGAACAATCGTAGAAAACACGATCATCGTACTAGTCTTCCCAAAGTGCTGCAATTTCCCAATAAATTCATCCAGTTCCATCGTACTAGGAAAAGCAACCTTCAGCAGCACAGAATAATTTCCAGTTACACAATCACATTCCAGTACATTTGGATGAGCTCGAAGAAAAGGATAAACTTCGGGTTTTTGTGCAGGGCTGATCTCAAGACTGATATATGCTTTAATATGATAACCAAGTTGGATCGGGTCAACAGAAGCATGAAATCCAGTCAGAATTCCTTCCGCTTCCAACCGCTTAATTATTTAAAGTAAATCAAGACTTTCATTAAAAAAAGAAAAGATGAAACACAAAATTTGAACTTTAAATTTGGAAAGACAGGATTAAGGTTTACGAACATTGCATACTGTGTTAAGCTCCAACACATAAAATCTTGAAACAAAACGACAGCATGAGTAATCAGAAAAGAGGAAGACAATGTTAAGCAGAATGGAACACGATTCAATTGGAGCATTAAACGTACCAGCGGAAGCATACTATGGAGTTCAGAGTATGCGTGCAGCTACAAACTTTCAGATCACACACCGTCCATTACATCCAGTATTGATCGACAGCATCGTAATGGTCAAAAAAGCAGCAGCGATCACGAATGAAAAGTCTGGAAAACTTGACTAGCAAATCGCTCAGGCAATCATTCAGGCATGTGATGAGATTCTGGATGGAAATCTAAGAGATCAGTTTATCGTGGATGCGATCCAAGGAGGGGCTGGAACTTCTGCCAATATGAATGCAAACGAAGTGATTGCCAATCGTGCGATAGAAATCCTTGGTGGAACCAAAGGAGATTACAGCATTGTACATCCAAACGATCATGTCAATATGTCACAGTCTACGAACGATGTAATCCCAACGGCAGGAAAGATCACCGTCTTAAAATTACTTCCACAAACGATCAAAGAACTTGAGAAATTAGAAAAAGCCATGGAAGAAAAAGAAGCAGAGTTTGATGATATCCTCAAAATGGGAAGAACACAGCTTCAGGATGCCGTTCCAATGAGACTTGGACAAAGTTTTGGAGCATTTGCGCATGTCTTAAAAAGGGATATCAAAAGACTAAAAAATGTTATGGACGAGATGAAAGTCTTAAACATCGGAGCAACAGCCATTGGAACAGCGATCAATGTAGACCCTTACTATCTTGCAAACATTTCTTATGAATTAAGCAAAGTTGCAGGAATTTCATTAAAACAGGCAGATGATTCCAGCAAGACAGAATGGTTCATCCATCATGTCAGGAAAGATCAACCCAGTGATTCCAGAAGTTGTATCACAGGTTGCATACCTGATCATTGGACATGACTATACGATCACGATGGCAGCCGAAGCCGGACAGTGCGAAGAATATATTGAAAAAAGTGTTGGAATCTCAACAGCGTTATGTCCATATATCGGATATGCAAAGTCTGCTGAGATTGCAAAAAAATCACTAAAAACAGGAATTTCTGTAAAAGAGCTGGTATTAGAAGAAGGTCTGTTAAAGGAAGAAGAATTAAAAGAGATCTTAAAACCAGAGAAAATGACACAGCCTATGAGAGAAAAAGTGATGAAAGCAGTATCATAAATACAATTAGAATACAAAAAAGAATGAAAAGTAAGAAGAGGCTTTGGAGAAATTCAGAGCTTCTTTTATTGCAATATCCTCTCGCACAAGATATAATACATAAATAGAACATAAGTACGATTGGAGGATGGAAAGAATGATAATAATTCTATGCTTAGACAACAACAACGGTATGATGTTTAATGATCGAAGGCAGAGTCAGGATCGAGGCTTGCGAGAGTATATTGCGGAGATGACCAAAGGGGAGAAGGTCTATATGAATGCATATACAGAGAAGTTGTATGAAGAGATCAACGATCCGGTTGTTTGTGAAGATTTCTTACACAAGGCAGGAAAAGGGGAGACTTGTATTGTAGAGAATCTTCCATTAAAACTAGTGATAGATCAGGTCGAAGAAATCGTGATCTTCCGCTGGAATAAAGTTTATCCGTCCGATCAGGTACTGGATGTGGATCTTGGGGAATGGAAACTAGCAGAAGAAGAACAGATCGAAGGTTCCACTCACGAGATCACAAAACAGATCTATCTTCCAAAACAATAAGCTAGATCAGAAAAGAATATAACAAGAGGAGAAACAGTTGATGATGAGAGTAACAAAGAAATTATATGCCCTGCTGATCGCAGGAATGATGGCGGTATCACTGGCAGGATGTCAGAGTACAGGCAATAGCAGTAATCACGAAAGCACACAGAACGAACAAAGCAGAAAAGGAAGTACAAATTCTTCCACCAAATCTGTATCATCTGACAATATTCCGGATTTTTCAGGGAATATGACGGTTGCTGTTGACAATAATAATCCAGATTTTACATCCAAGGATCTGACAACAAAATCCTACGAGTCTTACAGCAGACTTGACTCTGAAGGAAGATGTCAGGTGGCGGAAGCGTGTGTTGGAAAAGATATCATGCCAAAAGGAAAACGTGGAGCGATCGGTATGGTAAAACCAACCGGATGGCATACAGCAAAATACGATAACGTTGATGGGAAATATCTATATAACCGCTGTCATTTGATCGCTTACCAGCTGACCGGTGAGAATGCCAATAACAAGAACTTGATCACAGGAACAAGATCTTTTAACGTAGATGGAATGTTACCATATGAAGAGATGGTCGGTGACTATGTCCGTGAGACAGGCAATCATGTATTATACAGAGTTACGCCAGTCTTTGACGGAGATGACCTGGTAGCCAAAGGGGTACAGATGGAAGCGATGTCTGTGGAAGATAAGGGTGAAGATATCAAGTTTAATGTCTTTGTATATAATGTACAGGATGGAGTAAAGATTGATTACGAGTCAGGAGACAGTGAAGCAGACAGCAGCGTGCAGGTAACAACAGAGAATTCAAAAGCAAGCCAGAAATATCACACAAACCAGAATTCATCTAATAACAGCAAAAACAACAGCAGTAACAAAAATACAACAGCAGCAAAAACAAATACAAAGACAACTGCTTCACAGAAGATTCGTGGAAACAGCAGATCAAAGGTATACCACTGCCCAGGTCAAAGAGATTATGACCGTATGGGAACATCAAAATATTTAGTTACATTTAAGAGTGAGAAAGAAGCAAAGGCAGCGGGATATCATAAGGCACAAAGATAAAAGAAAGAGTTAACGATCCATAAAGACAGACAGGAGGAAACCATATGAGTTTAAATGCAACACCAAGAGGAGACAGAATTCACATCGCATTATTCGGGAAACGAAATGCCGGGAAGTCAAGCGTTATCAATGCTATGACGAATCAGGAATTAGCGATCGTATCTGATGTCAAAGGAACAACGACAGATCCTGTATACAAGGCAATGGAACTTCTGCCATTAGGACCAGTAGTTATGATCGATACCCCGGGACTTGATGATGAAGGAGAATTAGGGGAAAAGCGAGTCAAGAAAGCAAAAGAAGTCTTGGGCAAGGCAGATATCGCCCTTGTGATCATGGATGCTACAGCTGGTATGACAGAGTTTGAAGAAGATATGATACGTTTGATCGAAGACCGGAAGATTCCTTATCTGAAAGTCTACAATAAGATGGATCTTTCCAATGCCCAAGAATGGAAAGAAGACAAATCCTGCTTTGTCAGTGCAAAGGATAAAAAAGGGATCTGGGAGTTAAAAGAAGAGATCGGGAAACTGGTTCCAACGGATGATGACACGCTAAAGATCGTTGGAGATTTGGTCTGTCCGAATGATTTTGTGATCTTAGTCGTACCAATCGACAGTGCAGCACCGAAAGGCAGACTGATCCTTCCACAGCAGCAGACGATCCGTGACCTTTTAGAAGCAGGAGCAGCCTCTATTGTTGTAAGAGAAACGGAATTAGAAAAGACATTAGAAGAGATCGGCAAGAAACCAGCATTGGTCATTACAGACTCTCAGGCATTTGGCAAAGTCTCAAAGATTGTGCCAGAAGATATCAAACTGACTTCATTTTCGATTCTGTTTGCAAGATATAAAGGTGATCTGGAAGAAGAAGTCAGAGGAGTGAAAGCCTTGGAACATTTAGAAGAAGGGGCGAAGATCTTGATCGCGGAAGGATGCACTCATCACAGACAGTGCGATGACATCGGAACGGTGAAGATCCCAAGATGGTTAAAACAATATACAGGTAAGGATTTTGATATCCATACAAGCAGTGGAAACTCTTTCCCTGAAGATCTGGATACTTATGATCTGGTCATTCATTGTGGCGGATGTACTTTAAATAGAAGAGAGATGAAAAACCGTATCGCAAGAGTCAAAGATGCAGGTGTTCCGATCGTGAACTATGGAATCTTTATCGCGGCAACGCAGGGAATCTTAAAGAGAACCTTAGAGCCATTTGAGGAAGCTAGCAGGATCTTAAATGAGATTTAAGACGGATTGTTTCAAAAAATCAACATAAATTAACGAAAATCAATAAGACTGCTTCTTTACAAAGAAAGATAAGTTTTGTAGAATAGAAAGATAGAATTAAAACCAAATGGGAGGAAATCATGAGCAAAGTAAGAACAAGATTTGCACCAAGCCCTACAGGGCGTATGCATGTAGGTAACTTAAGAACAGCCCTTTATGCATATCTGATCGCACGTCATGCAGGCGGAGATTTTATTTTAAGAATTGAAGATACAGACCAGGAAAGACAGGTAGAAGGGGCAGAAGAGATTATCTACAATACCCTTAAGAAAGCCGGAATGAACCACGATGAAGGACCAGACATCGATGGTGGAGTCGGACCATATGTTCAGAGTGAGAGACAGGCACAGGGGCTTTATTTAAAATATGCAAAAGAACTGATCGACAAGGGAGAAGCATATTACTGTTTCTGTGATCAGGAGAGATTAGACACACTGAAAGTAAAATCAGGAGATGTTGTGATCAGTCATTATGACAAACATTGCTTAAACTTATCCAAAGAAGAAGTTCAGGCGAAATTAGACGCAGGAGTACCATATGTTATCCGTCAGAATAACCCAACAGAAGGAACAACATCTTTCGTTGATGAGATTTACGGAGAGATCACAGTGGATAATATCGAATTAGATGATATGATCCTGATCAAATCGGATGGATATCCAACATACAACTTCGCAAACGTAGTTGATGACCATTTAATGGGAATCACACATGTAGTTCGTGGTAATGAATACTTATCATCTACACCAAAGTACAATCGTTTATATGATGCATTCGGATGGGAAAAACCAGTATACATTCATTGTCCACTGATCACAGACGAAGAACATCACAAATTAAGTAAGAGAAAAGGTCATTCTTCCTTCGAAGATCTGATCGAGCAGGGATTCTTGCCAGAGACGATCGTAAACTTCGTTGCATTACTTGGATGGAGCCCAGGAGGAGAACAGGAAATCTTCTCATTAAAAGAATTAGAAGAGATCTTTGATTACAAACATATGTCTAAGACACCAGCGGTCTTTGATATGAACAAGATCAAATGGATGAATGGTGAATATATCAAAGCCATGGACTTCGACCGTTTCAAAGAACTTGCTATGCCATATGTAACAGAGACAATTCACAGAGAGATGGATTTTGATAAGATCCTTTCTATGGTGAAGACAAGAATTGAGTTATTCACAGAGATTCCGGGACACATTGATTTCTTCGAAGCAGTTCCAGAATATGATGTAGAGATGTACAAACACAAGAAGATGAAGACAACACCTGAGACTTCATTAACAGTATTAAAAGAGATCTATCCAGTGATCGAAGCACAGGAAGATTTTACAAATGATGCATTATATGAGATGTTAGTATCTTTTGCAAAAGGACATGAGTACAAGAATGGTTATGTGATGTGGCCAGTTCGTACAGCAGTCTCTGGAAAGCAGATGACACCAGGTGGAGCAACAGAATTAATGGAACTTCTGGGAAAAGAAGAATCATTAAAGAGAATCAATGATGCGATCGCGAAACTGGAGGCAGCACTTGCATAGCCAGCTGAGCAAGGCACAGAAAGAAGCAGTGATGCACAAAGATGGACCGATGATGGTACTTGCAGGACCTGGTTCAGGGAAGACACTTGTGATCACAAAGAGAATTCAATATTTGATATCGCACTATCAGATCCCACCGCAGCGGATTCTGGTCATTACATTTACCAGAGCAGCAGCGAATGAGATGAAAGAGCGGTTTTGGCGGCTGGCAGGGGAAACCCTGCCGGTTTCTTTTGGAACCTTTCATTCTGTGTTTTTTACGATTTTAAAATATGCCTATCACTATAGTGCAGATAATATTCTGCCGGAACATAAAAAATATGACTTTATCCGTGAGATCATCACAGATCATGAGCTGGAGATTGATGATGAAGCAGATTTTATGCGTCAGATCATACAAGAGATCAGCTTAGTCAAAGGGCAGATGATCCCTCTTGCCTATTATCACAGTGGATGCTGTGGGGATGAAGTGTTTAAAGAAATTTACCGGGCATATGAAGAAAAACTGTATGAGAACCGTTGGATCGATTTTGATGATATTTTGGTTTATACGTATGAGTTGTTAAAAGAGCGTGAGGATATCAGGAAAGCATGGCAGCAGAAGTTTCCATATATTTTGATCGATGAGTTTCAGGATATCAATAAGATTCAGTATGAGATCGTCAAGATGTTAGCAGGAGAGACAAAGAACCTCTTTATCGTAGGAGATGATGATCAGTCTATTTATAAGTTTCGAGGTGCAAGACCAGAACTGATGTTAAATTTTCCAAAGGATTTTGAGAATACCAGACAGGTGATCTTAAACCGAAACTATCGTTGCGGGGAAGAGATCGTACAGGTTGCGGAAGATATCATTTCTTATAATACAAAACGTTTTGAAAAGAAGATGCAGGCAAGAGAAGATGCTGCAAGTATGGTTGAGGTCCGTACATTTAAAGATCACTATGAGGAGAATAAGCATATCATTTACACGATCAAGGAAGAGATGGCAAAGAAGACACCGTTATCCCAGATCGCGATCCTTTATCGGACCAATCAGGGACCAAGACAGCTGATTGCTGCATTGATGGCATACAATATCCCATTTTATATGCAGGATGCAGTGCCGAATCTGTTTGATCACTGGATTTCCAAAAATATCATAGATTATATGCACCTTGCGATGGGAGATCGCAAAAGAAGCACATTTTTAAGAGTCATGAACCGTCCCAAGCGTTATATCAGCAGGGAATATCTGACCGAATCACAAGTGTCATTTGATGATCTGTTAGAGAAGGTCAAAGATAAACCATGGCTTTATGAATATGTAGAAGATTTTAAGGAAGATCTTCGGATCATGAAGAATATGACTCCGTTGATGGCGATCAATTATATCCGGAAATCCGTGGGATACAATGCGTATTTAGCAGAATATGCAAGATTTCGCAAGATTCAGGAAGAAGAATTTACGCAAGTATTAGAAGAACTTCAGGAGAGCGCAAAAGGCTATGATACATATGAGGCATGGTTTGATCATATCAAAGAATACACCGAAGAATTAAACCGCCAGTCAAAAGAGAATCAGAAAGAAAAAGAAGGAGTTGTGGTCAGTACGATGCACAGCACCAAAGGATTGGAATTTGAACGTGTCTTTTTGCCAGATGTCAATGAAGACGTGATCCCACATAAGAAGTCCATGAAAGAAGAAGACGTGGAAGAAGAAAGACGTTTGTTTTACGTTGGAGTTACAAGAGCCAAGAAATATCTGCACATCTTGTCAGTAAAGAAACTTTATAACAAAGACAGCAGGCCGTCAAGGTTCGTAGAAGAACTAAGAAGCCGTCAGGAGAAAAGAGGTGTTTTGCATGGAAAATAGAGCGATGCCAAGAGCAGGCGAATTTTATATGCATTTTAAAGGAAAACTTTATCAGATCGTTACGGTTGCAATACATACAGAGACAGAAGAACCATTGGTGGTCTATCAGGCAATGTATGGAACGTTTAAGACATATGCAAGACCACTTGCGATGTTTTTAAGTGAAGTTGATCATGAAAAATACCCAGGTGTGCAACAGACATATCGTTTTCAGAAAGTAGAATTGTGTGAAAATGCAGGAGACCAGTATGGTATAAAAATCAAGGAAACAGAGCAAGATTCAGAAGCAGAACTGGTTGATGAAGTGACAGCACAGGAAAATGAATGTGATGAGACAGAAGAAACAGCAGACATTGAACCACTGTTGAAATTCTTAGATGAAACAGATCTTCATGAGCGCCTGAATATTTTATTACAGTATAGAGATCGGATCACAGAAACGATGCTGGAATCCATGGGTATGGCAATGGATTGTGTCCTGAATGGAAAAACTCTGGAAGAAAAGTATTATGAACTTGACAAAGTGATCCGAACAAAACTTCAATATGAAAAAAAGCCCCGCATATAAGATGCAAGGGCTTTTTTGAGTTATTCTTCGTCTTCTAAGATCTCATCTAAGACAGCAGTGACTGTCTCATATTCTTCGTCTGTTTCAATGTTGTCAAGACTGAAAGTATCAGGATCTTCAGGGTCTTCGTTGTAACGATATAAAAGTAAAGCCCCTTCTTCGTCATCACTTTCTAAGTCTTCAACAGTGATCAATGCGATATATTCCTGATCATCTAATTCTTCTACAGAGAATAAAGCGATCACGGCACAGTCTTGTTCAGTTCCATCTTCTAATTCTAAATGGAGCACAGGAGTTTCTTCTTCAATGATATTATCTACTTCGTTAAATTCACTCATTTTGATACCTCTTTTCTTAGTCTTTTCTCCACTATACTAAAGGATCATAAAAAAAGCAAGAAAAGGATAAAAAAAGATCACTTTGTCTAAGAATTGACAAGAAAAAACAGGTATGATACGATACGAACTAATGGAGGTAAAACAATGGAAGAATATAAGTTTTTGCTGGATATCGCAATCATTCTGGCAATGACCAAGTCTTTTAGTCTTGTGTCGAAGAAGTTTAACATGCCGCCAGTCGTTGGAGCATTGATCGCGGGAATCATTTTAGGACCAGTGGTCCTTAATGTAGTGAGTCCTTCAGATTCAGTTTTAAATCTGGCTGAAGTAGGTGTAGTTGTTTTAATGTTTCAGGCAGGTCTTGAGACAGATATTGATGAGTTGAAGAAGAGTGGAATTCCCGCATTCGTCATTGCGTTATGTGGAGTATTGATCCCACTTATCATGGGAGCTGTTTTATCCGTTATATATGGAAATAATATCATGGAATCGATCTTTATTGGAGTGATCCTAACAGCAACTTCAGTAAGTATCACAGTAGAAGCATTACAGGATATGGGACATTTAAAAGGAAGAGTCGGAACAGCAATCCTTGGGGCAGCGATCATTGATGATATCTTGGGAATCGTTTTATTATCAATTATGACAAGCCTTGGGGGAGCATCTGGATTCCATATTCAGGCAATCCTTAAGATCTTGATCCAGATGGCAGCATTCTTTGCGATTTCTATTATCGGTGGAGTTGGGATCAAGAAGTTCTTTGAGTGGCTTTCTACTTATAAGAATCCAGAGATTGAACGTCATAGAAGAAGAGTTCCGGTGTTTGCACTTGCATTTTGCTTAGCACTTGCATTTCTTGCAGAAGTGTTTGGAATCGCTGATATCACAGGTGCATATCTTGCAGGGATCATTTTATGCAGGCTCCCAGAACGATTTTATATATATAACAAGATTGAAGTTTTATCGTATATGCTGATCACACCAGTATTCTTTGCAAGTATCGGTCTGAATGTAAACATTCATGGAATGACACAGACGTTGATCATCTTTACGATCATTTTATGTGTGATCGCAGTGATCTCGAAGATCGCGGGATGCGGTTTTGGAGCATTGTTGTGCAAATATACGAAGAGAGAATCTGTACAGATCGGAGCAGGAATGGTATGCCGAGGTGAAGTTGCACTGATCGTTGCACAGAAAGGAATTTCTGTTGGATTATTATCAGAAATTTTCTTTGCACCAGTAGTCATCATGGTTCTCGTCACAACACTCTTATCACCGATCATTTTAAAAATGTTATTTGCAAAATAAGACGTGAGGGTCAAAAGTAAAATATTTACGATACAGATAAAACAATAGAAAAGAGGCTTTAATATGATAGACACAGTCGTATCTGTAAAACTTCCGATCGGAGAGATGCTAAGGATCAAAAGAAATCGTCTGATGCCGGATGTGGTGACTGGAGAGGAGAAGAGAATCTGTCTGGTGTCTGGAATCTACGGAGATGAGCTTGGCGGACAGTATATCTGCGGAGAGATCATTCGCCGGATCAAGGCAGAATTTGAGAATCTGACAGGTATTGTCGATGTGTATCCAGCGGTCAATCCATTAGGACTGGATGCACGAACAAGAGCAGTACCAATCTCAGATATCGATTACAGCAGTGCATTTCCAGGAGACATCAATGGAGGTCTGGAAGATTATACAGCAGCTAAATTGATCGAAGATATCAAAGGAGCATCCTGTTGCATTGATATTCATTCTAGTAATATCTTTTTGCAGGAAGTTCCTCAAGTACGTTTAAATAACGATTACGATGAGACATTACTTCATCTGTCAAAATATATGAATACGGATCTTGTTTGGATCCATCCTTCTCAGACAGTGAATGAAGGAAGTTTAGCTTTCACTTTAAACCAGATGGGAATCCCAACTATGGTTACGGAATCCGGTGCAGCATTTCGTATCCGTTACGAGTACTGCCGCCAGATCATAGATGGAATTTTTTCGGTGATGGCAGAACTTGGTATCTGGAAGGGAAAGGTTCAAGGCAAAACAAAGGTTCCGTTTATCCACGAAGACCAGATCTTTTATTTAAATTGTGAATCCAGTGGATTGTTTGTTTCTTACAAGCGATTAAAGGATCCGGTAAAGAAAGGCGAGATCATAGGGATCGTACAGAATCCTTTAATGGGAGCAACGGAAGAAGAAGTGGTTGCCCCAACCGATGGTATTTTGATGACATTAAGAGAACATCCAAGTGTAACGGAAGGGTCCTTGGTAGCCAGAGTGATCGGAGGGAATGCACTATGAAAAAAGAAATCATATATTCCTCAGGAAATTACTTAAGAGATGAGTTTAAGATCGAAGGATATCTCTTTGGAAAACAAAGTGAAGGATCAGAACCAGCGGCATGTATTGTCGGAGCAATGCGTGGAAATGAATATCAGCAGTTATATATTTGTTCTCAGTTAGTCAAACGTTTAAAAGAACTGGAGAACAGTGGTGCGATCGTTGGAGATAATCAGATTCTGGTCATTCCATGTGTGAATAATTTTTCAATGAATGTCGGAATGAAATACTGGGTATCTGATAACAGTGATATCAACCGTCAGTTTCCTGGGAATTTTGACGGGGAACCAACAAGCCGTCTGGCAGCACATTTATTTGAACGGGTTAAAGGATTCCGCTATGGAATCCATTTTGCATCATTTTTCAGAAGCGGGGATTTTGTGCCACATGTGCGAATGCCTGCAACAGGAAAAGAAAGCACCAGCCTTGCAAGTCTGTTCGGGTTGCCTTATGTATTAACAAGCAAACAACGAAATTTTGATAAAAAGACATTAACTTATAACTGGCAGATCAATGGGACGGATGCATTTTCGGTATATTCTGGGGAAACAGATAATATCGATGTGAATCTGGCCAGGAAGGCTGTATCTGCCGTGCTTCGCTTCTTGACTCGAATGGGTATTTTAAAATATAATTGCCATAACGGGTATATTGCGAGTATTATAGAAGAAGAGGATCTTGTATCCGTCAAAGCAAGTGCTCCGGGATTCCTAAGACGTTTTGTGACGATCAATGAGGAAGTTAACCGAGGTCAGCTGCTTGGTGAAGTCATTAATCCATATAATGGAGAGATTTTATCAGAGATCCGTTCAACGGCAGATGGGATCATATTCTATGCCGAGGATCAGCCAACGATTTTGGAAAATGCATCTGCATTTCAGGTGATTAAGAAACTACATGAATAAATGGGAGGAAATCATGGGAGAAGTTAGAAGAGTCTATGTTGAAAAGAAAAAAGACTACGCAGTAAAAGCAAAAGAGCTGCATGCATCATTGAAGCAGTATCTTGGACTGGATGTCGAATCTGTTCGTGTCCTTGTCCGCTATGACATCGAGAATCTATCCGATGCAAGTTATGAAAAAGCACTGGTTACAGTATTTAGTGAACCACCAGTTGACGATGTGTATGAAGAGACATTACCACTTGCCGATGGGGAAATATCTTTCAGCGTTGAGTTTCTGCCAGGTCAGTTCGATCAGAGAGCAGATTCTGCACAGCAGTGTGTGAAACTGTTGAATGAGGACGAAGATGCCCTGATCAGAAGTGCAACAACTTATGTTGTAAAAGGTGACTTAACTGACGAACAGTTAGAAGCAGTCAAAGAATATTGTATCAACCCAGTTGACTCAAGAGAGGCAGCTGCAGACAAACCAGAGACATTAGTGATGGATTTTGAAGAACCAGCAGATGTTAAGATTCTGGATGGATTCAAAGATATGGAAGAAGACAAATTTAAAGAATTATATGATTCTCTAAATCTTGCTATGACATTCAAAGATTTCCTTCATATCCAGAATTATTATAAAGGAGAAGAAAAGAGAGATCCTTCCATGACAGAGATCCGTGTACTGGATACTTATTGGTCAGATCACTGTCGTCATACAACATTCTCCACAGAACTTACAAGCATTGGATTCCAGGATGGATTCTATCGTGCACCATTAGAAGAAGCATATTATTCTTACATGGATGACTTTGAAGAGATGTACAAAGACCGTGATGACAAATATGTCTGCTTAATGGATATGGCATTAATGGCGATGAAACGTCTTAAAAAAGATGGAATTCTTGACAATATGGAAGAAAGCGATGAGATCAACGCCTGCAGCATTGTTGTACCAGTAGAAATTGATGGTAAGGAAGAAGAATGGCTGATCAGTTTCAAGAATGAGACACATAACCATCCAACAGAGATCGAACCATTTGGTGGAGCGGCAACATGTCTTGGAGGAGCGATCCGTGACCCATTATCAGGACGTTCTTATGTATATCAGGCAATGCGTGTTACAGGTGCTGCTGATCCAACAGTTCCATTAAAAGACACATTAAAAGGTAAATTACCACAGTATAAGATTGTAAATGAAGCTGCGAATGGATACAGTTCTTACGGAAACCAGATCGGTCTTGCAACAGGATATGTTAATGAAGTATATCATCCAGACTATGTTGCAAAACGTATGGAGATCGGTGCCGTTATGGGTGCAGCACCTAGAAAGAACGTGATCAGAGAGAACTCTGACCCAGGAGATATCATCATCTTATTAGGTGGAAGAACAGGACGTGACGGTTGTGGAGGAGCAACAGGATCATCTAAAGTTCATACAGAAGAATCTATTGAGACATGTGGAGCTGAAGTTCAGAAAGGTAATCCACCAACAGAACGTAAGATCCAGAGATTATTCAGAAGAGAAGAAGTCAGCCGTCTGATCAAGAAATGTAACGACTTTGGTGCAGGTGGAGTTTCCGTAGCGATCGGAGAACTTGCAGATGGTCTGGTTGTAGATCTTGATAAAGTACCTAAGAAATATGCAGGACTTGATGGAACAGAATTAGCGATTTCTGAATCTCAGGAACGTATGGCTGTTGTTGTAGATCCAAAAGACGTAGATCAGTTCCTTGCATACTCTGCAGAAGAGAACTTAGAGGCTGTAGAAGTTGCTGTTGTAACAGAAGATCCAAGATTAGTACTGAAATGGAGAGGAAAAGAGATCGTTAATATCTCAAGAGCTTTCCTTGATACAAACGGAGCACATCAGGAAACAGAAGTATTTGTAGAGATCCCTCACCGTGTAGAATCTTACTTTAACCGCAAAGACGAGACAGGTACATTTGAAGAAGTGTGCAAGAATACATTATCTGATCTTAATGTATGTTCACAGAAAGGTCTCGTAGAGAGATTCGACAGCTCTATCGGAGCAGCAACAGTTACAATGCCATATGGTGGAAAATACCAGATGACACCAATTCAGACAATGGTCGCAAAACTTCCAGTATTGAAAGGAGAATGCGATACAGTCACAATGATGAGTTATGGATTTGATCCATATCTGTCCAAATGGAGCCCATTCCATGGAGCAGTTTATGCGATCACAGAATCTATCGCGAAGATCGTGGCTACTGGTGGAGATTATAGCAATATCCGTCTGACATTCCAGGAATACTTTAAGCGTCTTGGAGAAGATAAGACACGCTGGGGACAGCCGGTTGCAGCACTGCTTGGTGCATATCAGGCACAGATGGGATTTGGACTTGCATCGATTGGTGGAAAGGACAGTATGTCTGGAACATTCAATGACATTGATGTACCACCAACACTGGTATCTTTTGCAGTCGATGTAGCGAAGACAACAGATGTTATCACACCAGAACTTAAGAGAGCAGGAAACCGTCTGATCCGTATCTGTATCCCAACAGATGCATACAATCTTCCAATCTATTCTGAAGTGAAAAAAGTATACAAACGTATTACAAAACTGATCAAAGATGGAATTATCAAATCTGCATATGCAATTGGCGGCGGAGGAGCTTTAGAAGCAGTTGCCAAGATGGCATTTGGTAATAAATTAGGTGTGATTTTTGATGAAGAAGTAGAATTAAAAGACTTAACAGATCCTAAGTTTGGATCATTTGTTGTTGAAATGAGCACAAGAGATGTTCATAAACTTGCGATTCCAGGATTAATGTTAGGTGAGGTTACAGACAAACATGAATTTGTATTTGGTGACGAAGTTGTAACATTAGAAGAAGCAATCGATACATGGAAGAAACCATTAGAGAAAGTATTCCCAACAAGATCTGAAGGAGATCAGAGCATCGTTGATACAACAAGACACTATATAAAAGGAAATATTTACGTATGCAAGAATAAAGTTGCAAAACCAAATGTATTTATTCCAGTATTCCCAGGAACAAACTGTGAATATGATTCAGCGAAAGCATTTGAACGTGCAGGAGCGAACGTGATCACAAAGGTATTTAAGAACTTAGATGCACAGGGAATCCGTGATTCAGTGGAAGTTTTTGAAAAAGCGATCAAAGAATCCCAGATCATCATGTTCCCAGGTGGATTCAGTGCCGGTGATGAACCAGATGGATCTGCAAAATTCTTTGCAACAGCATTTAGAAATGAAAAATTAAAAGAAGCAGTCATGGATTTGTTAAATAACCGTGATGGACTGGCACTTGGTATCTGTAACGGATTCCAGGCTCTGATCAAATTAGGACTTGTTCCAGAAGGTAAGATCGTAGAACAGAATGCGATATCACCTACACTGACAACAAACCGCATTGGTCGTCATATTTCTAAGGTTGCTTATACAAGAATTGCTTCTAATCTGTCACCATGGTTTAACAATGTACATGTAGATGATATCTTCAGTATACCAGTATCTCATGGAGAAGGACGATTCGTAGCAGATGAAGATGTGATCCAGAAACTGTTTGAAAATGGACAGGTAGCAACACAGTATGTTGACCTCAATGGTGATCCTACAATGAATGAAGAATTCAATCCAAATGGTTCTTACCATGCGATTGAAGGTATCACAAGTCCAGACGGAAGAGTCCTTGGTAAGATGGGACATTCAGAACGTCGTGACAGCTATGTAGGAATCAATATTTACGGACAAAAAGATCAGAAGATCTTCGAATCCGGAGTAGAATATTTCAAATAAGAGTACAAAAAAAGAACCTTGCAAGAAAAAGCAAGGTTCTTTTTTTACTGCTCTTTTGGAATGATATGAATTGTTTCCATACGGTTTTTGTCAACGGAAACAACTTTAAAAAGAAAATGTTCATCTTCTGCAGTTTCGCCCTCTGAAGGCAGATGATCAAGCAGTTCGATGATATATCCGCCAAGAGAATCATAATCCTCAGAATCAAGGTCTACGTCAAGCAGATCATCAAGATCATCAAGCTTTAAAGAAGCGGATACCATATAAGATCCATCGGATAATTTTTTGAAAGTTTCTTCTTCAGAATCATCATATTCATCACGCAGTTCTCCAAAAATCTCTTCAACGATATCTTCTAGAGTAATAAGACCTGCAGTCACTCCATATTCATCCAAAACAATGGAGAAACTAACAGATTTTTCACGCATCTGTGCAAGAAGGCTTGATACTTTCTGAGTTTCATACGTAAAGAACGGCTTACGCAGAACATCTTTCAAATGAAAGATCTCGCCTCTGTGCTGGCTGCGGTAGAAATAAACATCCTTAAAATAAACAATACCAACAACATGATCTTTACTTCCTTCATAAACAGGAAGTCTGGAATAACCGGCCTCGCGGAAAATATCAAGAACTTCATCATAAGAAGCATCTACAGACACGAAAGTTACATCAATTCGCGGGATCATAATATCCTTGGCAAGAGATTCCTTAAAATCAAAAACGTTGTTTAACATATCTTTCTCAGATTCTTCGATAACGCCTTCTTCGTGGCTGACATCAACGATCGTACGAAGTTCACGTTCAGTCATGATACGTTTGGATTGTTTCGAGTCGATCCGCAAGATGATAAGGATCGCTGTAGAAAGTTTGTTGATAATGTAAACAACCGGTGTCAGTAATTTTGTGATCAGATAAATGCTGGAAGCATAGCTTAGAGCAAGTTTTGTATTATTGATCGTTGCAAAAGTCTTTGGTGTGATCTCACCAAAGATCAATACAAGTACTGTGATCACAGCAGTTGCGATTCCGGCTCCCATGCTTCCAAAGATACGAATAGCGATCGTTGTAGTAAGGGATGTTAATGAAATATTCACAAGGTTATTCCCAACTAAGACACTGGAAAGCATCTGGCTTGGATTCTCGATCAATTTTAAAACAATAGCAGCTTTTTTATTGCCATCTTCTGCCATGGCACGCATACTATGTGGATTGACGGTTGTAAGTGCTGTTTCTGCAGATGAAAAATAAGCAGAAAGCATTAATAAAATGATAATTGCGATTATCTGTAATATCATACTGGGGTCCAATGAAAATTCCTCCTAAAATAAATATCAGTTCATTTTTATACAGTTCTTTTCATTGTACGCAAGAAATATGTACATGTCAAGTTAGTCCTTGCCAACCATGGAAGAATATGGTATACCTATTTTTAGGAGGATTGTCATATGAGGTACTATTATGATTATAGTTTTCCAATCGGTAATTTAACGATTGAGGAAGATGGGCATGGCATTTGCGGGATATATTTTGGGACGAAGATATTAGAAGGCGAGAAGAAGAATACAGAATTGATCAGGGAAGCAGCACTGCAATTATCACAGTATTTTGATGGACGGAGAAAGAAGTTTGACCTGAAACTTTCTTATCATGGAACAGAATTTCAGATCAAAGTATGGAAAGCATTGGAGAAGATTCCATATGGGGAAACTTGTACTTACAAAGACATTGCGGAATCAGTAGGGATTCCAAAAGGATGTCGAGCTGTTGGCATGGCGAATAACAGGAATCCGATCGTGATCGTTGTTCCATGTCACAGAGTGATCGGAATGAACGGTTCACTGACAGGATATGCAGGTGGTCTGGAAATGAAAGAATACCTGTTAGATCTTGAAAAGCGTAATCAAAAATTAAAGGAAAGATATTGACAAAGATTCTCAGTTGAGATATGATACATAGGCACATTTTGCCGGAAGCACATCCGGTATGATCTTATAGATATTTCCGTGAGGGAGTAGTTAGCAGAGAATCTGTGACAGTATCAACATAATGATGAACGACATCTGGTGCTGTCTTAATTAACGAGACTCACAGACGATAAGCTTTTGTTTATAACAAGGCTTTCGTCTGTGGGTCTTTTTCATATCATAGGAAATTCCGATGGAATCCTCTATGATATGAAAAACTTACGATATGGAGGACGTTTTTATGGATTTACTTACGTTATTAACACTGGCTGTTGGATTGGCGATGGATGCATTTGCTGTTTCTATCTGCAAAGGACTGGCGATGAGAGAAAAAGTTTTGAAAAAAGGGATCATTGTTGGTTTATGGTTTGGAGGATTTCAGGCACTGATGCCAACAATCGGATTTTTCCTTGGAACACAGTTTAAAGACCAGATCACATCGATCGATCATTGGATCGCATTTGTGCTTCTTGGGCTGATTGGAATCAATATGGTCAAAGAAGCATTATCAAATGATGAAGAACAGGCAGATGATTCGATCGCAGTGAAAGAAATGTTCATGCTTGCTGTTGCGACAAGTATCGATGCATTAGCAGTTGGGATCACATTTGCCTTTTTAAATGTGCATATTGTATCCGCAGCGTCGATGATTGGAGTCTGTACTTTCTTGATTTCATTTGCAGGAGTAAAGATCGGAAATATTTTTGGAACAAAATATAAATCCAAGGCAGAGCTCGCAGGTGGCATAATACTGATACTTTTGGGATTTAAGATTCTGTTTGAGCATCTTCATATTCTCTAAAATGAAAAATTAGCTCTTTCTTTTTTATGAAAAAGAGTGTAATATAATAAAGGCAATGGCACAAGATATAGTGCTGATTAGTAGAACGACAACAAGATTTTGTGCCAGAAAATGGAAACACACAGAATCTTGTAATTTTATATAAATGAGGGAGAAACTATGAATGGTGATGTAAAAACAAAGATTATCAAGAGAAACGGTGAGGAGGTAACCTTTGATCTCAATAAGATCATCAATGCGATCACGAAGGCGAATGAAGAGGTAACAAAGATCCATCAGATGAATCAGTATCAGATCATGGCGATCGCAGAGAAGGTTGCAGATCAGGTAGCAAATTCTTCTCATGCGGTGAATGTAGAAGACATCCAGAATATGGTCGAGACAGGGATCATGGAGATGAGAGGATATGAAGTTGCCCAGAAGTATGTAAGATATCGTTTTAAGAGAGAACTGAGAAGAAAATCAAATACGACCGATGATGGAATTCTTTCTTTACTTGATAATATTAATGAGGAAGTAAACCAGGAGAATTCGAATAAGAACCCAGTGATCAATTCTACGCAGAGAGATTATATGGCAGGAGAAGTCAGCAAAGACTTAAGTAAACGTGTCC
>ERZ857693.464-NODE-464-length-62229-cov-6.402950_pt1 | contig 62229 bp, 54 predicted proteins | sample MGYA00519765_ERZ857693 | MGnify/ENA primary metagenome ERZ857693 (study PRJEB31778, sample SAMEA3449354) | human gut metagenome | biome: human gut; feature: human-associated habitat; material: faeces | place: United Kingdom | collected 2010/2012 ... | reverse complement strand
TAAAAGTAAAATCCACTGTGAAATGGAAGAGTGGAATTTAAAATTTTAATTTTGGTGTCACCCTCATAATCACAAAAATGATTGTTATTTTCTAACCTAAGTGTTAAAATCAAATCAGAGTATGTCCATAATTTTGGGTATACACAAGAAATTCAGGAAAAAGAGAGTTTACATTATGAGGAAAATAGTAAAAAAAGCAATTATATACATAACTGTAGCATCAATGTTAGTTGGTGTGAGTACAGTGGCATTTGCAGAGTCGAAAAACAATTATGATTTCGATGGTGATGTTGTGAAAAACCCATGGGAAGAGGAAATCAGAGAAGATGCCACAACGAAAGATGAAGAAACTACTACAATATCAGATTTGGAAATTATAACAAATCAGGTTACATCTCCGGCAACCACAGATGAGACGACTAACTCGGAAACAGTAGAGACAACAAAAGCCGGAACAGATGAAACAACAAAGTCAGGAACGGTAGAGACAACAAAAGCCGGAACAGATGAAACAACAAAGCCAGGAATGGTAGAGACAACAAAAACCGGAACAGATGAAACAACAAAGTCAGGAACGGTAGAGACAACAAAAACCGGAACAGATGAAACAACAAAGTCAGGAATGGTGGAAACAACAAAAGCCGGAACAGATGAAACAACAAAGTCAGGAATGGTAGAGACAACAAAAACCGGAATAGTGGAAACAACAAGAAACGAAGCAGTGGAAACTAGCACAGCAAAAAATTTGCAAACAACAAAAATACCAAAGACTACGAAAGTACAACCAATAACAAAAAATCAACAAGCTACAACAGCACCAATCGGAAATGTGTTGGGGGCAACAAAAGTAAAAAAAGCCACAAAGAAAAATATAAAGTTTAATAAGATAAAAATAACATTTAAAAAAGTAAAGGGAGCCCAGAAATATATTGTTGAGATATCTCAAACTAAAAAATTTAAAAAAGTAATCGTAAGAAAGAAAGTTAAAAAAGTTTCTGTAACAATCAAAAGAAAAATATTAAGAAATAAAAAGAAACTTTATGTAAGAATAAAGGCGGTAGGTGCCCAAAAGTGGTCTGCACCAAAGAAAGTTAAAATAAAAAAATAATCGAAAATAAGAGGATGGAGTCTTATGTTTAATAAAATAATTAAAAGAACATTAATATATTTAACTGTTGCGATTGTTACTGTAGGGATGAATACGGTTACATTTGCAGCCACCAAGAATGATTATGATGGGGATATAATCGAAAACCCCTGGTCAGATTTGTTTAAGGATGACGGCAAAGACCCGGGAGATTTAGAACCGGATGATAAGAATAATCAAAAAGATAATGATTCAAAGAATAACACAACAGACAATACAAAAAGTAATGTAACGGAAGATACAGTCAAAAAAGCTTTGAAGACTGCTGTAGTTTCAGCAACGAAAAAAACAAAGAGTGCCAAAAAGGCAAAAGTAGTTGTAAAAAAGATTACAGTATTAAAAAATGTCAAATATCAGATAAAGTATGGAACAAATAAAAAAATAAAAAAATTCAGAATAAAGACAGTTAAGAAAAATAAAATTATTTTGACAAAGTTAAAGGCTAATAAAAAATATTATGTAAAAGCCAGAGCTTATGTTGTAGCAAATAACAAAAAGACTATTTATGGTGAATGGACCAAGATAAAAGCTATAAAAATAAAGAAAAAATAAGAAATTTATTTTACAAAACAATACAACTTAATAATGTAATACAATTGATGTATATAATGATATAACAAACAGTACTGGAGATTATAAGAAAGAGGTTCGGCAAATGAAAAAATATGAAGTACCTGAATGTGAAATAATTAAATTTGATGTAGATGATAAGACAATGTATGGAGATGTAGATGGAGATATTAGTGCCAATCCATGGGGAGATTTATTTAAAGATCCTGCGTCAGGTAACATATAGAAAATAGTGGGTTTAGAAGAATAGAACTTAAGTCTTCAGTAAACATGGCAGGAAGAAAGAAAGGTCTTGTAAATCTTGGAAATGTAGCTGGATAGTTAGGGCTTAAAATCGTTATGTAATAGAAGAAAATTTAACCGGATTTTCTACGCTGAAATTAATATTTCAAAGGGGAAAAATAGGCATGAAAACGTTTTTTAATAATTGACACTGAAATGTCTCGGTGGTATCTTATAAGTATAGGTATAGCTATGCTTATTTTCTGTATCATTTTTTAAAAAGGCAATAAGGAAAGATAGAGAAAAACTACGAAAATAATAAGAAAACTAAAAAGAATATGACACAGAATCACGTAATATTGCTGAAAAGTGCATAAAATAATGCAAGTAAAAAATACAAATTGACTTTATAACATTACCTAAAAATAAAAAAATAAGGAAGGAAATAAAGCAATGAAGGGAAAAATGAAAAAGGTTGTTTCATTGTTACTATCTATTGCAATGATATTTACCAGTGTAAACATTTTACCAAGTACAGTAGAAGCTGCAGTAAACTCAAGTAATGGAAGCAGTTCATGGTCATTGGTATGGAATGATGAATTTAATCAGACAGTAGGAGGAACACCTGATTCATCAACATGGTCATATGATACCGGACATGGTGATAATGGATGGGGCAATCAGGAAGTACAAAGATATACCAACAGCACAGACAATGTAAGAATTGTTGATATGTCATCAGACTCAGGGTCTACTGATGGAAAGGCACTTGCCATTACAGCCAAAAGGGAAAATGGTGAGATTACATCAGGAAGAATAAAAACATTAAACAAACAGTATATGAAGTATGGAAGAGTAGAAGCAAGACTTAGACTTGATGATGGTATGCGTTCAGGTGTATGGCCTGCATTTTGGATGATGGGCAATGACATTGAGAGCGGCGCATCATGGCCATATTGTGGCGAAATAGACATTATGGAACATAGAAATGCAGAAAAACAAATCATCAGTACACTTCATTGGAATACAGGAACAGGTACAAGTGCAAATTATAATCATATTTATGCAGGTAGTGAGACAACAAACCAATATGGAAACATAGACAGCATTAACGATTGGCACGATTATGCAGTAGAATGGTATGAAGATGTTATGAAGTTTTATCTGGATGGTGTATGCTTTGAGACTCTTAACATAAACAGTTCAGAAATGGAAGAGTTCCAGAAGGAACATTTCATATTGCTAAATCTTGCAATTGGCAGTAGCGGTTCCCCATTTACATTGGGACAGACTGTAAGTGACGATTTTAAATCAGCTACAATGTATGTTGATTATGTAAGAGTATATCAGGGAAAAGACTCAGCATTTTCTATTGCAAAGTCAGGAACATCAGAGACAAAGCCAACACAAACTACAACAGGAGATGGATTCACAATATGTTCAAGTAAAAAGACCAGTCTTGGTGGTTGGGGATATTATATGTTAAGTGGAAATGCAGGAAAGTATCAGAATGGCACAAACTTAGACGATGAGTTCGTTTTGAAACTTACTTCAAACAACAAATCAAACTGGGGAGTTCAGGCGTTTACAAAAAATATATCAGTAACAAGTGGACATAAGTACAATGTTAGTGTCGATGTAAATTCATCAGCTGCAACAGGTGATGTATTGATGAAAGATGAAATTGGTCACACTGAGTTTACAAACCAGGCATTGTCAGCAGGAAATAATACATTAACAGGTAGCTTTACAGCAAACTCCGATACAATGCAGTTTATGTTCAACCTTGCAAATGTAGACGCAGGAACAACACTTAAATTTAGCAATGTAAAAGTAACAGATGTAACAGGCAGTGGTGCAACAGAAGCAACAACACCGGCCAGTGGCGATTCTTCATGGGAAGTGATAGGTGGTGGAGATGCTAACACATGGTACTATGATAAAAACAGTATGAGCGGAATCTCAGGTGTAGTTAATATCCAAAAACCTGGATTTGCAAAAGAAAAAGGTATATATATTACAGTACGTGCAGGAATTTCAAGCGTCGCTGTAAATGGAAATACAGAAGGCGTTGCAGCAGTTGATGGTGCAGGAGCAGTAGTATATTTGTCAGCTCTGACAAAACAGATAAATACAGTTACAATCAATTATGCAGGTGGAACAGGCACAGTCATCATTAAAAATACAAATGGAACAAGTGATGATACAACAACAGAAGCACAGACAGAAAGTCAGACACCAACACAGGTTGAAACATCAGAAGAGGCAACAACAATAGAGCCTACAATACCTGATGGGGCAACTTGGGTCAACATAACGGGAACAAATGGCGAATATCAGTATTATATACCGGCTGATTATACAAAATATCTTGCAACAGTTAATAATGAGTCAACAACAATTTATTTTGGGTATAAGGAAATCGGTGCTCCGTTTAAAACAGTAAAATTAAATGGTGCAGATTATACGAATTCCGGTGCAGCTTATGTACAGATAAAGAAGGCTGAACTTGAAAATGGCAAAAATTATAAGCTGGAAGTAACATCAGCAGATGGAAATACTACAGTTCCGTTTTATATTAGAAAATCAGCAGTCAAAGATTATGCACCAACAGGTGTTGCGGGAACAGTTGATAAAAGCGGCTTGGCAAGTATAGCATGGACTCCATCACAGGATGCAGTAAATGCAGGATATACATACAAGGTTACAGTAGACGGAAAAGATGCTACAGTAACAGGAACAACTGCTACATACCAGTTTACAGAAGGTTCATATGGAACATATGAAGTGGTTGTAAGCACAATTGACGGAGCAGGTAATGTTTTGGCAAGTGCAAAGACAAATATAGAATATAGAGCACCTATATCATTTAAAGATGATGCAGGTCAGTGGGAAAAATGTCGTTACGAAGAAATAAAATGGACTGCAGTTGATGATGCAGTAAAATATGCTGTATATGTAGACGGCAAACTTTATCAGACAATTGAGGATCCAACACAGGAAATGACAACAGTTCCTGCATATGCATTTGCAAATGGTACAAATGCCAACGGTCAGCCAACAACAGTTGGAACACATACAAGTGCAATTGTTGTAATTAAAGATGGCGATGAAGTAAAAGAAAACTTATCAGATGTAAGTTCAGACAATATTATGGGACAGAATAAGTTCACATTATATGTAAACTATATTTATGGTAAAGGAACAAATCTATGGAATAAATCAGGTACTGAAAGTAAATGGAATTTTACAGTATGTGAGGCTGCGCACAGTAATATAACAACCGGAGCAGATGTCAAAGTTGACTACAACAGCAATGGATTCGCAGATTTAACATTTAACAATATGGGAAAACATTCTGGAGATGATCAGGCATGGACTATAAAGGCAGCAATTTATGATGAGGCAGCAAAAAATGGTGAAACACAGAATCTGGGATTTAACATTTATGGACCAAAAGAACTGATTGGTCAGACTATAAGAATCAAATGTTGCCGTGAAGAAGTACGTGATGGAAGTTATACAGGTCCAGAAGATATTTACGAAGAAAAAGATTATACTTTTGTAAAAGATAAAGATGGAAATGCTGTTATCGAATATTCAATGTCATTTGTATCAACAAATGATTCCTATGATTTGTTGTTTGGACTTGGCAATTTAAACTTTAAAGATGCAACAGGCAAGACATTAACATTGTCAGATGCTGACATTAGTACTGTATATGGTATTACTGACCTTAAGGCAACAGGTACAAATACAGAAACAGAAACAGGTGATTTGTTTGTATCATGGTCAACAAATATTCCAAACAGAATGCTTGGTTCATATACGTATCAGGTTATAATTGATGGTAAAGTATATAAGGATCCAACATACGGAACAGAAATTCCCGGAAAAGTACAGATCATTACTGCTAAAGATTATGCAGTAGGAGAACATACGGTAGTTGTAAAGAGTATTTATCATAGTACAATTACAAGTTCTAAAGAAGATAAGGCAATAATATCAAAGATAAAAAAGCCTGACTTGGTTATTACAGATATTAGTGTACCGGAGGGAACACATTATATTGGAGATACAGTAACAGTTAGTGTTACTATGAAAAATATCGGTAATGCTGATGCAGTACCAGAAGCTGGAAAGAACTTATCAGTGTCCTTATTTGATATACTATCTGATGGAACTGCTAAACAAATTGGCAATAGGATATGTCATGATCATGAGAAGGAATTAATAAACGGTACTGAAACAAATGGTTATATAAAAGCTGGTGATACATTTACAGCAGAATTTCCATATGAAATTAAACAGTTAGATGATAATACAAATTTCTACAAACTTAAAGCAGTAGCTGATTATGACAAAGTGGTAGATGAAGGCGAGGACGAAGATAATAACGAGTATACAAAGAGATTCAAATTCTATGATCCACTTAAAGAAGTTACATTTACAAAGAATAACGGAAGCATTGTAGCTACATGGCCGGCATCAAATGATATAAAAGAATACATAGTCAAATATGTAGTAAATGGCGAAACAAAGACAAAAACTGTAACTGCAAATAAATGTGACTTTGGAGATTTAGTAGCATTTGATGAAGGAAGTACAGTAAGTGTTATAACAGTAGGTAGTGATGATGACGAACATGTGCATGCTCAAGGAAAGCCATTATCAGATTTGATTATATCTGATGTAAGCACTCCTAAGACTATGTATGTTGAAGGAGAAGTTATTCCTATTACACTTACAATGAAAAATGTTGGTTTTACAGCAGGTACAGCAGCAGGAAACCTAACTATCAAGCCAATTAAGGGTGGAGAATTTCTTACTACAGGAATTGAAGGTGATCCATGGAAAATTGTTGACTCACCAGTTGCTGTAAATGATAAACGAACAGTTACATTTAACTATACAGTACAAAAGGAAGATGTACAGGCAGGAACAATTAATATTGGTGGTATGGCCGATGCAGACAATTATCCAAATGGTTTCATGACAGAGTGTGACGAGACAAATAATAAAAAAGAAGTTACTATAAGTATTCTTTCAGGTACATGGACACAGTCACTTGCAAGTGATAATATTTCAAATCCAAATACATTACCAATGTATTATTGTGGAACAAATCCACAGGAGACAAATGACACATGTAATGTGGAAAATTATGATGGTCAGTTGTATGAAACAACAGGTGCATTATGGTACAATTCCAAAGATATTAAATTATCTTCTATTTCTGTATACAACGGAAACTGGTTGTCAGTTGCAACATCAGAATATGTTAGATTTGCAAATGATAATGCAGATGGTACAAAGAACTGGAAAGTTCAGATTGCAAGAGCACAAGTTGACCCTACAAATAATAACAAATTCGTAGGTAAGGATGGTAAGTGGTATGATGTTGACCCTAATACAGCAGGTTCTCATGTAGGAATCCAGGGAACAAATACCATACATATTGGTCTTCCTTGGTTAACTGAAAATCTTCCAATTCATAGTGACAAGGGTGGACAAAAGGATACTGAATTTTATTGGATAAGAATTGTTCCTGATACAACTAAAGGAACATCAGATTCAGATAATCCTAGTCAGGACAATATCAATAATTACAAAGATGGATCAATTTTGATACCTGTGGCATTGCATGCAGACATTCCACAGATTCAACCTGCGCAGAATATAAATGCTCAGATGTCATATGATGACAATGATAACAGTGTATTTACTGTATCTTGGAGTGAGTTACCGGAACAGGTTACTTATGGATATACATACAAGATATTTATTGGCGATGAAGAAATTGGTGGACCTTATACACAGCAACAGATTTTAACATTTGATTATAATACATACCAAGACAAATTAAAGGCTGCAAATAATAAGGTTACTGTTAAAGCATATTGGTGCGAACAGGAAATTAGCACAGATGTTGAAGTTAAGGCTGAAGCAAAAGAGGATTGGCACCTTATTTCAGGACAGAGTGAAATTAATATTCAGGCAGGACAAAGTAAGCCCGTACAGACACCTGGTACAATTTCATTTTATTATAACAGAGGAGACAATCATGTTAACTCAGTTATTGGATACAATGGAGATTACATTGCAATCAATGGTAATGCTAAGTATTACAATGCAAAATCAAAGGTTTCAGTAACAAGTGGATTTACGACAAGAGCACAGGTAAAAGCTGCACGTGAGGCTATTAAGAATGGAACAGCAGATTCATATAACTATTCAGATGTAGAAAAATATAATTATATTGATGGTCAGTTGCAGATTATGGCAAAGAACCTTATGACAGCAAATCATTTAACAACATGTTATCTTGTTAAGGTTGAAACAACAAACGATGATGGAACATCTTATACATCGTATATCATGCTGGAATCTGTAGTTGAAGCTAAGGGCAATGTTGAAATTAGAGGATTTCAGATGAATACAGATGCAACTCCTGGTGCCGTATCCGAGTTTGCACCATCATTTAGAGTAGTATCAAGAGCAGGTAAGATTGCTGCAGTACAGAAAACCGGCGATACAGAAGATAACCCAAGTATTGAAGCTATTGTTGCAAGAGGTACAATTTATGCATTAGCTGGTGGTGTAAGCAATGATGATATGACAGTAACATATACACCTTCAAATGATAATACAAAGTTAGGCGAAATATCATCTAATGAAGAAAAGGGTGTACATCAGTTTACTGCAACAGAAGAGAAAGGAATTGTAACCAACTGGTCAGGAGCTGAAGGAGATAACGACAAGGATAACTATGATTACTATGCAGTAACATTTAAACCTGTTGAATATGTTGTTCAGGGATTGACACAGGAGTACAAAGTTAGAGCTTATGCTATATCGGAAAACGGTACAGTTATTTATGATACAACAGAAGAGAATGGCTACGAAAAACCTGTTGTACCAACAGTAAGTATTTACAAAATGGCAGAGTATTTATACAATAACAGTATGATGCCAAATGAAGCGGCACATGATTACTTATACGATAATGTTTTGAATATAGTTTCTATAACTAATAATTACATAAATATAACAAAGCAAATGCTGAAAGCTTTAGGTATAACGAGTAAGAATGATGAAAATTATAAATATGTAAATGCGATGTATCGTGATTTATACTATTATGTACATCTAGCTAAAAATTATGCGTATAAGAGTTATATGGATCGTGGTAAATTTACTTCAAAGACACAATTTGACAATGTTGACAATGAAACAATATTGTTGAAGATACTGAATGATAAATTGAATCCGGATACACCGTATACAAGTGTTGCAGATTGGATTACCAGAAATGTTACTGAAAATGGTTTCTATCAGGTAAAAAAATATGAAAGAGCAACTGCTAATACAGGTGAACAAGTGTAGTTTATTGGAGAGAAACAACAAAAGGAGAGTAAAATGATAAACACAAATAAGTATGAAACCCCTGAAATGGAAATCACTAAATTTGATGTTAATAATGTAATTATGGAAGATCATACAGTACCAATAACAGGTAATGATGTGGAATCAATAACAGATATTGATCCGGATGATTTCTTTGGATGATTTTAGATTTAATGCAATAGCTACTGAATAATAATTGATTAGAAAGGGTGGCAGATGAATAAGTTTATAAGAAAAATTGTTACACTTTTCATGATATGTTCGATTGCTTTTTCAGGCATTTACAGTATTAACAGTAATACTGTAAATGCTGCTGAAAATACTTTGGTATCTTTCGACATTCAAATAGTTGGATGCCAGATTAGAACTAAAGCTGCCATGAATGAAGGTGTTGCTTTTCGAACCGTATGCAAGGCTCCGAATATTGGAAGCACAATAGAGGTTGAAGGAAAAAAGTACATAGTAAGGAAGTTAGGGACTATATATTCCAAGGACATTAATACTACGGGCGATAATTCCAAAAACCTTTTGGATAAATCTTACACAATTTTAAATCCTATACCATATACTGATAATTCCAAGAAAAATCTTGATTTCAGTTACATAGGGGATAAGTATTACAACAAAGTAATGTATACCAGAGGATATTTAGCTACAGATGAGGGCATAAAGCAAAAGTCAGACGGATTAACAACCTATGTCAGAACCATGACAAATATGGATGCATATATGGTAAACTCTTTGTGGATAAGAGCCTTTGTGGTAGCTACCGATGAAGCCGGAAAGGATGTTATAATTTATGGACAATATGCATTCTTAACTTCTTTTGCGCAGATTGCACATAAGATTTATACAGCTGGTTTATCACCATCTCTTGAAGAACATAAATATTTATACAAGTATATTTTACACAAGTTACCAAAATTCAACCCATACTATATTAACAATGAAGAGGAATATGGTTGGGGAGGTGTGGTAACTCCGTAGATAAAGAAGAGGCATTACCTAATTGGGGCGATGCTTCTTTTTTTGTGTAATGCAATCTTAAAAATAATACAGTATGCAAACAAATATAAACAATGTGTTGACAATATGCAATCGCTAATATATACTTTTCATGTGCAAGGCAATAGATGACATGATTCTTGAAGGAAAGCAGGAGGGCATACAGGAAGGTTTACGTGCTTCAATTGAAATGGCAAAGGAATTGGGAGCCACAAAAGAACTAATCATAAAGCAGATAGAGAAAAGATTCCAGTTATCTCAAGAAGAAGCTTTGGATGCGATAAATAAATACTATGCATAATTGTTGAAAGAATATGTAAAATAAGAAATTATAGTGGTTGACATTTTTTTATGAATTGTCTAAAATAACTAGTGATAAAGAAAAGACATTGATGGAGACAGTAATTTATCAGTAAACGTCACAGAGAGTTCGTCATTGGTGAAAGGCGGATGCTAGTAACTGATATACGAAAATCACTCCGGAGTTGCAGCCCGAACTTTTTACTAAAAGTTATTTAACATTAAGTAGGAGCTGACGGTTTCTCCCGTTACAGAGAACACATATAAAGGGGATATCCCGAGTATGCTGTTAAAGGTGGTATAACGTTAGTAATTACAGACTTTCGTCCTTAGACAGGACGGAAGTCTTATTTATTATATAAGAAAGGAGTACGACATGTACAAGAAAGTATCGACAAATCTTAACTTTGTAGAACGTGAAAAAGCTACAGAAAAATTTTGGGAAGACAACGACATTTTTGAAAAGAGTATGGATAGCCGTAAGGAAGGAGAAACATATACATTTTATGATGGACCTCCAACAGCTAATGGAAAGCCTCATATCGGACACGTTTTAACCCGTGTTATAAAGGATATGATTCCACGTTACCAGACAATGAAGGGACATATGGTTCCAAGGAAAGCAGGCTGGGATACACATGGACTTCCAGTAGAGTTAGAAGTAGAGAAGGCTTTAGGACTTGACGGAAAAGATCAGATTGAAGAATACGGTTTAGTTCCATTTATTAATAAATGTAAAGAGAGTGTTTGGAAATATAAGGGTATGTGGGAAGATTTCTCAGGTACCGTAGGTTTCTGGGCAGATATGGAACATCCATATGTTACTTACGAAGATAATTACATTGAGTCAGAATGGTGGGCTCTTAAAACTATTTGGGATAAAGGTTTATTATACAAAGGCTTTAAGATTGTACCTTATTGCCCACGTTGTGGAACACCACTTTCATCTCAGGAAGTTGCTCAGGGATACAAGGATGTTAAGGAACGTTCAGCCATTGTAAGATTTAAGGTAGTAGATGAAGATGCATACTTCCTTGCATGGACTACAACACCTTGGACTCTTCCAAGTAACGTGGCTCTTTGTGTAAATCCTAATGAAGAATACGCTAAGGTTAAGGCTGCTGACGGATACACATATTATATGGCATCAGCACTTCTCGATACAGTACTTGGACGTCTTGGAAATGAAGAAGAAGGCGTTAAGGCATACGAAGTACTTGAAACATATAAGGGAAAAGACCTTGAACATAAAGAGTACGAGCCTTTATATGACTGCGCAAAGAAGATAGCAGATAAGCAGCATAAGAAGGGATTCTTTATTACATGTGACACTTATGTAACGTTAACAGATGGTACAGGTGTAGTTCATATTGCACCGGCATTTGGTGAGGATGATGCTAATGTAGGAAGAAATTATGACCTTCCTTTTGTACAGTTAGTAGATGAAAAAGGTGATATGACAGATGATACACCTTTTGGTGGATTGTTTGTTAAGAAGGCAGATCCTGAAGTATTAAAAGATTTAGATGGAAGAGGACTTCTTTATGATGCCCCTAAATTTGAACATAGTTATCCACATTGCTGGAGATGTGATACTCCGCTTATTTACTATGCACGTGAGTCATGGTTTATCAAGATGACAGCAGTAAGAGATGATTTAGTTAGAAATAATAATACAATTAACTGGATTCCTGAAAGTATTGGAAAAGGACGTTTTGGAAACTGGATTGAAAATGTTCAGGATTGGGGAATCAGCCGTAACCGTTATTGGGGTACACCGCTTAATATCTGGCAGTGTGACTGTGGCTGTATGCAGTCAATCGGAAGCAGACAGGAATTGTTTGAAAAGTCAGGGGATGAGAAGGCTAAGACAGTTGAACTCCACAGACCTTATATTGACGAAATTACAATGACATGTCCTGAATGTGGTGGCACAATGAAGAGAGTGCCGGAAGTTATTGACTGCTGGTTCGACAGTGGAGCTATGCCTTTTGCACAGCATCATTATCCATTTGAAAATAAAGATATATTTGAAAAACAGTTTCCGGCAGACTTTATTTCTGAAGCAGTAGACCAGACAAGAGGATGGTTTTATTCACTTCTTGCAGAGTCAACTTTGCTATTTAACAAAGCACCATATAAGAATGTTATTGTTCTTGGTCATGTTCAGGATGAAAATGGTCAGAAGATGAGTAAGTCTAAAGGAAATGCAGTTGATCCTTTCGAAGCATTGGAGAAATACGGTGCAGATGCAATCAGATGGTATTTCTATATCAATTCGGCACCATGGCTTCCAAACCGTTTCCATGGAAAGGCAGTTGAAGAGGGACAGCGTAAATTCATGGGTACACTTTGGAATACTTATGCATTCTATATACTTTATGCGGAAATTGACCAATTTGACCCTACAAAATATGAATTGGATTACGATAAATTATCAGTAATGGACAAATGGTTATTGTCAAAATTGAATTCTATGGTAAAAACTGTGGATGATAGTCTGGCAAACTACAAGATTCCGGAAGCTGCAAGAGCTTTAGATGATTTTGTTGACGAAATGTCTAACTGGTACGTAAGACGTTCAAGAGAACGTTTCTGGGCCAAGGGAATGCCACAGGAAAAAATCAATGCTTATATGACACTTTATACAGCACTTGAAACTTTAATCAAGGCAGCTGCACCAATGATTCCGTTTATGACAGAAGACATTTATCAGAATCTTGTAAGAAGCGTTGATCCTACAGCGAAAGAGTCAATTCATTTATGTGATTTCCCTGAAGTAAATGAAGCATATATTGATACAGAACTTGAAGAAAACATGGAGAGAGTTCTTAAAGTTGTTGTACTTGGTCGTGCCTGCAGAAATAAATCAAATATTAAGAACAGACAGCCTATCGGAAAGATGTTTGTTAAGGCAGATTTTGAACTTTCAGACTTTTTCAAGGAAATAATTGCTGATGAATTGAATATAAAAGAAGTAGAGTTTACTGATGATGTAAGAGCATTTACTTCATATTCATTTAAACCACAGCTTAGAACTGTAGGTCCTAAATATGGCAAGTTCTTAGGCAAAATTAAGGAAGCATTGGCTAAGCTTGATGGAAATAAGGCTATGGACCAGCTTAATGCAGGAGAACCTTTGAAATTTGACTTTGATGGAACAGAGGTTGTTCTTGAAAAAGAAGATTTACTTATTGATATGGCTCAGGTTGAAGGCTATGTTTCAGAAGGAGACAATGCAGTAACTGTTGTTCTTGACACTAATTTATCAGATGAACTTATTGAAGAAGGTTTTGTAAGAGAGATTGTCAGCAAAATTCAGACGATGAGAAAAGAAGCCGGATTCGAGGTAATGGATAAGATTATAGTAAATGTAGACAAGAACGATAAGATTAAGACTATTATTGAAGACAATCTTGACGAAATTAAGTCAGAGGTGTTGGCAGATAATGTGGAATTTGATAGAATAAATGGGTATGAGAAAGAGTGGAATATCAATGGTGAAAAAGTAACATTCAGTGTTGAAAAAACTGCTTAAAGACTAGTTATATTGACATAAACTACAAATATAAAAGGAACGATAGTGTTATCGTTCCTTTGGCTTTGGAAAGAGGAGAGAAAAATATATGACTAAAAAGGCATTAGCAAATGAAAAAGAGGTTTTTATAACTGAATTTAAGAAACGAGTAAAAGACCAGGCAAAGATGCTTTACCGTAAGACACTTGATGAAGTAAGTGACAGACATAAGTTTGTTTGTGTTGCATACGCCGTTAAGGATATTGTTATTGATCAGTGGATTGCTACACAGAAGGCATATGAAGAAGCAGATGAAAGAACAGTTTATTATCTTTCAATGGAATTCTTAATGGGCAGAGCATTAGGAAATATGATTATTAATCTTTCTGCCCGTGATGAAATTAAAGAAGCTATTGAAGAATTAGGACTTGATCTTAACGTAATTGAGGATCAGGAACCTGATGCAGCTCTTGGAAATGGTGGTCTTGGAAGACTTGCAGCATGTTTCTTAGACAGTCTTGCTACACTTAATTATCCTGCATATGGCTGTGGTATTAGGTATAAGTATGGAATGTTCCAGCAGAAAATTGAAAATGGTTTCCAGAAAGAAATTCCGGAAGACTGGTTAAGGCATATTAATCCTTTAGAAATTAAGAGAGAAGAATATGCTTGTGAAGTAAGATTTGGTGGAACTGTTAAGATTGAACACAGAGACGGACGCAACTACTTCTCACAGGAAGATTATCAGGCAGTTATGGCTATTCCATACGATATGCCAATTGTCGGATATGGCAATAACGTTGTAAATACACTGAGAATATGGGACGCAGAACCAGTTGTTCATTTCAATCTTGATGAATTTGACAAAGGTTCATATATGGCAGCTGTTGAGCAGGAAAATCTTGCAAAGACTATTACAGAGGTTCTTTATCCTAATGATAACCATTATGCAGGTAAGGAACTTAGATTAAAACAGCAGTATTTCTTTGTATCAGCTTCACTTCAGACTGCTATTAAGAAATATTTAAAGAATCATGATGATATTAAAAAATTACATGAAAAAGTTGTATTCCAGATGAACGATACACATCCTACGCTTACAGTAGCAGAACTTATGAGACTTCTTATGGATGAATATTTATTAGGATGGGATGAAGCATGGGAAGTTACAACTAAGTGTGTTGCATATACTAACCATACTATTATGGCTGAAGCTCTTGAAAAATGGCCAATTGAGTTATTCTCAAGACTTCTTCCAAGATGTTATCAGATTATTGAAGAAATTAATAGAAGATTCTGTGTTGAAATTGAGCAGAAGTATCCTGGAAATCGTGACAAGATTGCTAAGATGGCAATTATTTATGACGGTCAGGTTAAGATGGCTCACCTAGCAATCTGTGCAGGTTATTCTGTAAATGGTGTTGCAAAACTTCATACAGAAATTTTGGAAAAACAGGAATTAAAAGATTTCTATGAAATGATGCCAGAAAAGTTTAACAACAAGACTAATGGTATTACTCAGAGAAGATTTTTACTTCACGGTAATCCACTTCTTGCAGAATGGGTAACTAATAAGGTTGGCGATGAATGGATTACAGATCTTCCAAAAATTAAAGGTATTGAAGTTTATGTTGATGATAAGAAGGCTCAGGCTGAATTTATGAATATCAAATATAAAAACAAGGTTCGTCTTGCAAAATATATCAAGGAACACAATGGTGTTGATGTTGACCCACGTTCTATCTTTGATGTACAGGTTAAGAGACTTCATGAATATAAGAGACAGTTACTTAACATTCTTCATGTTATGTACTTATATAATAAGATTAAAGAAAATCCTGGTATGGAATTTACACCAAGAACATTTATTTTCGGTGCTAAGGCTGCAGCAGGATACAAGATTGCCAAGCTTACAATTAAATTAATTAACAGTGTTGCAGACGTAATTAACAATGATGAATCAATTAACGGAAAGTTAAAGGTTGTATTTATTGAAAACTATCGTGTATCTAATGCTGAAATCATTTTCGCAGCAGCGGATGTTTCTGAACAGATTTCCACAGCTTCGAAGGAAGCTTCAGGTACAGGTAACATGAAGTTCATGCTTAACGGAGCATTAACTCTTGGCACAATGGATGGTGCCAATGTTGAAATTGTTGAAGAAGTTGGAGAGGAAAATGCATTTATTTTCGGTATGTCATCTGATGAAGTTATAAACTATGAAAATAATGGCGGATATGATCCAATGGAAATTTTCAATTCAGATATGGATATCAGAAAGGTTCTTATGCAGTTAATTAATGGTTTCTATTCACCGGAAGATCCTGAATTGTTCAGACCTATCTACAATTCACTTCTTACTAAGGAAGAAACAGGGGTAGCTGACAGATACTTTATCCTTAAAGACTTCCGTTCATATGCAGAAGCTCAGTCAAGAGTTGAGGAAGCATACAAGAACCAGGAAGGATGGGCGAAATCGGCTATGCTTAACGTAGCAAATGTTGGTAAGTTTACATCCGACAGAACTATAGAAGAATACGTTAAGGATATTTGGCATCTTAAGAAAGTGGAAGTTAAGATGGATTAATTGAAAATCTGAAATTTTGTTATGTTGAATCGATAAGGATATAGCAGAGTTGTTTTTGGGGCGTGCTTTGGCACGCCCCTTTATTGTAGTAATGTTGAATTTTGTTGAGTTTCAAAGGATACTTTTTAAAATATATTTTTCCGGAGGACGATAGTACGTCCCAAAAAGGAGAATATCAATTCATATCCACGTACTTTCGCCGGTCGCATTTGGGGAGAGGGCAAAAGTACACCAAAAAAGGTAACATACAATCTATATCCACGTACTTTTGTCGGCTACATTTTGAAGGAGGATAAAAATACACCAAAAAAGGTAATATACAATCTATATCCACGTACTTTTGCCGGCTGCATTTTTAGGGAGGGCAAAAATACACCAAAGGAAGAAATATATAATTAATATCCACGTACATTATAAAAAAAATTCCTGTATTATAGTTTCAAGGGTATTGGTTTTTAAGGGAGCCACACTACTTTCAAATGTTGAAAGAAAATTTTTGCCTTGGATGTACCCGTTTTTCATATATAATTCAAGTTTTTTTGAGGTCTTTCCAGCATAATCAATATTGTCAATCATTCCAAAATGCTCCCAGATATATTGACGTCTGGTTCGTTTGTTGAGTACAGTAAAATCCGGTTTGATATATCCATGTCCCTTTAAAAGAAGAGGAGCTTCGTATATATATGAAATTTTTAACAAAAATAGCTTATCAGCAATTATTTTTTCGGATTTTGAACGAACATAATCGCCTTTTTCAGTTAAAATTCCGTTCTCGGTTAAGTCTTCGGACTCCAGTGCAAAGCGTCGATTTGTTTTGTAAATAGTTTCTTTAGCTTGATTTTGCTCCAGCTCCCATTGTTTTGCATACTCGTTGGAAGGGAAAATGTATGGCAAAACATATTTTTTCTTTTCAGTTTTTAAATCATTATATGCATCGACTAAAGACTTAGTTGTAGATCGTTCAATAAAATTAATTATTGAAAGGCGTTCCTTGTGCAATTCAGGTAAAAGTTTTAGAGTGTATTCCTTTTGAGCAAGTTTACGTAAAAAGTCGGAATCGCCTTTTGGGATGTAGGTTCTATGTTCTCCCTGGTTCCAGTAGTATTGAACTGTATTTTTACATCTGGACAAATTCAATGTTCCGTTAGGTGCGGAAACTAGAAAATTATTAGCCTCGTTAATCATAGAATCTATTTCGGTCAGTCGTTGTTGCAGTAGTTCGTTAATATCATTCATACCCATTTCCTCCGCAATAAAATTAATTTAGATCATATTAGCATAATCAATATGTGCTATTTGAAAAGTATATCATAACTTTTTGATATAATCAATATGTTGAGACATATAATGCAAGTGAAACATAATATGAAAATTTCTTATGCACAACTTGTCTCACAAGAAAGATTAATGTCGTACGTACATGAAATGGTAACTAAAAAATCAAATTTATATGTATATATTATCCAACAACAAAAATTAGTGACGAAAGTACATGTAAAGTTAACCAAAAAAGCAAGATTACATGTAGATATTATCCCACAACAAAAATTAGTGATGAAAGTACATGTAAAGGTAAGCAGAAATACAAATGTACATGTACATATTACCCCATAACAAAAATCAGTGACGAAAGTACATGTAAAGTTAAGTAAAAAAACAAACTTACATGTATATATTATCCCACAACAAAAATCAATGACGAAAGTACATGTAAAGTTAAGTGAAGAAAACAAACTTGCCCGTACATGTTATCCACCAATTCATATTTTAAAAAAACACAACATATAATATCCTGAGTAAGTATATTATTAAGCGCCGGGTCATGAAAAATAAGACAACTTTATTTCTTGTATTAACAGGAATGATAACAATTACAATTGCATCATTAATAAATAATAAAATCAATCCACAAAAACTTCCTATTGAAAAAATTGGGAAACAGGTTGTTATGGAAAGCAATGGATATAGCATGACTATGGATGTTGAGGCGTTTATTCCTTGTGTGATAATGGCACAAATGTCTATAGATAGTCCTAAGGAGGCGCTTAAGGCTCAAAGTGTGGTAGTGAGAACTTACATTTTAAATAAAATGATAAACAAACATTCGATTAATGCTAAGGAACTGGGACTTCCATATGTTTCGTATCAGCAAATGTCTGAAAATTGGTATGATAAATATAAAGAAGAAAATATGTTGAGTGGATGGGGGATGTTTTATACAGTTTCCGGATTGGGGAAAAGCAGAGTTTTTTCAAAAAAATTTGAGGGAATAAGCAATATAATGAGCAAAACAAAAGGTAAAGTAATGAAAAATAAAGGAAAAATAATTTTGCCATTATTTCATAATACGAGTAATGGACAGACAAGAGATTTATCAAAGATTTTGGTAGATGATTACAATTACTATAAATCTGTAAAATGTGAAAGTGATAGCAAAAGCGAAAATTATTTAAGTGTAAGATTTTTCACATTAAAGGATTTTTTAGAAAAATTGAAAGCAAGAGGCATTATTATATATAAGGATAAGAAGGAATTAACTAATTTAAAAGATATGGATATAAGTGAATTTGTTTCTTCATTTGATGTCTCAAGTAAGGATGAAGAGGGATACCAGATTTGGTTAAAAATATATGATACAAAGATAGAAGCAGGTAAATTTGCAAAAGCACTGAATTTAAATTCAACAAGTATGGATATAAAGGAATATGAAAAAGGAATAAGGATTGAAACAAAAGGAAAGGGACACGGAATTGGATTGAGCATGGATTACGCAAGAGAGCTGGCAGAAAAAGGAAAGGACTGGAAGGAAATTTTAAAAACATTTTATGATTGCTCTATTGTTGATTATTAAATAGTTGGCAATAAAAATAACTATAAATACTAAATTTTAAAAAAAGTGTATAAATCAGTAAAACATGGGTCATACTATCAATGAGGTGATGAGTATGGATAAGAAATTTATAGCAGCAGTAATTGTCTGTGTGATAGCATTGACGGCCGTGGCGACCGGTACTTATTTCATCGGTCAAAAGGCTGACAAAAATGTTGTTAATTTGAAAGAGGCAAAAAATACTGTAACAACTGCAAATGAAAACATCGAAGCAGCACAAAAGGTTATGGAAGAAACTACAGCGGCAGACAGAGTCGCTGATTATGAAAGTGTAAAAAACAAAGAACCGGGAGAAACCGAAATAGTAGACGCAAACAATGTGGTTGAAGAAAATACTGAGTCCAATGCAAAAGGGGATGACTATTTGTATGGTTTGTCTTCTGAAGCTGCAGCTCAGATTAAAGCACTTAAATTCAATAAGGACAGCCAGCTACTGTGGCCGGTTCAGGGAAGCATTCTGTTGCCATATGATATGGAAAACACAGTTTATTATTCAACATTGGATGAATATAAATGCAATCCCGGATTGGTTATTCAAAGTTCAAAAGGCACAGCAATTAAGGCGGCTGCAGACGGTGTCATTACAAAAATTTCAGAAGATGACGAGCTTGGGGTATATATAAAACAGGCTGTAGGTGACGGTTATATTGCTACTTACGGACAGATTGTAAATCCGGAAATTGAAGCAGGTGATTTTGTTGAAGCCGGACAGACAATTGCATATGTAAATACTCCAACAAGATATTTTACAAAAGAAGGAGATAACGTATATTTTTCAATGGAAAAAGACGGTAAACCAGTGGATCCGTTGGGATTTATAGATTATGAAGATTAGTAGATATAATTGATAATCAGGTAATACAAAATTAAAAGGTCAAACCATAGCAGACAAAATTATTTTTGAGATAATTTACAACTATGGTTTGATTTTTTTGGATATAAAAAATGCAAATTGCTCAATCGTAAATTAGTAAATAATAAATAAGCAAATTGCAGGAAAGTAAAATATACACAACTGTTGAATTTTAAAACATGGTGATTTACAATTGAATACAGTTACATATTTACACACACGGAGGATAAAAAATGGGAAAGTACATAATGGCATTGGATCAGGGAACAACCAGTTCCAGAACAATTTTATTTGATAAGAACGGGAAAATTGTGTGCCAGGCAAACAAGGAATTTGAACAGATATTTCCGAAGCCGGGATTAGTTGAGCATAATCCTGAAGAAATCTGGATGACGCAGCTTTTAACAATGGAAGAGATAATGAATGTCACCGGGATAAAGGGAAGCGACATAGATGCCATAGGCATAACAAATCAGCGTGAAACAACTGTGGTTTGGGATAAAAATACAGGTAAACCTATTTATAACGCCATTGTATGGCAGTGCAGAAGAACTGCAGATATTGTGGACGCGCTTGTAAACGAGGGATATAGGGAACTAATTAAAGAAAAGACAGGACTTGTCCCCGATGCTTATTTTTCAGGAACTAAGATAAAATGGATATTGGATAATGTAAAAGGAGCAAGAAAAAAGGCCGAAAACGGTGAGTTACTTTTTGGAACAATTGACACGTGGCTTATGTGGAAACTAAGTGGCGGTGCAATTCATGCAACGGATTATACAAACGCCAGCAGGACAATGATTTATAATATAAGAGATTTGAAATGGGATGAGGAACTATTGAAGATTCTTGATATTCCTCAATCTATGTTGCCGAAAGTTCAGGCTTCAAGCGGGGTCTTTGGATATACAACAACGGATTTGCTGGGAGCAAAAGTCCCAATTAGTGGTGTTGCAGGAGACCAGCAGGCGGCATTGTTTGGACAATGTTGTTTTAACAAGGGAGAGGTTAAAAACACCTATGGAACCGGATGCTTTTTGTTAATGAACACCGGTGATAAGATTGTCAAATCAAGCAATGGTTTAATAACTACAATTGCCGCATCTACTGACAAAGTTGAATATGCACTAGAGGGCAGTGTTTTTGTGGCAGGTGCAGCAATACAGTGGCTTCGTGACCAGATGCGAATTGTAGAGAATGCACCGGAAAGCGAGAGGATTGCCAGCATGGTAGAAGACAGTGATGGTGTATATGTAGTGCCGGCATTTACAGGAATGGGAGCACCATATTGGAAACAAAATGCCAGAGGAATGGCTGTGGGAATTACCAGAGGTACAAGTAGAGAGCACTTTGTAAGGGCGACACTTGAGTCTCTTGCTTATCAGACTTATGATGTACTTAAGGCAATTGAGCAGGATCTTGGAGAAGAAATTAATTCAATGAAGGTGGACGGTGGAGCGTCGGCTAACAATCTTCTTATGCAGTTTCAATCAGACATTACAGGCAAAAGTGTAATACGTCCGTCAGTAATTGAAACAACAGGATTGGGTGCTGCGTATCTGGCAGGACTTGCTACGGGATACTGGAAGAGCAAAGAGGAAATAATTGAGAATCAGAGTATAGACCGACAGTTTGACAGACAAATGCCAGATAATATTGTTAATAATAAATTAAAAGGTTGGAAAAGAGCAGTCAGGTGCGCAATGGTCTATGCAGATGAAGAGTAACCAGAGGGAAAAACATAGTGATAACACAAACTGGTATTATAAATTTTGAATAAATTGGCTATAACAATAATACCATATGCTGATATAATCATTACAGTTATTTAATTCATATTTGTCATATATGAATTAAAATATTTTGCAAAATATATAATAATGAATTATATTGGGAGGAATATTGTTATGACAAATAAATCAGTAAACAAAATTGTACTTACAGCACTTTTTGCGGCAATTACTTTTGTAGCTACTTATATTATTAAGGTACCTACACTTGGAACTAATGGATATGTAAATATTGGAGATACTATGGTATTACTTAGCGCATGGCTTATTGGTGGTATTTATGGAGGACTGGCAGCAGGTATTGGTTCAGCAATGTCTGATTTAATTGCAGGTTACACTACATATGTTCCGGGAACATTAGTTATAAAAATTTTAATGGCAATTGCTGCATGGTTGATTTTTAAGGCAATAAAGAAAGCTAACATTAATAAAGTTGTTGCATATATCGTAAGCAGTGTAGTAGCTGAACTTATTATGGTGTTTGGTTACTTCTTATATGAAAGCACACTTCTTGGATACGGTCTTGCTGCAGCAGCATCAATTCCAAGTAACTTTATTCAGGCAGGAACATGTATAGTACTTGCATACATTTTAGTAGCAGCTCTCGAAGCATCAAAGGCAACAGCACTTATTAAGAAGTTAGTATAAGAATAATTTCTAAAGAAAGAAGGAGTTTAAATGTATTCTGAATTAACAAAACAGGCAGAAAATGTCACAAAGGAGATAGTAGAAAAAGCAGGATTAAAAAAAGGACAAATCTTAGTTGTGGGTTGTTCTTCAAGCGAAATATGCGGAGACAGAATTGGAACTAATTCTAATCTTGAGGTGGCACAGGCAGTCTTTAAGGGAATATACGATGTATTGCAGGAAAAGGGAATATATCTTGCAGCTCAGTGCTGTGAGCATTTAAACCGTGCAATTATTGTTGAACGAAAGGCAGTTCCTTTTGCAGATATTGTAAATGTGGTACCACAGCCAAAGGCAGGAGGTTCTTTTGGAACAACAGCTTATAAAACTTTTGAGGAACCTGTAGCTTTGGAAGAAATTAAGGCAGACGCAGGAATAGATATTGGTGGAACATTAATAGGAATGCATTTAAAGAAAGTTGCAGTGCCGGTTAAATTGGAAAATAAAAAGATCGGTGAGGCAAATGTTCTGGCTGCAAGAGTCAGACCTAAATTCATTGGGGGACAAAGAGCTATTTATGATGAACATTTGATGTAGAAATTGTTAAATTTTTGATATCAACTTTAAAAAGTCTTACCGTAAGTGTATAATTAATGTAATCATTTTGAAAGGTGAGACAAAGTATGGATAATAATTTAGAAATACAGGGATTAACGCGAAGTCAGGTTGAAAAACGGGTACAAGCGGGAAAAACAAACGTTATGGTGGATTCAGTTTCTAAGACCACCAGAGAAATTATAATTGAGAACACATTTACATATTTTAATATGATATTTTTTGTTCTTACAATTCTGGTTTGTTTAGCGGGCTCGTTTCGAAGTCTGACTTTTTTGCCTGTTGTAATAGGAAATACATTAATTGGAATTTTTCAGGAAGTTAGGGCAAAAAATGTTCTGGAAAAAATGAATATTCTTAATGCACCATCTACAACAGTAATCAGAAATGGGGAAAGGATACAGGTTTCATCGGAACAGTTAGTGCTGGATGATGTAGTTGTGTTTCACGGTGGTGAGCAGATTCCGGCAGATGCCGTTGTACTGTCAGGTGAGGTACAGGTAAATGAATCATTGCTTACAGGTGAATCTGATGAACTGACTAAGAAAGCGGGAATGAGACTTATGTCCGGAAGTTTTATTGTTTCCGGAGAGTGTTATGCAAGACTTGAAAAAGTCGGTGAGGATTCTTATATTTCTAAATTAACATTAGAAGCAAAGAAAATGGGAAGTGGCGAGCAATCAGAAATGATAAGGGCCATTAATAAACTTGTTAAATGGGTTGGCATTGCTGTTATTCCGGTTGGCATCATTTTGTTTGCTCAGGGATATTTCGTAAACCATGAGACTTTTAGCGAAAGCATAGTTGCTATGGTTGCAGCTGTTATTGGAATGATTCCGGAAGGTCTGTATCTTCTTACAACGGTTGCCTTGGCAGTAAGTACAATTCGTCTGGCAAAGCAAAAAGTTTTACTGCACGATATGAAGAGTATTGAAACATTGGCACGTGTTGATGTTTTATGCGTGGACAAAACAGGTACAATCACGGAAAATAACATGATTGTAAATGAGTGTATAGAAACCGAAGAGTACGAAGATGATTCATCTCTTCCACCTCTGGAGGTTATGATTGGTGACTTTGCAAACAATATGTCATCAGATAATATTACAATGGAGGCCCTGAAAAAGAAGTATACTCAAAACAGTGGAAAGACTGCTGTAAGCAGGACGTCTTTTTCTTCCAGAGTAAAATATTCAAGCGTTACATATGAAGACGGAGCCTATGTGCTGGGAGCACCGGAACTTGTTTTAAGGGAAGATTATGCTAACTACGAAGACTTTATCAGAGATTTGGCAGGTAAAGGTTATCGTGTTCTCGTTTTTGGAAAATACCTTGGAACTATAGATGGAGAACCACTGACAGACAAGGTCATTCCTTACGGAATTATAACATTGTCTAATGCTATAAGAGAAATGGCACCAAAGACTTTTAAATATTTTGAAAATCAGGGAGTTACGGTAAAGGTAATTTCCGGTGATAATGCAGCGACAGTAGCAGAGGTGGCAAATCAAGCAGGAATTGCCAATGCAGAAAATTATGTTGATGCTACAACTCTTCAGTCTGAAGAAGATATTTACAGGGCTGTAAATGAAAATACGGTATTCGGTCGTGTTACTCCAAAACAAAAACAGCAGATGGTTCAGGCACTTCAAAAGGCAGGACATACTGTTGCCATGACAGGTGATGGCGTGAATGACATATTGGCAATGAAAGATGCAGACTGCAGTGTTGCCATGGCATCAGGAAGTGACGCAGCAGCTCAGGCAGCACAGGTTGTTTTACTTGAATCGGATTTCTCAAAAATGCCTTCGGTAGTTTTGGAAGGTCGGCGTGTAGTAAATAACATTCAGCGTTCTGCAAGCCTTTTCCTTGTAAAAAATATTTTCTCATTCTTACTGTCAATATTCTCGGCAGTATTTATGATTACATATCCATTGGAACCTTCTCAGGTTTCTCTTATTAGTATGTTTACAATCGGTGTACCGGGATTTTTCCTGGCAATGGAAACAAACAAAAGCAGAATCAAAGGCAACTTCCTTGCCAATGTGTTGTTAAGGGCATTGCCGGCAGGCCTTACGGATGTAGTAGCAGTAGGAGCCCTGGTAATGTGTGGTAAGGCTTTTGGCTTGGAAACTAATGAGGTGGCAACGGCAGCTACAATGTTGCTTGCCATAGTTGGATTTATGATTCTATTTAGAATTAGTGAACCATTCAATTTGCTTCGGAAAATTGTGTGGGTAGGAAATATTGCAGGACTTGCCATATGTGGTCTGTTCTTAAACAAACTATTCGCAATGAGCAGCTTATCCAGTAGATGTATTTTACTGTTTGTTATGTTCTCATTTGCAGCGGATTCTATATTTAGGTATCTGACGATACTGTTTGGAAAGATAAATAAGAAGTTTAATAAATAAAAAGTTTAATAAATAGAAGCGGCAGGCTGGTCCTGCCGCTTTAACAATTTATAATAACATAAATAATAAGCAAATAAATACATATCAAAAGTTGCAAAAGATGAGCGACTGTGATATTATACAAACAGGGTGCTACCAGAAAAACGGTAGGCGGTTAGTCCTTTAACAGAAAGACTGAACTTTCTGATTACATAGAAATCTTCAAAAGAGGAAATCTGTGAAAGGAGGACATACTTGATGAGTGATTTTGAGATTTTATCAGTCATGTTAATGGTTGTTTCAATCATTGTTATGATTTTAATAGAATATATTAAGACACTAAAAAAGTAACCGCCATGTAGTCTGATAATGGGCAGTTACTTTTATGTAAAACATTTTCTGGACTAACCGTCTATCGGTAGTACCTTTCTATAGTATTATAGTAACAGACAGTTATAGATATTTCAAGGGGATTTTTTTTATATTAACTTGGTTCATACCAATAATTACGAGAAATATCCAACTTAAATTTGTTTCAAATATTTTCGCTGGAGATTGTTGTAACAAAAGGAGATAATAAGGAAATAGTTAAAGAAGTAATGGGGGAAAATTATAAATATTAATAATATTTAAGAGAAAATAGCACTACTTAATATTTTGGCTAAGTAGTGTTATTTTTTTCTTTTCATTGCACTTATTAACTGTAGTAAAGCAGTTATTTCTTCGTTAGATAATCCTGATAAATCTATATTCTGCCTATGTTCTATTCCTAAAAGATAATCCGTTGTAACTTTAAAGAGTTTTGAAATCGCAATTAAAACATCATAAGAGGGCATTCTCAAACTGTTTTCGTAGGCACTTATAACAGATTTTGTTAAACCCAATTTCTTGGATAACTGTGATTGTGTCATATCGTGTTGCGTTCTTAAAGTTTTTAGTGTGTTTCCAAAATCAACCATAACAAAACCTCCTTCGTTACAAGTTTACTATAGAAAGCATACACAAAAGGTGGAATAAGTATTGAATTAGTTGACTTTATTTGCTAACATTAGTATAAATAGTAAGTTAAAAAATAAAAGGAGGTATTATGGAAAAAACAGAAGAAAAAGAGTTGGTTTATATGGGAACTAAAGAAGCAGCAGAACTTTGGGGAGTTAAACAGGCAACTGTTAGCAAATGGTGTAGAGAGAAAAAAATACATGGTGCAGAACAGGATAAAAAAGGTTCTCCTTGGAGAATACCAAGAAATGTCAGCTGCCCAAGAGAAAAAAAGAGTAAGTAAAGGAGAAAAAATATGAGAGAGCCAAAGAAAATATTATCAATTATACTTACATTAGTATTATCAATATCAATGATTCAAATAACTAATGTAAGTGCGGCAAACAAAATAAAATTAAACAAGACAAAGGCAACTATTTATACGGGAAAAACAGTTACTTTAAAATTAAAGAATAATAAGAATAAAGTAAAGTGGAGTTCTTCCAATAAGAAAATTGCAACAGTGAGCAGTAAAGGAAAGGTGAAAGGAAAGAAAACAGGCAAGGTTACTATTATTGCAAAGGTTGGAAAGAAAAAATATAAGTGTAAGGTAACTGTAAAGAATAAAAAAGTAAATAATAATAGCATTAGTAATGATAATAATACTAATAATAACAATACTAATAATACTAATAACAGTACTAATAACAATACTAATAACAGTGCTACCGATAATAGGATAAAAGTGTACGGAATATCATTAGATACTTATGAAAAAAATATATATTCAGATGAAAGCTTTACTATATATGCTCAAGTTTTACCGAAAAATGCAACAAATAAAACGGTGTATTGGACATCAAGTAATCCGAATGTTGCTACAGTAGATAATGGAGTTGTTAGTGCTATTAAAACAGGAAAAACAACAATATACGCAACGACACAGGAAGGAGGTTATGTGGCTTCATGTCAGGTTGAGGTTGAAGATGTAACAGTTAAAGAAATAAAAGCTTTGAAAAATGCGATTGAAAAATACGGATACAAGGTAAATGAACATAAAAAATATATTACGGGTTCGGGATGGAATTATATATATTATGATTCATCGTTAGATGTTTTAATATTTGATATTAATCGTGGAAGTAATACACCAGGTGTACCAGAAACAATACCAAATATGAGAGCAACTGTCCAAAACAATTCATGGACCGTAATTGAATTGTATAATAGTTATACTTTGAGTAACAATGATAAGATGGAAGAAAAATATAGAGCAGAGTTTTTTTCTAATACATATAATGGTAATTTTTGGGGACTACCATTTAATCAAACGTATAAGAGCGAAGGTTTTTTTGCAGGAGATAGTGTGTTTTATAGAGAAAGAAGAGGTAGTGCAGCATATCAGTACTTAGTAAAAGGAGCAAAGTGTTTGCAAGAAACATTAAAAGGGTATAATCAATCATTTGAGAAAATAGGAATGAAGTGGATGCAGGAGATTTAAAGGGGGCGTAGCTTATAATTACGAGTAATCACCAGTTCAAATTCGCTTTATTACTTTTCACTGAAGATTGGCACAACATTAGAAAATAAAAAGGGGCTGTCGCTCTAACGATATAAATCGTTAGAGTGGCAGTCTCTTAACAATTTATAAAAACTTTTTTCTCTAATAAGGTAAGTTACATTGTCTTTACGGTGAGTACCCTTATAACGATATAAACAGTTAGAAAACAAACATATATTTTAAGTTGCAAAAAGTAAATGGCTATGATATCATACAAACAGGGTGCTACCAGAAAAACGGTAGGCGGTTAGTCCTTTAACAGAGAGACTGAACTTTCTGATTACATAGAAATCTTCAAAAGAGGAAATCTGTGAAAGGAGGACTAGACTTGATGAGTGATTTTGAAATCCTTTCAGTTGTATTCATGGTTATTTCAATCATGGTTACAATTTTAATAGAGTATATCAAGACACTAAAAAAGTAACCGCCATAGTCTGAAAGTTGCGGTTACTTTTTTATTAACTATAAACCAGGACTAACCGTCTATCGGTAGTGCCTTTTGTAATATTATAGTAACAGACAGTTGTAGATATTTCAAGGGGATTTTTATTGAGGTATGAATTCATAGTTTATAATTACGAGCAACCTCCAGCTCGAATCCGCTTCGCTACTTCTCGCTGAAGATTGTCAAAATATAAAAATAAAAACAACCACACTCCTGAAAGTAAACTTTCGTAGTGCAAGCCGAGCCAGCTCGATTTCACTTCGTTTCATCTCGCTGTGGGCTGTCGCCCAATAAATATAAAATAAAAAGTAGTTGTCTGAGTATGCAAGCATCCTCATCCAACTACTTTTATTTTATATTTGCTCGGCTTGTAGCTTATAATTACGAGCAACCTCCAGCTCGATTCCACTTCGTTATATCTCGCTGGAGATTGTCACAACATTAAAAAATAGAAAAGGACGATAATTCCTGCAAGCAGTATTATCGCCTTTTTTATTTTTAACGTTGCTCGTAATTAACCAAAGTATCTCTTTAATAATCCTTCGAATGCCTTGCCGTGTCTTGCTTCGTCTCTAGCCATTTCATGTACTGTGTCATGGATTGCGTCAAGGTTTGCAGCTTTTGCACGTTTTGCAAGATCGAACTTGCCGGCAGTAGCACCGTTTTCAGCTTCAACTCTCATTTCAAGGTTTTTCTTTGTTGAATCTGTTACAACTTCACCAAGTAATTCTGCGAATTTTGCAGCGTGTTCAGCTTCTTCGTAAGCAGCCTTTTCCCAATATAATCCAATTTCAGGGTAGCCTTCTCTATGAGCAACTCTTGCCATTGCAAGATACATTCCAACTTCTGAACATTCTCCTTCAAAGTTCGCTCTTAAATCAGCTAATATATCTTCACTTACTCCCTGAGCTACACCAACAACATGTTCTGCAGCCCATGTCTTTTCTCCTTCATCAACCTTTGTAAACTTATCTGCCGGAACACCACAAACCGGGCACTTTTCCGGTGCTGAATCTCCTTCGTGTACATAACCACATACTGAACATACAAATTTTGCCATATTTTTTTCCTCCTATAAATAAAAATAAAATAATAATAAAAATAAAATGGATTTACCATTAATGAATAGAATTGCAGTTTTTGCATAAACCGTAGAAATAAGTGCTGTGACCTTTAATATCTCCGGAACAATGTTTGGCAGCTTCTTCACAGATGTTTAGCTCATCCATAAATATGTCTTCAACTGCACCACATTTAGTACATATAAAATGGTAGTGTGGTTCAACATGTCCATCAAAATGTTCCCGGCCATCACCAAGCTTCAGGGAAAGAGCATCTCCCTGGTCTACAAGAAATCGTAAGTTTCTGTAAACAGTTCCTAAACTAATATTAGGAAGCTCTTCTCTAATGCTTTGATATACCATATCAGCAGTAGGGTGATCGTACCTTGAGAGCAAATTTTGTTTTATCATTTCTCTTTGTAGACTTCGCTTTGTCATATAACCTCCATATCAATAATAGTAACTATTATTATTTTAACAAATAAAATTTTTTTGTCAATACTTTTCTAAAAAATATACAAAATATATAGTGAATTTTTATCGAAAATGATAATTGCTTTAAAAACGTTTTTTATTATAACTAATAACAGGAAATGAATTGTCGGGGTTAAAAAAATTAAATACAAGGAGGACTATTATGAAACAGGTAAAAAAATTTTTACTATTCTTTTGTCCGTAGCACTTGTAATTGGACTTATTCCTCTTGCAAATGTTCAGACAAGCACAAAGGCAGCAGAAAAATTCGCAATTACTACTCCATATTATAATGCGTTAGTTGCAGCCGGTCATTTTGACATTAAGTGGAACGGAACTACAGAGAAAAATGTCAAAAACTATAGCGTATATCTTGACGGAGAAAAGATAGGCACTACACAGTCAACTTCAATGGACTGTTACACAACAAAAGTAGCAATGCACACTGCTTATGTAGAAGCAGTGTACACCGATGGTACAACAGCTAAGACTGATGAAATTAAGTTTGGTGTATCTAAAAAAGGTTTAGGATTGGCTACAGACATGGGAAGAAATCTTGATTTAAAAGATCAATGTAATATGTCTGTGGATTTCGTGTTTAATTTATGGCCAAGTATGATGAATGACAATATTAATATCAGCTCACCTGTTACCGCTGTATGGCAAAAGGCTTCAGAAAATTGGTTCCAGCCATTTATGAACAAAGTTAATACAAGAGATTATGTTGAAAGATATGCAGGATTCTGTTTTAACAATAAAAATACAGGTCTCTGGCTTTATAATACAGGTGAATTAACTTTAGCCGGTGAAATGTATAGAAGCAATGGAAACCCGGCAGGATATGAACCATCAACAGAGCCTGAGGAAAACTCTTAATTTACTTTTGGCACAAAAAATGATGTATTAGATGATGCTATATCAATCAATGGAGTTCAGTGTACTAATTACGTTAAACAAGGTGGCGTTACTGCTACAGCGTCATCAGAAAATGGAGACGCTAAAGCATTAAACACAGTACGGATATTCAATTTATGAAATAGGTGTGTTTGGATCAGATGATGCCAAGGTGGATGATAAAAAAATAGGAGCCTCAAATGGGCTCCTATTGTATATCAGAAGTTTCTATGATAATTTTTCGTGTATGCTTGCGGCAGCCTGTTTTCCTGCACCCATTGCAAGAATAACAGTAGCGGCACCGGTTACAGCGTCTCCACCTGCATATACGTTTTCTCTTGTTGTTTCAAGTGTATCCTCGTTGACAACAAGACAACCCCACTTGTTTGCTTCCAAACCTTTTGTAGTAGTTCTAAGAAGTGGGTTAGGACTTGTACCGATAGACATAATAACTGTATCTACATCTAATTCAAAATTGCTACCATCGATAGCGATAGGACGACGACGCCCTGAAGCATCAGGCTCGCCAAGTTCCATCTTAACACATTCCATTTTGCAAACACGACCGTTTTCGTCACCGGTAAGTTTTACAGGATTATGTAATGTTTTAAAGATGATACCTTCTTCCTCAGCATGTTCGATTTCTTCGTTACGTGCAGGAAGTTCTTCCATACCACGACGGTAAACAATATATACATTTTCAGCACCAAGTCTGAGAGCTGTTCTTGCTGCATCCATTGCAACATTTCCACCACCAACTACGGCAACGTTTTTGCTCTTAATAACAGGTGTATCATAATCATCACGGTAAGCCTTCATAAGGTTTGCCCTTGTTAAATATTCATTAGCAGAGTAAACGCCAACTAATGCTTCACCTTCAATTCCCATAAATGAAGGAAGTCCGGCACCTGAACCGATAAATACAGCCTTAAAGCCCATTTCCATAATTTCGTCAACTGAAAGAACACGACCAATAACCATGTTAGTTTCAATCTTTACGCCAAGTTTTGAAAGGTTGTCAACTTCCTTCTGAACAATGGCCTTAGGAAGTCTGAATTCAGGAATACCATAAACTAAAACACCACCGGCTTTGTGGAAAGCTTCAAATATGGTAACTTCGTAACCGAGCTTTGCAAGATCTCCGGCACATGTAAGCCCGGCAGGACCTGCACCGATTACAGCAACCTTAATTCCGTTTGATTCAGGCTTTACAGCATCGTCATTGCTGTGTGCCATATGGTAGTCGGCGACAAATCTTTCGAGACGACCAATAGCAACAGGCTCACCCTTGATACCTCTGATACATTTTCCTTCACACTGATTTTCCTGTGGACAAACACGTCCGCAGACAGCAGGGAGACCATTTGTGCTTGTAATAATCTTGTATGCTTCTTCAAATTCACCTGTAGCTACATTTGCGATAAATTCAGGAATTCTAACACATACAGGACAGCCACTCATACATGGTTTGTTTTTGCAGTTAATACATCTGGTTGCTTCTTCCATAGCCATTTCTTCTGTATAGCCAAGTGCAACCTCGTCAAAATTTTTATTTCTTACATTAGGTTCCTGTGCTGGCATAGGAATCTTTGTTAAACTCATATTTGGCATTATTTCGCACCTCCATTAACAGCGTTGTACATACGGCAATGTTCCTTGTCGTGTGCTTCAAAATCTCTGTAAGTAGAGTTACGCTGCATTAATTCATCATAATCTACTTTGTGACCATCAAAGTCAGGACCGTCTACACAGGCGAATTTGATTTCGCCCCCAACAGTTACACGGCATCCTCCGCACATTCCTGTACCATCAATCATAATAGGGTTAAGTGAAACTAATGTCTTAATATTGTAAGGTTCAGTAACCTTAGAAACAAATTTCATCATAGGAATAGGTCCTATGGCAATAACAAGGTCATAATTGTTTCCTTCGTCAATAAGGCTCTGAAGCTTATTGGTGACAAAACCTTTTTCACCGTAAGAACCATCATCAGTTGTGATGAAAAGTCTGTTACAAATTGATTTATATTCATCTTCTAAAATAACAATATCTTTGCTTCTGAAACCGGCAATAACATCAACATCAACTCCCATATTGAATAAAGCTTTTGCTGATGGATAAGCGATGGCATTACCAACACCACCACCGATGACGCAAACTTTCTTGGCATCACCAAATTCTGTTGCAGCACCAAGTGGCCCAACGAAGTCGAGAATAAAATCGCCTTCTTTCATTTGAGATAGCAGCATAGTAGATTGACCAACTATCTGAAATATAATGGATACTGTTCCCTTTTCAGGATCTGTATCAGCAATTGTAAGTGGAATACGCTCACCGTGTTCATCAATTCTAAAAATAATGAACTGTCCGGCTTTTGCCTTTTTAGCAATAAAAGGAGCCTCAACATCTAAGCGTACAACTGTGTCATTTAATTGTTGTCTCTTGACAATTTTGTACATTTTTAATCCTCCCGATTTGTTAATGTTTTTAATTACTTAATCTTTGAAAATTAATATAAAAAATCAATCTACAGTATAGCATATTGTTAAAGACTTATCAATCATACAAAGTGCCAAAATCCTATGAAATAAAAGGGAGAAATTATAAAAAGACCCATAAGAATGTTGTCAGGCTGCTTTCTGCATTCTCATGGGTCAAAGTTTTCATATTCGACCTAGTTATTTATATAAAAATAGCTTAACATATATTTTTCTTAATCCTCTTTTATCTTGATATGTACCAAGCCCATACCCCGGCTGCAGCTACAATTACTGCCATTACAATTCCAACTATAGTAGTAGTCATAGATGTATGTACCTCCTTATTTTTTTGCACACAAATAAAACCTTTGTGTAAGGTTGGTACAAAATATTACTTTTTTCCGTCCTGTTTGTGAATATAATCTAGAACAATAGAGTGACTACTTGAATTACTATGTGCATCCGAAGTAAGGAAGGATGAAAAGTATGTAAAACAACATCCTGTAAAAATGCACACAACAAGTGCGAATAAAACTCTCAAACCGAGAGATGAATTAGCGTTACTGCGGGCACGGGAATAAAAAGAAGAATTTACATTCTCGATTTTTCCGGATACGCTGGCAGGCAACGCATCATTTATAGAATAAGATATGTATGATTCGTCTGAAGTCGAATGAGAACTGACAGCATGAGAATCCGACACACCAAAAGATAGCCATGATATGACAAAACAAATAGAAAGTAAAAAACATATGAAATTTTTTCGCTTATAGATTTTCATAATAATTTACCTCCCATCACAACGATTATAGCAGAGAATAATTTATTATTCAATTGGGAAAAAACTTTGGTTTGGCAAAAACGGAACCCCGATAAACCCAAATACTTAGTTCAAAGTATCTTCATTTTGGTCAAAAAGCATTTCGTTTATTTCGCATACTTCTTTTGAATTATTAATACCGAAAATAATAATACTATCCCTTTTCATTTTAGAATAGAGAGTGGCATAGCCGGCAATTTTTAGGGCAGTCTGAATTTCATTTATTGTAAATCGTGCTCCAATACAAATGGCAATTAAAGTATTTCTTGAAGGGTTCTTTTTTCCACTAAAAATCTGATAACCATAAATTTCATCAATTTCAGCTTTTCGAAACACCCTTGATTTTACAAGACATTTTTCTGCAAAAACATTATACAAGTAATCAGAAATTGTACTGTCTAAAAAATATTCCTGATTTTGTTTGAAGTATTCATCCAGATTGTTAGAGTTATTTAGTTGTTTTAATAATTCACTTGTGGAAATAGATTTCATAGTTGCTCCTTTCGTTGAAAAACAATATAATTATTCTATCATAATGTAACGATTTAAGATATAAAATGACTAAGTGTTATAAAGATTATATAACAAACAGGTGAGAAAAAAATGTACCATTGGCTAAGTAATGTACTTAAAGAAGAATATAGTTTTGTTAAATGTTTAAAGAAATCAGAGGAAAGCCAGGTTTTGGTTTATAGAAATAAAAGCACACAAACTAACATTATAGTAAGACATATAACAAGCGGAATTGATATATATGAAAAACTTTTAACAATCAAATCTGAATACCTGCCACAAATATATGAAGTGGCAAGGGGAGATCATGAAGCCTTGGTATTGGAAGAATATATTCCGGGAATATCCGTGGGAGAAGTGCTAAAAAGTGGGTTGTACACAGAGGAAGGAACAATAAAAATAATAAAGGGGATTTGTGATGGACTTACCGTTATTCACAGTCACAACATTATACACAGAGATATAAAGCCGGACAACGTAATGATTACGGACAGTGGAAATGTAAAAATAATAGATTTTAATGCGTCTAAAGAATACAAGGTGGAAGAAGAAAAGGACACAAAAGTTCTTGGAACAACAGGTTTTGCGGCACCGGAACAATACGGAATAAGCCAGTCTGATGAGAGAACGGATATTTATGCCATTGGAGTGCTTATTAATGTAATGCTGACAGGGGAGCATCCTTCAAAAGTAATGTGTAAGGGAAAGATGAAGAAAATTGTAAAAAAAGCAATGAGTATAAACCCTACGGACAGGTATCAGAACTGCGAAGAATTGAAAAATGCATTGTAAATAAAAAGGTAAAAAATGTAAAATACTAGGCTGACAGGTAAGTAATTTTTAAAGATGTTTTTGGTAAGATAAATCCAGAAACATCTTTTTTATATTAAAAATGCTGTTAATAAAGTTATAGTTTGTTGATATTTTCACTTAATATCTTGATTGTTTTTAATAATGAGTCAGCCTGACTTTTGGTACCTTGTTTAAGTAACGACTGGACACTTAAAAGTATGTCGTTTTCTTCATCAGAGGCATCAAGAAAAAGGTAATCAAGACTCAGGTGAAGCGTATGAGCGATAGAAACAGCAATAGGAATAGACATCTTTTTTGAGCCACGTTCAATGTGACCAATATAAGATGCTGAAATACCACAAAGCTCAGCCAGTTCTTCTTGAGAATAACCAAGTTCCCTGCGCTTTTGTTTAATTTTATTTCCGATTTCAGAATAATTAATATCGTTCATAAAACACCTACTTTAAAATAATAACCACAATTAAAGTAATCATACAATAAGTAAGAAAAAAGATACATTGACTATAGGTAGTAAAATTGACAAATAGTAAGCATAAGCGTAAAATAAAAAGCAAATAATGAACGGGTAAAGATAAAAAATTTAATACGGACAAATTATTGTAATGAACAAAAAGGGCAAGGGAATCTTTAGAAAGAGCGAATGAAATTAAAAACATTGAAAATGAAGCTAGGAAAGTTAGTGAAAATTTAAAGGCTGACGGACAAGCACAAGTAGAGGGAGATGATAAGAGGAAAGAGGAAAAAAATAAAGAGGTAAATGAAAAAAAGAATAATCAACAAAAGAATTATGGAATAATAAAGGTTTGCCTTATAATCGTAGCTTGCGTAATAATATTTTATATCTTTATGCCAAGTAATGGTTTGGAAGGAAAATACACAAAGAGTGAAGGCGTTTATGGACAACATACATATGTGCTTGAATTTAAGGATGGCGAGTTTTACAATTCCTGGCCTGAGATTAATTATCAATCCGAACCACATAAATATACCTATGATAAAGAAACGGGAGAAATAAAAGTTGATGATTATAACCACAGAATGTACTTTGACAAAAAAAACAAACGCATAATTTATTATAGTGGCGCGGGGGAAAGCGAACAGGTTGAATACTATTATAAGGAGTAAAAAACGATAATACAATTCAATTGTAAAAAAATAAACTTGCAAAGAAAAACAAAGAAATAAAACAATAACTTGGAAAAAAGAAAGAGAGGAAAACTATTATGAAGAAAATTTTAATTTATTTTTTGGTATTAAGTATGTTGTTACCAATTACAACTATTGATGTTAAGGCAGAGTCAGAGGAACTGTATTATTCATCAAGTGAAGTGGTGGAAGAAACAAATGTAAAAAGTGCTTATGAAATGTTGAAAATATTTAACGGACTGGGGGTTGTTAAATGCAGCACAAAATACATAAAGGCAAAAACACCCGGCTCAAAATATAAGTCATATTATTACAGAGTTACAGAAAAGAAATATAACACAATGAAAAAATTAAAAAAACAACTTAGAAAGTATTTTACATCTAGTTACACAAACAAATTGTTAAAGAAGAAAATGTTTATTCAGAAAAAAGGAAAATTATATTTTGCAGCAGGAGAGAGAGGGTCAGATATAAGTTATGAAAAAACAAATTATACAATAGTAGACAGAACTGCAAATAAAAGAACTATAAAAGCAGTTAGTTATTATTGGAAAAATTATGATCAATATCCAAAAAAATACACAACAAAAACAGAATATTATGTGCAGAAAAAAGTTGGAGGAAAATGGGTATTTAATGAAATAACTTTACCATATTAAAGTTTGAGTAAAATGATTAAGAGAAGAGGGAAAAATATGTTAAAACAATACGGTAATAAAGTTATAGCAATGGTTTTATCTATTGCTATGATGTTTTCAACATCAATTATTAAAGAAATAAAAAATGTTAAAGCAGCAACAGGTGATGTTGCTATAAATAGTACAAATTTTCCGGATAGTGTTTTCAGAAGTTATGTATCAAACACATTTGATACAAATAATAATGGAAGATTGTCATCGTATGAAATAGAAAATGCTACAGAAATAGACTTTAGACAATATTATGTAACTGACAAAATTCCACAGAATTTAGATGGCATTAAGTATTTATCCAATCTTGAAGAAATTTATATAGAAGGTGGCAATGTTGAGAGTAATAGTCTTAAAAATATAGACGTAAGTGGAATGACATATTTAAATTCGATATATTGCGTTGGTGTAGGATTGGAAAATATCAATGTTAGAAGATGTCTAAAATTAGATTATATTAATGTAAATGACAATAAACTGACATCATTAGATTTAAGTACCAATGACTTAATAACCACTTTATATTGTGAAAATAATAGCCTTACAAATATAACAATGAGTAGGGTTGGAGAAGGTGTTTTTGACACAAGAATGACGGGACAAAAAATAAATATAACAAAATTACCTATTGAAAATTTCTCAATAGATTTAAACCAATATGCAGGTTTTGACTATACTAAGTGTACAATTGGTAAACAATATTTAGATGGAGCAACATATAGTAAAGGAAAAATAACATGGAAAGATCCCGGTGATATACCTGATAAGATAGTCTATACATATAAGATTGATTATTATGATGAATACGGATACAAAGATAGTAAAGATATGGAAGTGACAATTAATCTTAAAAGTGAAACAATTTATATGGATGAGTGTGACATAACATTATCACAAGAGAATTTTGAATACAATGGTGGACCTTGCAAACCTAGTGTGACAGTAAAATATAAGGACATGACGTTAAAAGAGGGAACAAGTTACAATTTACAGTATGTAAATAATATAAATGTAGGAACAGCCAGTGTAATAATAAAGGGAATAAATGGAGTTTATGGTCAGATTACAAAAAATTATACGATTGTAGGAAACTATATTCAGGATTGTAATATTAGTATTAATGGCACAAGTTATATTTATACTGGTAATGAGATAAGACCGGAAATAAAGGTATATTATAAGAATAAGCTAATAAAACAAAATTCAGATTATGAACTTATTTATCAAAATAATATTGATGCAGGTGAAGCGACAATTGTAATTAGAGGAACAGGAAAGTTTTCAGGGGAAGTGGAAAGAACATTTACTATTTCGCCGAAAAATATTAATGATGGAATAACATGGTATTTACAAAAGGATTCAGTGCCATATACAGGTAATGAATGCAGTGCAAAAATAAGAAATAATCAGGGGTTATTGGAAGGAACGGATTATACAGTTGTTTATACAAATAATGTAAATGTAGGAACTGCACAAGCAAAGATACTTGGACGAGGTAATTATTCTGGAACTGTAGTTAAAGAATTTCAAATAGTACAATCTCCGATAGATTTATGTACTGTAGTGATAAATGGAATGGAATATACTCCTGGAGAAATTCATCCCGAAGTGGAAATCTACAATGGGAATAATACATTGATTGAAGGAAGAGATTATACATTAAAATACAGTAATGATAATGGGATTGGTACAGGAAAAATTACAATTGAAGGAATTGGAAACTATTCTGGAACAATTGAAAAAATGTATAATATTTTAAAGAAAAATATAAATAATTGTAGAATAACTGTTTCCCAAAAAACTTATAAATATGATGGAACGGAAAAAAAGCCTGATATTACTATATACAATGGTGTCACAGAGTTAGTGCAGGGAGTAGATTATAATGTTGTGTATAAAAATAATGTTGAGCAGGGAGAGGCAACTGTTGAAATAGAGGGCACTGGTGAGTATTATACAGGAAAATGTGAAGAAAAATATCAAATTGTAAAAGAGTTAAAAGAATACGATATTGCATTAGATGTTTTAGAGAAGGAATATACGGGGGAAGAATGGAATGTAAAGCCAATTGTAAAAGATGGTGAAAAACTCCTAGTTGAAAATCAGGATTATACATTGGAGTATAGCAATAATATAAATGTTGGAACAGCGACTATTTACATAAAGGGGATAAATACATATTGTGGAGTAGTAACAAAGAATTTTACAATATCGCCAATAGATATTTCAAAGTTGACATACAGATTGACTTATAAAGGTGAGGAAGGCACAACGTTTGAACAAAAATATAAGGACGAGGAAGTCAAACCTACAGTAGAAGCTTTCTTACATAACAACGAGAAAATATTATTAGAGGATAATTTCAAAATAAGTTACAAAGATGCAAACAAGTCGGGAACTGCAAAAATTGTGTTAGAGGGGAAAAATAAAGTGAAAGGAACAATAGAGGTTGATTATGTTATATTGGCTGTTTATCTAACAAATTCCCCAAACTATACTACACAAATCCCAAAGGCTACCATGGATGTTGTAGGTCATAATAACACGATATTGATGAAACCGGGGACTGTAAAAATTAAAAAAATATCTGTTTTGAAAAAAAGAAAAATCAAAATTAGAATAAAAAAATCAAAATGGGCATCAGGGTATTGCATCAAATATTCAACAAATGTTAATTTTAAAGGTGCAAAGACAAAAAATGTAAAAACTACAACTTGCACAATTGGTAAGCTAAAACAAAATAAGAAGTATTACTTTAAAGTAAGGGCGTACAATAAAAAGAATGGAAAGATTTCTTGGGGAAAATGGAGTATAATAAAGATAAGAAAGATAAGAAAGGTATAAATAATATGTAATTAACAGGAGGGAGGCTAAAAATGAGAAAAAACACTAAGAAGATGGTGCTGATATTGGCCACGTTGTTTACAATATTGTTTGCAACATCAGCGTCTGCGCAATCTGATAGAATAACAGGGTTAAGACAGACGAATTCCACACAGAAAGCTATAGATATAGCATGGGACGCTCTGCCATATGGTAATGTGTATTACTATTTGGAAACAAGCCTTGATGGGGTAAATTGGGAGTATGCGGGTAATGCATATGAGGATAATGAATTCAGTGTTTATGAGTTTAAGCCTGCAACCACCGTTTACATTAGAGTAACAGCTGAAGAGGACGAGCAGGTCGTGGCAGAGTCAGATGTATTAACAGCCACAACAGCACCGGCAAAGGTTGAAGGTCTTAGACAGACAGGTGCAACAACTTCCGGCATTACAATCGACTGGAATGCCAGTGAAGGTGCAACAGGTTATCAGATTAAGAGTTTTGCAAATGGAAGAACGCAATACATAGGAGAAACAACATCCACATCATACACTATTAATAATATGGATGAACTATTGAATGGATGGCAGTATATTTACGTTGTGCCGGTGAGAAATATTGGAAATTATACTGCCCAATATGATAGCTTTGCAAGCTTTCGCGGGGATTATGTATATCTGGAATCAGATGAGATAAAACTTGTTCCTAAGGCAATTAAATCCATTAAAATAAGTGCATATAATAATGATACAAAAAACATTGGATTTACATTTGACGGACCACAATATAGTACAGGATATGAATATGGTCTTTACACCTATAATAATAAAAAAGTAAAATCCGGAGTATGGCGGGGATCTTCAAGTAATGGATTTACAAAACTAAAAAATACATTTTATATAATAAAAATAAGACCATATACATATGTTAATGGGAAAAAATTGTGTGGATCATGGTTTCAGGGAAGTTTCGCCTTCCAGCCAAAGGTTAAGTTTAAACAGTTAAATGGAAAGGTGAAGGCATCTTGGAATAAAGTAAGCGGAGCAAAAAAATATGTAGTGTATATGTCAGACAAAAAAGGTTCAGGACACAAGAAGATTAAAACAACTAAAAAGAGAACAATAAAAATTTCCAAATTTAAAAAGAAGGGACTTAAGAAAGGAAAATCATATTATGTATATGTTAGTGCAGTAAGAAACATTGGAGGACATACTTATACATCATATGCTAAATACTGTTATCGCTTTGTGGCAAATTAATGACAGGTATATATAATTATAAATTATAAAAAGAGCACAAACGTGCTCTTTTTTAGATAAAGTATATTATTATCGCATTAAATGATATAATCATTAATATAAAACTAAGGAGAGAAAATTATGGAAAAGAAAAATACAAACAAGATATTAATTGCAGTAATTATTGTTCTTGCAGTTATAGTTATTGCACTGGCAGCAGTGATTGTTGGCTATATTGTAGGAAACAGGCAGGAAAAGGATGATATCAAAAAACAAAATGCTGTTACAACCGTTAAGGAAACAGACATTGAAACTACAAGTCAGCAGGAAACTACCACGTCGCAGATTATAGTTAACACTAAAAAAACGGTGGACGTAAATAAATATGCTGAAGGTGTGTATTTGTGTGATGATACCACGGTAGATGATATAGTTAAGGAGACCGGAGGAAACTATTTAAATATAAAAAAGATAGGAAAAAATAATGTTTCTTTTGAAGTGGTAACTATTCAGGCTGCACCGTCATCAAGAATTGCAAGCGTTAAAATAGATAATCTGAAACTTGACGGGAATGGCGTGGCAAAATTTAAATTTGATGATGACGGCTGGGGAAATAGAGGAACCGGAACAATTGCTTTTAAAGGCAATGACAAAGTGAAAATAAATATAAAAATAACAAGAATGTCTCAGGATTCTATGTGGAACATTGGAGAAGGAACAGTAGAATATGAATATAGAGAGGATCAAAAAGTGCCAAAATTGTGGTAAAGAACTTCCGACGGAGGCAAGATTTTGTCCATATTGTATGACAAAATTAATTGACGAAGATGGAACGATTATAAAGAAAACATCTGTAAATAGAAAAAGAAATATTTTTATAATAATTGCAATTATACTTGTAGTTGTAGTTGCCGGTGAAGTTGGAGTGATGTTTTATTTAAAAAGACCAGAAAGCAAGCAGGTGACAAAGAATATTTCAAGCACGAAACAGCAGGGCTATGACAATTATTTGGGTGTATGGTATGGCGAGAACGTGAAAGACATACATAAAGATGGCGGTGAAAAAGTTGAAATATGTAAGGTAGAGGGAGATACAATAGTATTTTGTGTGGAACATATTTCAAAGGGATTTAATAAGGTAGCAACCATTGAGTACATGAAGGTGAATCTTGTCAATGGAGAAAGTAATTTCAGTTTCACTGACGATGGAAAAGGAAACGCAGGGAACGGAATTATTCGGTTAAATAATAACAAAGTGTATGTCAGAATTAACCTCAACAATGAAAGCCGGACTACTGACTGGGATATTGCTATGGATACGAATTTTAGGCAGGTTCAAAAACTTTCAAAAAATCAGAGAGTTGATGTTAAGGATTTGTTGGGGCAATATTATGAAGATGTGAAGGGCATGCTTGGTAACAGAACGAATGTCAATAACACAGGTGATTATCTGGAATATGAGTACGAAGGGGGAGTAAATCTTCGAGTAGTATATGATGGTGTTGCACAAACATACAATGTTGTTGGAATTCAGATTTTTTATGATTACTTTAAGGGAAATTATACAATAGGTTATGATAGCATAGATAGCAATTCAAAAAGGAATGATGTTAGAAATAAATTTTCAAAAAAAGAAAAGGACGATGAATTTTCTAAAGGAAAATATGTGGATATTTTTTCAGATGGAAAAGATCTTAATATAGCTAAATTCTACTACGATAATAATGATACTGTAGATGAAATTGAATTTTATTAAAAAACATTTAATAATATGCAAAAGAAAACTCTCAAACCACTAGCATTTTTTATGCTCAGATAGTATAATGTTTAGTGGCGTGTTTCGAGAGCACAAAGGCCACTTAATAAAAGAAAAAGCAATTATAGGAGGAAACCAAATGGTTAGAGCAATAGTTGGTGCTAACTGGGGCGACGAAGGAAAAGGTAAAATTACAGATATGCTTGGCGAAAAGTCAGACATTATCGTAAGATTCCAGGGAGGAAGTAACGCAGGTCATACTATTATTAATGAATATGGTAAATTTGCACTTCATTTACTTCCATCAGGAGTATTTTATCAGCATACTACATGTATTATAGGAAATGGTGTCGCACTTAACATTCCATATCTTCAGAAGGAGATTGATAGCATAGTATCTCAGGGTGTACCAAAACCACATATTTTGGTATCAGACAGAGCACAGATTCTTATGCCATATCACATTGATTTTGATGCATACGAAGAGGAAAGACTTGGAGGAAAGGCATTCGGTTCAACTAAGTCAGGTATTGCTCCTTTCTATTCAGATAAATACGCAAAAATCGGATTCCAGGTATCGGAATTATTTGACGAAGATACATTAAAAGAAAAAGTTGCAAGAATTGTTGAACAGAAAAACATTATGTTAGAGCATATGTATCATAAGCCACTTATTAATCCGGATGAATTACTTGAAACATTACATAGCTATAGAGATATGATAGAGCCTTACGTTTGCGATACCGCTTTATACTTAAGTAATGCTCTTAAAGAAGGAAAGACAGTACTTCTCGAAGGACAGCTTGGAACATTGAAAGATCCGGACTTTGGAATTTATCCAATGGTAACATCTTCATCAACATTAGCTGCATATGGAGCAATCGGTGCAGGAATTCCTCCATACGAGATAAAAGACATAATCACAGTAGTTAAGGCATATTCAAGTGCCGTAGGTGCAGGTGAATTCGTAAGTGAAATATTTGGAGATGAAGCTGATGAACTTAGAAGACGTGGTGGTGACGGTGGCGAATTCGGTGCCACAACAGGACGTCCACGTAGAATGGGATGGTTCGACTGTGTTGCATCACGTTATGGTGTAAGAATGCAGGGAGCTACAGAAGTGGCCCTTACAGTATTAGATGTTCTCGGATACTTAGATGAAATTCCAGTATGTGTAGGATACGAAATTGACGGCGAAGTGACAAAAGACTTCCCTGTTACAGCAAAACTTAAAAAAGCAAAACCTGTTTATGAAGTTCTTCCGGGATGGAAAGAAGAAATTCGTGGAATCACAGAATATGACAAACTTCCGGAAAACTGTCGTAAATATATTGAATTCATAGAAAAAGAGCTTGGAGTTCCAATTACAATGGTAAGCAACGGACCGGGCAGACATGAAATCATATACAGATAGGCATGAGCCGTGCATAAAAACAGAGAGGAACGCGCGACGTGAGTTTACTCACAGGAGAGCGCTCCTCTCTGTTTTTATATATGGCGAAGCCAGTGACGAAATAGACCGAAGGTCTATGAGTATACGGCTCATGCCTATCTGTATAGTAGTAGCACACGTGTCTATTGTAAATAATTCACTATAGGACTATTTTTGCGACTACGTGTAAAGCATGAATATAACAAAATTATTCACGTATTTTCTACCACAAACTAGCGGGCAACTTTTGCAAATACAATCAAAAATTAAATAAAACAAACTCTTACACGTACTTTCGATTATTGATAACATAGAGACTTTATAGAATACACTAAAAGGGTTATAAAAATCTTAACCAAAGATTTTTATAGCCCTTTTATACACATCCGTGCTCTGCATATCTATTTGTTACCACGATTCTGTAGCAATCTTGCTAACCACATCATAACATATAAAAGAACAGGAATTACAACCATGCAATAAGCACTGGCTTTCCACGCTGCCTGATTCTTAAGAATGGCAAATACTAAAGTAAGTATTGCGCATACAACCAAAACAATAACTGCAAGCAAAGCACAGATTCGTTTAAATTTATCCATAAATTATACTCCTAAAAAATTGTGGAAAATTATCTTCCACAGCAATATTTGTATTTCTTGCCGCTTCCACAAGGACAAGGATCATTACGTCCGACTTTCTTTTCCTTTACTACAGTGCCTGATAATTTTTCTTCCTTATATAAAACTTTTCTCTTATCTTCAGAAAGAATATCGTTCCATTCTTCAAGACCGTATAACCAGTCAGCCCTTGCAGCAACCATGTTCTTGTATAACTTTTCATCATCATAATCAAGACTAACTTCACTTGTCTCAGTGATGTTTTCCAAATCGTTTGATTTCTTAAGACTTTCGTCAATTCCGTCAAGAAATCCTACCATAGTAAGAACTTCCATATTATATTTCTTTGCTAATTCTTCAACAGTACCTGTAACAGGAGTACCATGTTTTGAAAGAATATCCTTGTATACTTCCTTTTCCTGAGCAAAATATGCAGCCCAGAATTCATCGTACTGCTTTTGAGTCTGTTCCTGATTATATGCAATTCCACGCCATGTTTCTAATAAATTTTTTGTAGCCATTTTCTTCCTCCAAAATGTATTGTATTCGTTAATATAATAACAAAGAAGAGCATAATTTTCAATATGTCAAAAATTAACTTCATGTTACTAATAGCATACAAACTACTTCTTTTTGTCAATCTCCTTTTGATACAATTTTTCCTCGTGGACAATCCGTTTCGCTTCTTTTCGTTTACCTTCAGAATGTCCGATAATTATTTCATATCCCGTGGCCCGAATGGCATTAATCAGTTCAAGAGCCTCGTCACTTGTTTTGTGTTTGACGCTAATCATAACTCCATTCAAAAGCATAAAACAAATTGAGAAAGTAGGGGCAGTATCCTTGGGATTAAAGTAAAATTCACCGATTCTGTAGCACCATATAATTTCCTTTAACGGAACAATAGATATCTTCTTTTTCCCTAAATCAATAAAATAATTCTCCGTAATATACATATCGTTAATCTGTATAAAGTTCTCAATGCTGATTTCAGCATTGGCATTGTCAATTAAGAGTTTCTGCTCATCTTTTCCAAGGAAAGAACAGACAGGATACATGTATGGATTAACAAATTCAATAATAGAACTGATTATTTTTTTTAGTGAAATAAGGAAAATAACAACAATTATCCATAATAAAATAACAAAAAATGTAGGGTGATAGTCCGCATTACTTATAAAAAAATTGCGGTTAACCTGTGCCATAGAATTATTGTTCCAATTAAGGTCTTTAACAAATGAATTAAGCATTGTTCTATAAGATCTGTTGGAGCCAATGACCTTTCCCGTAAATTCATAATCTATAAGCTGAGTTTTTGGAGTACCGGTAATAGGAATGATTACAAAAACACTTTCTCCGTTTTTTAGTGAATAGTAATATCCGTAAGTAGAACCTCCGGCTTTAGTAAGGCTATAGCCACTGTAATATAATTTATCCACCTTGACTTTTACATATTTGTCGCTTCGTTGCACAGTATAAATGTCATTGGTAGTTTTTGGATGCAAAACCGATATAAATGGACATAATACAAATAGAATAATCATTAGAATGGCCCAAATTAAAGATGCAAACATCCTTTTTAAACAAAGTTTTTTTATATTTTCAAATATATTTATCATAGCTTATCCTTCTTCAAAAAATTACTTAATAAGTATAAAATAGTATTGAACTTTAATCAAGGTTGCGTTTAGTATGGATTGTTGGTAAAATCAATCTGATGCAATATGAAAACAGGCGGTGATTTGGTATGGGAGCATATTTAGAATTCGCACGGGTTTATGACGAATTCATGGACAATGTTGATTATAATGAATGGTGCAGTTTTGCTATAAAACTGCTAAAAAAAAATGGCATGGAAAACTGCAATCTTGTAGAAATTGGGTGTGGAACCGGAAGTGCCACAATGTTGTTTGCAAAAGCAGGGTACAGTATGACGGGAATTGATATTTCTCAGGAAATGCTGGAAATAGCCATGGATAAAAAGAATGATCAGGATATAATATATGTTCTTCAGGATGCTACGGAACTGGAGCTTCCATGTAAAGTGCCTGCCATGGTAAGTGTAGGAGATTCTATGAACTACATTACTGAATATGAGGATATTGTAAAGGTTTTCAAACAGGTAAAAAAATATTTGGAAGAAGATGGAGTTTTCGTTTTTGATTTAAAAACAAGGAAATATTTTTCTGATATTGGTGATTCAGTTATTGCAGAGGACAGAGAAGATAACAGTTTTATCTGGGAAAATTATTTTGATGAAGAAACGTCAATAAATGAATATTATCTGTCAATCTTTGTGCAGGGAGATGACGGAAGATACGATAAATTCGAAGAGCAGCATTATCAGAAGGGGTATACTTTGGATGAAATTAAAACGGCTGTAGCAGAGGCAGGACTTACAGTTAGTGAAATTTATGAGGCATTTACTGATAATGTTGGAAGCGAGCAGAATGACAGAGTGTATTTTATAGTTAAGAATGGAGAGAAATAAATGGATTATATAGTAAGAGCAACGGCAGCAAATAAGCAGATTAGGGCATTTGCCATTACTTCAAGGGAAATGGTGGAGACTGCCAGAAAACATCATAATACAAGTCCGGTGGCAACAGCTGCATTGGGAAGACTTCTTACAGGCGGAGCCATGATGGGTGTTATGATGAAAGGTGAAAAGGATATGTTAACCATTATGATGAAAGGTGATGGTCCTATTAATGGTGTGACAGTTACGGCAGATTCAAAAGGAAATGTAAAAGGTTATGTGGGAAATCCAAATGTTATAATTCCTGCTAACTATGCCGGCAAATTAGACGTTGGAGCAGCAATCGGTTATGGAACTCTTACAGTTATAAAAGATATGGGACTTAAAGAGCCTTATTCAAGTCAGGTACCTCTTGGAACCAGCGAGGTGGCGGAAGATTTGACATATTATTTCGCAACATCGGAACAGGTACCTTCTGCAGTAGGTCTTGGTGTGCTTATGTCTAAAGACAATACAGTAAAGCAGGCAGGAGGATTTATTGTTCAGCTTATGCCTTTTGCAGATGAGGAAGTTATAAGCAAGCTGGAAGAAAGAGTAAATAATATTACATCTGTTACGGATATGCTTGAAAAGGGAATGTCACCTGAAGATATTTTGCAGGAAGTAATGGGTGATATGGATGTGGAAATTACTGACAAAATCGATACAGGATTTAAGTGCAACTGTAGCAAGGAAAAAATCGCCAGAGCTCTTTCAGGTCTTAGCAAAAAAGAATTAGATGAAATTATTAATGACGGTAAAGAAATTGAAGTTAAGTGCGATTTCTGCAATACAACTTATAAATTTAGCATAGAAGAGCTTCAGACATTAAGAAAAAAATTTGTTTAGTTCACAATTAACACTGGACTTTTAGACTTTAGAGTGCTAAAATGTGAAAGTAGATAACCTGTGAATGAGAGGTATAAATATGAGCAAAAAAATAAGAACTACAGAAGTCGACCATTTATTTGATGCTATATTAACACTTGAAAATAAAGAAGAGTGCTATACTTTTTTTGAAGATGTATGTACAGTAAACGAATTGCTTTCAATATCCCAGAGATATGAAGTGGCAAAAATGTTAAGAGAAGGGCATACATATCTTGATATTTCAAATGCTACAGGAGCTTCAACAGCTACAATAAGCAGAGTTAACCGTTCATTGAATTATGGAAATGACGGATATGATATGGTCTTAGAGAGAGTAAAGAAAATAAAATAATCAATTACATAAAAAAAGGATGCAAATATTGCATCCTTTTTGACATTATTTATCTTCATTTGTATCAGATTTCTTTTCTGACTTATTTTTATCTTTAGTCTTTTTATCCTTTTCATTTTCCTTTTCGGCAGAGTTGGAATCAGGAAGAGAATCTATTAATTTTTCAATAAGTATTTTTTTCACAAAAATGTCATAGCTGAGCATTGATATAAGGCCTAAAGTCCGAATATAATCTTTATCATCAATATCCATACCATCAAAAATCTTAACTGATTCATTTGTCTCTTTAGTAATAAAATTCGGTAAATCACATTTGTGTGTATAATTTAAAAACGTATTGATGATTTCTTCTAAAGGCATATCATCGTTATGAAAATGTTTATCTAACAGTGGTGTTAAAAGTTTTGTAACATCATTGATAGAAAGGATGTTTTTGTAGAAATAAATAAGTATAAGCACCATTATATGATCTTTAGTATATTTCTTCTTTTCAGGGGATGGAAGAAGACGGCTTTTAGCATAATTATTAATCATTGTTTTTGTCATAAGCTTATCGTCTTCATGTCTTTTAACCGCTCTGAATTTATCACTAAGATAGGTAGTAACCTGGTCCATATATAAATCAATGTTAGGTATATCGTCAATGTTAAAATTGGTAACGTTTTGTAAAACCTGTTTAACAATTTCTTCTGAATTCATAAAACTCTCCATTTCACTAATGCCCGCTAATGGCACAAGAATTTTGATAAATTTATTATACAACCATATTATAATATGTAGTAATAAAAACTACAAGATGAAAAAAGTGTATTCTGACATGTAATAAAGAATACAAAAAGACATAAATGTATAAAAATTAATTTTTTACAAATTAGAAATATCTTTTTACAGCCGGGTGTGTTAAAATACTTCTTGTTGGAAAAAGTGTCGGTCTGCATTTGACTTGTGTCTGTCAGGCAGGGGCACTTTGTTTTAGTTGAAAAATAAACATAAAGGATGGAAATAGATGGGAAATATTTATGAAACACTAAATGATATGCAACAAATGGCAGTATTCCATACGGAGGGGCCATTGCTTATATTGGCAGGAGCAGGTTCAGGTAAAACAAGAGTGCTTACCCATAGAATCGCATATCTCATGGAAGAAAAGCACGTAAGCCCATATAATATTATGGCTATTACATTTACTAATAAGGCAGCTGCAGAAATGCGAAACCGAGTAAATAAAATTGTAGGATTCGGTGCAGAGCAGGTCTGGGTAAGTACATTCCATTCAGCCTGCGTGCGTATACTTAGGAGATATATTGACAGAATCGGGTATAGCACGGACTTTACCATATATGACACTGATGACCAGAAACGTCTTATGAAAAATGTAATTAAGGATTTAAATCTTGATTCAAAAATTTACAAAGAGAATGGAATGCTTAACAAGATATCTGATTTTAAAAATAAATTAATGACAACTGGTGATGTGTCTTCCATGGCAAAAAGTGATTTTAGAATGTTGAATGTTTCGAAAATATACGACAATTACCAGGAGGCTTTAAAAAATAACAATGCCCTTGATTTTGATGATTTAATAATGAAGACAGTTCAACTGTTTACAAAATGTCCTGAAGTTCTTGAAAGCTATCAGGATAGATTACAGTACATTATGGTAGACGAGTATCAGGATACGAATGCGGCACAGTTTGCTTTTGTTAAATTACTTGCCCAGAAGCATCAGAATCTTTGTGTTGTGGGAGATGATGATCAGTCAATTTACAAATTCAGGGGAGCTGACATAACAAACATTTTGCAGTTTGAAAAGTATTTTCCTAATGCAAGGGTAATTAAATTAGAGCAGAATTACCGTTCCACAAAGAACATTCTGGAGGCGGCAAATGCAGTAATACATAACAATGAAGGCCGTAAAGACAAAACACTTTGGAGTGATAACGAAAAGGGAGATAAGATTGATTTATATCAGGCTGAGGACGGATATTCTGAAGCGGAAATGGTGGCATCTACAATAAAAGAGAATGTGGATAATGGCAGAAGTGACTACAGTGATTATGCTATTCTTTATAGAACAAATAATCAGTCCAGAGTATTGGAAGAAAAACTTATGATGAAAAATATTCCATACAAAATAATTGGCGGACAGAATTTCTATCAGAGAAAAGAAATAAAAGATATCATAGCTTATTTGCGTGTCATCAGCAATCCAACGGATGATATTGCAGTGGAACGTATTATTAATGTACCTAAGCGAGGCATTGGTGCGACTACGGTAGATAAGGTTAAAGACTATGCGAGAGCATATGGAATGGATTTGTATGAGGCATTGCTGGATGTGGAAAACATTCCGGGACTGTCAAGGGCGGCAGGCAAGATTAAAAAATTTACAGATTTAATAGAAGGTTATAAAAAAGACGAATATTACGGAGAAATAGAAAAACTAACCAAGGATATTTTAGATGACACAGGTTATGTTTCTGAACTGGCAGCAGAGAATACTGATGAGGCAAATGGAAGAATTGAAAACATTGACGAATTGGTAAGTAAGATTGTTGAGTATCAGGAGAATGCAGAAGATCCCGTATTGTCAGAATTCTTAGAGGAAGTTGCTTTAGTATCGGAAATAGACAATTTAAGTGAGGACAGCAGTTATGTTGTTTTAATGACAGTCCACAGTGCCAAAGGTCTTGAGTTCCCATATGTATTTTTGTGCGGAATGGAAGACGGACTGTTTCCGGGATATATGAGCATTATGTCAGGGGATAATGAAGAATTAGAGGAAGAGCGAAGATTATGTTATGTGGCAATAACAAGAGCTATGAAAAAACTTACTATAAGTTATGCCAAGAAAAGAATGGTTAGAGGTGAGATGCAATATAATATAGTATCGAGATTTGTTAAAGAAGTTCCACCAATGATTGTTAACAGCAAAAACATAACAGACAGGGTAGCAGCAGGTTATGAAAAAAAGCCTTCGTTTAGCGGATTTGGCGGATACGAAGGTTCTATGAATATGGGAGGTTCAGGTTATATGGGAAGCGATAATTACGGAGGCGCCAGATCTTATGCGGCAAGTCAGAGAAAAAATGCATATAAAGCCATGGCAGCAAAACCGGCATATGGAAATCCAAGTTCAAAACCGGGATTTGGTAAGGAGTTCGTAGTTACAAAAGCAGATATTGACTACACAGTTGGAGACAGAGTAAAACATATGAAATTTGGCGAAGGAACTGTTCTTGGAATTGAAGACGGACCAAGAGACTATCAGGTTACCGTTAATTTTGACACGGCAGGTCAAAAAGTGATGATGGCATCCTTTGCAAAATTAAAAAAGATGTAGTAAAAATACCTTAAGAATGGTATACTAATTTTATCGTAATATTACATTGTTATAGGAAGAGGTGAGATTATGGACGAATTAATGAAAGGTGTAAAAATCGGAAAGCTTCTTGGGAAAGATGAAAAGAAAGAAACATGCAAAGTTTTAGCAATTGTTTTAGGCATAATTGCAGGAATCGCTGCTATAGCAGGAGCTGCATATGGAATTTACAGACTTATCAATAAAGATTATTATGATGATTTTGAAGATGATTTCGATGATCTTTTTGACGAAGATGAAGACGAAGACGATTTTGAAGACTAATATTAATAATATGATAAAGACGGCTGTGATAATGCAGAAGCATTGTTATGGCCGCTTTTCTTTTTATGGGATAATTAATAAAGGATTTGTCATAGTTTCCTCTATATTATATAATGGGTAGCGGATATTATATTATAAAAATGAAATGGAGAAATACATGAAAAAAGGTGTTGAATATACAGGAAAAGTAGTAGGAATCAGCTTTCCAAACAAGGGAAAGGTTGACTGCAAAGAAGAAGGAATGGCAACAGTCAAAGGAGTTATTCCGGGACAGACTGTGAGATTTGTTGTGTCGAAAAAGCGTTCAGGAAATGCTGTCGGACGATTAAAGGAGGTTGTTGAAAAATCACCGATGGAGGATGTGAGTCCTGCATGCCCGCATTTTGAAAATTGCGGTGGATGTGCATATCAGACAATGAGTTACAACAATCAGAATGAATTGAAAAAAAATATGGTGAAAAACATACTGGATAACGCCATTGATACAGATTATGATTTTGAGGGAATAATTGGAAGCCCTGTTCAGTGGGGATATAGAAATAAAATGGAATTTTCTTTTGGTGATGAATATAAGGACGGACCTCTTGCACTGGGAATGCATAAGAGAAATAGTTTCCATGATATCGTTACAGTTAATCAGTGTCAGATAGTGGATGAAGACTATAGAAAAGTACTTGATTGCGTTCTTGATTATTGTACGAAAAGAGAACTTCCATTCTATAAGAAGTTAAGACATGAGGGATATTTGAGACATTTACTTGTAAGAAGAACTACCGTAACAAAGCAGATGCTTGTGGCTATTGTTACAACTTCAGATAAAGAATGCGAAGAAAAGGCTCAGTGGAATGAATTAGTTGAGGAATTAAAGAAACTTGATTTGACAGCCAAATTGTGTGGCGTTATGCACATAATTAATGATGGTCTGGCAGATGTTGTGAAAAGTGATGAAACAAGAGTTTTGTATGGTGATGAATATATTTATGAGGAACTCCTGGGACTTAAATTTAAGATTTCAGTATTTTCATTTTTCCAAACTAATTCTCTTGGAGCGGAAGTATTATACAGCAAGGCAAGAGAGTACATTGGCGATACAAAAGATATGACGGTATTTGATTTATACAGTGGAACAGGAACAATTGCCCAGATAATTGCACCGGTTGCAAAGAAAGTAGTTGGAGTTGAAATTGTAGAGGAAGCAGTGGAGGCAGCAAGGGTAAACGCAGAATTAAATGGTTTACATAATTGCGAATTTATTGCAGGGGATGTTCTTAAGGTTATTGATGATCTGGAGGACAAGCCGGACATGATTATTCTTGACCCACCAAGGGACGGAATTAATCCAAAGGCACTTAAGAAGATAATTGATTTCGGTGTTGATAAGCTGGTGTACATTAGTTGTAAGCCAACAAGTCTTGCAAGGGATTTGGAGATGCTGCAGGCGGAAGGGTATAAGGTAGTTAAGGCTGCGGCAATTGATCAGTTTCCGAATACTGTGCATGTGGAGACAGTAGCGTTGTTGTCCAAACTTCCTGATGAAATAGACCATATTTAAGTGATAGAGTAAAGGCTTCTGATAGTGTATTCAGGAGTCTTTTTCATATTCCGTATTTTATTGGAAATAATATGAATATGAAAAAATAGAAAACAAAATAGTCGAAAAACACAAAACAAAACAACCGAAAAACACAAAACAAAACAACCGAAAAACACAAAATAAAACAACCGAAAAACACAAAATAAAATAGCCGAAAAACACAAAATAAACTTGAAATATAATTTATCGTCAAGTATACTTTGATTATAAGGAGAAGTGTAAAATATGGAATATATAAGAAGAATAGTTGATGAGGAGCTTAATAAACGAAAAGAAGCTTTTAATGCAATTAATATTATTGGCCCCAAAGGTTGTGGTAAAACAAGAACAGCAAAAGAACGCTGTAACACTATTATTGAATTTCAAGATGAAGAAAAAAGAGATGGTTATTTAGCTGTTGCTGAAACATCTCCAAAACTATTTTTAAAAAATCAGAAGCCGATATTGTTTGATGAGTGGCAAGATGCAACAAAGATATGGGGAACAATACGAAAAGATTGTGATGATAATCCGGAACATGTTGGTGAGTATTATTTGACAGGTTCATCAAGTAAAAAAATTGAAACACCACATACAGGAACAGGGAGAATAACGGAAGTTATAATGTTTCCAATGACATTGTGGGAAACAGGCGAATCAAACGGCTTAATATCTTTATCAAAGATTGTTGAGGACGAAGCGTATGATTTTGATGGAGCTATGTCAGATTTAACGTTAGAAGATTTGTTTTTTGTAGTTTGTCGTGGTGGTTGGCCCAGATGTATGGCGTTGAAAAGCAAAGAGGCAAAATTAGAAATTGCAAAAGACTATTATAGACAAATATATCAAACAGATATTAGTGCTATAGATAGAGTCAAAAGAAACCCAGAATGGGCCAGAACTTTAATATGGTCATATGCAAGAAATATGGCAACTAAAGCAAAGAAAACAAAAATATATGCAGATGTAAAGGCAACACAAAATGTTACAGACGTAACATTAGACTCCTATGTGGAAAAGTTGGAAGAATTATTTGTAATTAAAGATATTGATGCATGGACGCCACAAATAAGATCAAAGACTGCAATAAGAAATGGAAAGAAACATATATTTGTAGATCCTTCAATTGGAATTGCAGCATTGGGACTTAATCCAGATTATTTTATAAATGACTTAGACTTATTTGGACATATTTTTGAAAATTTAGTACTGCGTGATTTACTTGTGTTTGCTGGAGCTCATAATGCAAGAATACTTCATTATACAGATGACACGGGATTGGAAGCGGATGCGGTATACCAAATGGAGGATGGAAGATATGCACTTATAGAGATAAAAACGGGAGCAAATAAGATACCGGAAGCAGAGAAATCTCTTCTAAAGTTTAAGGATGTAATTAGGAAACATAATGAGGAGGCAAAAAGAAACCCTGAGCATCCGAGAGCAATATACAGAGAACCTTCGGCACTAATAGTGATTTGTGCTAATGCAACGGTTGGGTATACTACTGATAATGGGGTAAAAATAGTGCCGGTTGGATGTTTGAAAGATTAATTGTCCAAATTTAGATGTAAAGCCTATAAATTAATAAATAATAAAAGTTTCCAATAACCTCAATCTGAGCGAATTGGAAACTTTTTTTATTTGTTAGAACTTATCCACATACCACCACACAGGACCTGTTGGTGGGTAACTTATCGGTACGTCAGTTCTATATGGTGTATATTTACTTTCAAGTAATTTTTCTGATACTTTTTTACCTTTGTTCTGACAATAAGAGCGTCGCATAGTGTCTGTATGTTCATGGTCTTCTTTTTTATAGAAAATATCGTATGTGTCCCAAGCCCATGACCAGCCTGAGCCCGGCTGACCTAATACATTACAAATATAGAACATATGATTGTTCCAGTCATCGTGCTTTGTAGGACCGTAGAAATATTTGCCACATTCACCACAAAGCATTGCATAGTTATCGCCCATCGGAACATATCTTTCATATACATTAGGATAGTAGTCATATTCTGTATCAGTGAAAGTGTCATCAAATTTACCACCGTTATGAATGCATTTATATGTTGCATTGTCAGCGTTATCTCTGCCACAACCCAGGTAAAAATCAAGAGCCTCCCTGTAGGAAGAAAGGTGAATGTCGTATTTTGTTTTTACAATTTTAATGTATGCTTTTGGGTTAAAATAGCTGTTTGGGCAATAACCTTTTGGAACTGATTTCTTTATGAAATACTTTTTTACGTCTTTGTTGTTTTTCCAGCCCTTGCCACTGTCAGCCATAACGGACTGATATTCGTCATAGTAAGCATTGTGATAAATTTTTATATAATCAAGGTTAACCATATCAAGATAGTCATTTTCGCTAAGTTTTGTAAACTTGGATGTAAGTTTTACATTTTTTTTAATTTTTGAACCATATTCATATTTTGTTTTGCCATTGTACCAGCCTTTGAATTTGTAGCCGTTTTTGTATGCAATTGGCATAGCGATGATATAGCTGCCTTTGGCTTTTATTGAGCCGGCAAGTATTCCACCGTTTGAGTCAAATTTAACTGTTTTTGAGCAAACCTTGGCAATCGCATTTCTTTTTGCCTTTTTAACTGTGATTTTAAGTTTGATGGATTTTTTCTTATATTTAACAGTTATCATGGTGCTTCCCGTTTTGCTACCCTTAAGAATACCTTTTTTGTTTACAGTGGCAATCTTTTTATTACTTGTTTTATATTTAATGCCTTTGGTTATTTTCTTTTTATTATATTTTGTGCTTATTGCCACTTTATTGCCTGTATAAATTGTGCCTGATACAGATGCACTCAATCTGCCATTCGTAACGGTTTTGGCCTCAACTTTAAAATTGGTAAAACAAAAACCTGTGATTATGAGAATTAATGCTAAAAATGTTGCTGTTTTTTTTTCAATTTTTTATCCTCCGGATAATCTGATTGTATTCTATTTCCTTAATTGCTGTATTTTCAATTATGAGAACACTAATAAATTGTAGCATGGAGGTTTAGATACTGCAATATCACTATTTGTATTTTGGCAAGATAGGCAGGTTCTATTGTTGGGGTTATTAATTTTACATAACGACACAAAAAGGTCGTTGCTATTGGTTATAATATAGCAAAAAAAGAGGTATCGGATATAAGATGGAAAATTGAAAGAAGAGGGCAAAAACATTATTATGGCTAGTCATACAAAAGAGGATATTGATATTCTTTGTGATAGGGTATATTGTATGGATAAGGGGTTTTTAACGGAAGAAAATAGAATGAAAAGTGAATAGGATGAAGTATCTACAAATAAAAATAGATAATTCAAAATTTATGAAACAGAGGAACTAAAATGTTAAGTGATAATAAGAAAAACATGTTTTTTTCAGGGAATATATTAAAAAAAATAGTGATAATTATAGTGGGCTCAGTTATTGCCGCTTATGGTATAACACTTGCATTGTATGCGGGATTTGGCGGAGCAACACTTGCGGTGCTGTGGCAGGGTATATCAAAAACATTTCATATAAGTATAGGTATGGCATCTTTAGTTGTGGCTGTGGGAATGATTTTGTTTGCACTAATTTATGATAAGAGCCAGATACATATTGGAACGGTGTTATATCAGATTGTTTACAGTTTATGTGTAGATTTATTTGCAACATGCCACGTATATAGTAAGTATATGTGGATAAATTTCTTTATAATGTTGGCAGGTGTGATTTTGTTTGCAGTTGGCACTGGATTGTATGCTTCAGTTTCTCTAGGCAGAGGTTCCTATGAGGCGGTAACCTTTGCACTGGCAGAAAAAAACAACTGGCAGGTCAGAGGAGTCCGCATAATATTAGATATTATAATGGTTGTAATAGGAGTTCTACTTGGCGGAAAATTTGGCGTATGTACAATTGTTACAGTTATCATTTCAGGACCAATAATACAGTTTGTTAATGGTAAATCAAGGCAGATTTTCAAGTTGAATAACAATGGTAATTAATTATAAAAATACCCCCTCACATCTGCTTTTCTGCAATTGGACATTGTTAAAAGCGATAGTGATTTCCCATGTCATAGTCAAAAGACTCTGTTCTCATAACAAATCAGGCAGGACAGCTGTGTTCTTTCTTTTTGTCGCGTTTCGCTGTCATTTCGAAGATGAAATTCAATAATTTCAATTGCCATAAATGGTTGATGTTAAATATTTTAACTGAATATTTTCCCAGAGTTTTGCAGATTCTTTAATACAAGCGGATGATTATATACAGGTAATTAGAGGTTTTTTGAATAAGCTATAAAGGAGTGGGCTTTTTCTGTACAAGTATACAGTAAAAAGATATAATATAAATATACTATAAATTTATAAGCACACAGTATCAGTAGCAATATAAGAAACAAGAGGAAAAGATTGAAGAATATTTTAAATATAATAAAAAAGAATACTAATAATAATGAAACTTTTCAAAAACTGTCTGCAATTTTAACGGTAGTTTTTTTATATGTTGCAATGCAGGCAATTGGAATTACTTGTCCCATTAAATATGTAACAGGTGTTTCCTGTGCTGGATGTGGAATGAGCAGGGCATGGATAGCTTTATTTCATCTGGATTTTAAAGCAGCATTCTATTACCATCCTTTGGTTTTGATGCCACTAATTGTAGCAATAATCTTTCTTATGAAATCTAAAATAAACAAAAACGTTTACAAAATTATTATGTTTACAACAATAGCCTTGTTTGGTATAATTTACATATACAGAATGATTTGTGGGAGCGGAGATATAGTAGTTTTTAAACCGAGGGAAGGACTCTTGTTTCGGTTTACAAATATATTCAAAAAATAAATAAGGAGGAAAAAAATATGTTTTGTCCAAAATGTGGAAAAGAGGTGCCTGATAGCACAAAATTCTGTCCTTCATGTGGTGAGGATTTGTCATTAGGAAAGAAAGTACAGGATGCTGCAAATAATGCGTTTCAGCAGACAGAAAAAGAAATGGGGAGTGCATTCAATGAAATGAGAGACAGTTTTAATGGAACATCAAGTAATGGTGAACGTCTGAAAGATGACAGAGGGCTTCTTTCATACATATTGTTATCAATTATTACATGCGGTATTTACTCATACTACTTTATTTACAAGATTGCGAAGGACGTTAATGTTGCCTGTGATGGGGATGGTCAGAATACATCAGGTTTAGCAGCATTTATTCTTTTATCTATGATTACATGTGGCATTTATACATGGTTCTGGTATTATAATTTAGGAAACAGATTGGCAGCTAATGCACCACGTTACGGTATGACATTCCAGGAAAACGGAACAACAATTTTACTGTGGCAGATATTCGGATCATTTTTATGTGGCATTGGTCCATTTGTTGCGATGTATATCTTAATCAAAAATACAAACCAGATTTGTAATGCATATAATAGAAAGCATGGATTATAAAATTAAATATTACGTAATTAAAAAATAGAAATTGCTGTTAGGGGTTCACTAACGGCAATTTTTTGTTAAAATAAAAGAAAAGATTAATTAAAGGAATGAATTATGAAAACACGAAAAGAGGCAACAGAATATGGTTTATCTTTTCCAGAAACATATTTAGACACACCCTTCAAAGATACTAACTGGCAACTTGTGAGAGTGAAAGGAAGTAAGAAGGCATTTCTGTGGGTTTACGAAAAAGATGGTTTTATTAATTTAAATGTAAAGGTAGATCCCCAGTGGAGAGATTTTTGGCGTCAGTCATATGGCGCAGTGATTCCAGGATATCACCAGAACAAAGAGCATTGGAATACAATTATACTTGACGGTACTATTCCTGATAAAGACATAAAGAGAATGATTGGCGAAAGTTTTGATATTATTACTGACAGTCCAACGAAAAGAATATACGAAGCGGTTAAGAAAATCCCCAAAGGGCATGTGGCAACATACGGAAGAATAGCTCAAATGGCAGGAGAACCCAAAATGGCAAGAGCTGTAGGAAACGCACTTCACAAGAATCCAGATCCGGAACACATATCATGTTTTCGTGTAGTTAATTCTAAAGGGGAATTGTCAGGAGAGTTTGCTTTTGGTGGAGCAGAAGCTCAGGCAAGGCTACTGGAGGCAGACGGAATTAAAGTAGTAAATGGGAAAGTAGACTTATCAAAATACGGAATATAGAAAAGAGTTAAAGGTTTCAATTTAGTATAAGGGCATGAAGGAAAGGAGAACAACAATATGAATAGTTTTGTATATGACATACCTACAAAAGTATATTTCGGAGAAAATCAGCTGGGACATTTAGGAGAAGAATTAAGTAAATACGGAAAGAAAGTTTTAATGACATATGGTGGCGGATCAATTAAGAAGTCAGGATTATACGACAAAGTTGTAGCTGAAATCAAAAAAGCCGGATTAGAGTTATTTGAATTATCAGGAATTGAACCAAACCCAAGAGTTTCATCGGTAAATGCCGGAGCAAAAATTTGTAAAGAGGAAGGAATTGACGTACTTCTCGCAGTTGGTGGCGGCTCAGTTATTGACTGTACAAAATATATAGGAGCAGCAGCTTTTTATGATGGAGATGCATGGGATATTTTGGAGCAGAAGACTGATGTAACTAAATGCTTGCCTGTTCTTGATATTCTCACATTGGCAGCAACAGGTTCGGAAATGGATTGTGGAGGGGTTATAAGCAATCCTGAAACAAAAGATAAAATAGGACTAATGTTTCCGGTAATGCAACCAAAGGTATCATTCCTTGACCCAACATTAACTTATACGGTAAGTCAGTATCAGACGGCATGCGGTTCATCGGATATGTTAAGCCATATTATTGAAGTATATTTTAATATGAATAAAGATTTATATATGCTTGATACCGTTATGGAAGGTCTTATGAAAACAATTATTAGATATACACCAATAGCAATGAAGGAACCGGACAATTATGAAGCAAGAGCTAACTTAATGTGGGCTTCTTCATGGGCAATTAACGGTTTTGTAAATGGTGGAAAACAGCAGGCATGGAGCTGTCATCCTATTGAGCATGAAGTTTCTGCAATTTATGACATTACACATGGTTTAGGACTTGCAATTCTTACTCCAAGATGGATGGAGTACTGTCTGGATGAAACTACTGTATCAAAGTATTATCAGTTTGGATGTAATGTTTTCGGATTAGACCATAAAATGGAACCTATGGAAGTGGCAAAGAAGAGTATTGAACTTTTATCAGATTTCTTATACAACACTTTAGGACTGAAGAGCACATTTACAGAACTTGGAATAGATGATAAGAACTTTGAAATAATGGCAGAAAAGTCTGTAGAAATCGGTGGATTAAAATACGCTTTTAAGCCATTAACAAAAGAGGATGTTATAAAGATTTTTGAAATGTGTAAATAAAAAACCTTACACATAACATAAAAAATTGTTATAATTTTCTGGAAAAAAGACAACTGTGTTATCCAATCAGATGTAAGTCCAGCTAATAATGCGTGCAATCTATTGTGGCAAAAGCCACGGGATTGCACGCTTTTTGTCGTCTGTAAGGAGAAAAGGGCTCTTTGTCAAGCATGGGGGTAATCCCTTATATATATCGTGTGTGATTTGTAA
>ERZ857693.450-NODE-450-length-63321-cov-6.096102_pt1 | contig 63321 bp, 61 predicted proteins | sample MGYA00519765_ERZ857693 | MGnify/ENA primary metagenome ERZ857693 (study PRJEB31778, sample SAMEA3449354) | human gut metagenome | biome: human gut; feature: human-associated habitat; material: faeces | place: United Kingdom | collected 2010/2012 ... | reverse complement strand
GTCGAAGGCCCTGGTGTTGTGAAACACCACGACCTGTGCGACTAACGATATGTCATTGAGTTGGCTCATCTCTCCCGGTTGTTCTTTTTATTAGAGTCTTGCGTATAATAGATAACTAATTGTCCGAATCCGGTGAACATGATCAGCAGCCCGACACAACCTACTCCAAAGTTCTCGGTAATGGCCCAGAGGAAGATGAATAATCCGATGCCAATGAAGATGTTTTTGATACCTTTGGTACGGATATCTTCTGTTTTCTCCGCATTCTTGAAGAAGTCTTCAGGCAGTTGTTGCCCACTCGAAAGTGCTTGTTCTGCAAGGCGGTATTTGGCTTTTCGATTTTTGTAATTGAAGAAGAATACCGTAAAGACGATAAGTAGCGGCAAACCGAAGATGAAGACGATGGCAGTAACTGAAATGATGGTTTCAGAGGTTTTGCCATCTAAATCGAAGTCCCAGTCCCAACCACTGCCGTTGTGGTGTTTCCATCCTTTATCACTTTTGCTGTCTGAACTACTGCCTTCGTAGGTCATGATGCTGAGCGTATCGGTTACTGTCTTTCCGTCGATGGTAGTATCGCGCAGTTCGATCACGCGCTTTTTGTTCCCCAGACTGTCGTTTTCTGTAACCGTTCTGTTTTTTGCCTGTACCAGTGAACATAATGTCATGGCGGCGATGAGTGCTAAAATTATCCGTTTCATAATCATATTTTGTTTTATCTTTTATTGTTTCTTTGTGTATTAGACGTATCATGCCAGTTAGAAAGTTGCAAAGAGACGATATTTTTTTTAGAAAATCGGTATTATCTGAAAATATTTGCAGATATTTTAGATGTAAAGGGGGATGGTGGGATTGATTCTTTCATAACCGAAAAAAAATGGATCACTTTTATTTAATAATAATGTAATATCAGACTTCTTGTACTCATAAGATGTAGGTATTTTGCTCTATATCCGGTTAAAACAACTAAATCCGGTTGCTTCTTATTGTAATTAGTGCTACTTTCGCAAATCTATATTAAAACGCTTTTTGGAGAAGTTACGGAATATATTGAAATGGTTCCTTCCTTTATTATTTATCGCATATTTAGGAGGTATTACACTGTTTACTCACTCGCATGTGGTAAATGGGGTAATTATTGTACATTCCCACCCGTTCAAAGGTGAACATAGCCATACGGAAGCGCAGGTTGAAACGATATTCTTCCTTTCTTCTTTTGTAGCTTCTTCTCTACCGGCTATTCTTTTTGTCGCATCGGCTTTCCTTATTTTATTGCGTGTACTGAGTGTTCCAGCTGTAGAACATACCAAGTGCGTGCGAGTTCGTTGCGGCATCAGTCTGCGTGCACCACCTGTAGTTCATTGACAATAGGAATTCCCCTTATTAAAATCCATTAAAAATTAGAACTACATGAAAAAATATATCTTTTTCGTGGTGGGAGTGATGTGTACATTGCTCTCCCACACCGCTTATGCAATTGATTTAAATAAATCTGACGCCAATATTATTGGCCACGTATTAGAGAAAAAAACAGGAGAACACCTTCCTTATATGACAGTAGCCCTGAAAGGGACCACTATCGGAACTATGACCGATGGTACCGGACATTATTTTCTGAAGAACCTTCCGGAAGGTGAGTTCATACTCTCCGTCAGTGCCGTAGGTTATAAACCACAAGAACGAAAAGTAACCCTTAAACGAGGCAAGACGCTGGAAGAAAACTTCGAACTGGAAGAAGATATGGTAGCCTTGGACGGCGTAGTTGTTACAGCCAATCGTAATGAAACCGCTCGCCGACTGGCACCTACCTTGGTAAAAGTTGTTACTCCGAAACTATTCGACATGACCAATTCGCATACCTTGTCGCAAGGTCTCGTCTTCCAGCCGGGCGTGCGTGTAGAAAACGATTGCCAGAATTGTGGTTACTCACAGGTACGTATCAATGGTATGGACGGGAAATATACACAGATACTGATTGATTCCCGTCCCATTTTTTCTGCACTGGCGGGTGTTTACGGTTTGGAGCAGATTCCCGCTAATATGATAGAGCGTGTGGAAGTGGTACGTGGAGGCGGTTCGGCTCTTTTCGGCTCTTCGGCCATTGCCGGAACAGTGAATATCATTACGAAAGAACCTCTCCGCAACTCAGGTTCGTTTGCCCACTCTATCTCCAATTTTGATGGCTCCGGTTCGTTTGACAATAATACTACGCTTAACCTTTCCCTGGTATCTTCGGATAACAAAATGGGAGCTTACATCTACGGGCAGAACCGCCACCGTTCGGCATGGGATTCCAACGGTGACAGTTTTTCCGAATTACCCAAATTGAAGAACCAGACAGTAGGCGTGAACGCTTATTATAGGTTGAGCCCCTATTCCAAGTTGAATCTGGAATATCATCACATGGAAGAATTCCGTCGTGGCGGTAACCGTTTTGATCTGCCGCCTCACATTGCCGAAGATGCCAATCTGAATGGTTCCGGCGAACCCGGACTGGTGGAGCAGATTGAACATTCCATCAATACGGGCGGCTTGAAGTTCAGTGCCTTCTCCAAGGATCAGAAGCATGCGTTCAATGCATACGCCTCTGCCCAGCATATCGTGCGCGACAGTTATTACAGTGCCTATGGGCATACCACCGATTTCACTGGCGTATTGGGCGCTCAGTATATCTATCATTTTGATAAGCTCTTTTTTATGCCTTCCGACTTGACGGGTGGGGTAGAATTTAATCATGATAATCTGGACGACAAAGCAACGGATATGCAAAAATATCGGGATGCCGCTTTGGCGGAAGATCCCACCGCAACAGGAGACCGTCTGCAACAGTTGATTGATAAATATACACCCGATCCCTTGAAACAGATTGTGAACATTGCGAGTGCTTATGTGCAGAATGAATGGAAAAGCGAGCAGTGGAGTTTTCTGATAGGCGGACGTCTGGACAAGAATAGCATTATGAGCAAAGCCATTTTCAGTCCCCGTGCCAATATCCGCTACAACCCTACGCAGGACATAAATATCCGTTTCAGTTATGCTGAGGGGTTCCGTGCTCCGCAGGCTTTCGACGAAGACTTACATATAAGTAATGTGGGAGGCGAGTTGATTTCCATCGTTCGTGCTAAGGATCTGAAAGAAGAACGTTCGCGCAGTGTGAACGCTTCGATGGACTGGTATCATTACTTCGGTGATTTCCAGGCAAATTTGCTGATAGAAGGTTTCTTCACGAAACTCTCCGATCCGTTTGTACTGACAGCACCGGTAGAAGATCCGAAAGGTAGTGGATATCTGATACAAACCCGTGTCAACGGTTCCGGTGCAAAGGTGTATGGTGGTACATTGGAAGGAAAGATCGCCTGGCGTGATAAAATCCAGTTGCAGGCGGGACTGACCGTGCAACGCAGTCTGTACGATTCTCCCGAGGAGTGGAGTGCAGACAAGGAACATTTGTCGGATGAAGAACGCCATAGCGACCGGATATTGCGTACTCCCGATGTTTATGGTTACTTTACTGCCACTTTCAATCCTACAAAAGCATTGTCAGTAGCCCTGAACGGTAATTATACCGGGCGAATGTATGTGCCTCATCTGATGTCTGAAGTAGATGGTACGGCAGACCTGTTGGTGAAGAGCCCGGATTTCTTCGAACTGGGTGCCAAGGTAGCTTATGATATAGATTTTTCCGGTATGTGCCTGCAATTCAATGTGGGAGTACAGAATATCTTCAACTCCTATCAGAAAGATTTTGATAAAGGAGCCACCCGCGATTCCGGTTACATTTATGGTCCGGGAGCGCCTCGTTCCTACTTTGCGGGAGTCAAGCTTAGTTTTTAGTGCCCGGCGGGTTTGCCTTGTATTGCCTTTTATGTTACCTTTAAAGAAGATAAGCTGCATCTCAGCATAACTTTTTCATGCAAGCATGAAAGTTATGCATTCGATTTGCATTACCTTTGCGGACATAAAATAATTTGGCACATGGATTTACCCGTATCTTTTGCAGACCATACCCGTCTCCTCCTGGGAGATGAAGAATATAATAAACTGGCTGACGCCTTAAATGGCGAACAGCCCGTAAGCATACGACTGAATGAAGAAAAACTACCCGATTCTTCATTCAGTCTTTTTCATACCTCTTCCAGGCGTGTGCCCTGGTCTTCCACAGGATTTTATCTCGACCGTCGGTTGACGTTTACCTTCGATCCGTTGTTTCATGCCGGATGCTATTATGTACAGGAGGCATCTTCCATGTTTGTGGAGCAAGCATTAAAGCAATATATCGGTGAAACGCCTTCCGTGATGCTTGACCTTTGCGCCGCTCCCGGTGGAAAATCTACCCATGCCCGCAGTGTATTGCCTGTAGGCAGCCTATTGGTAGCAAATGAAGTGATCCGTAACCGTTCGCAAATCCTGGCGGAGAATCTGACGAAGTGGGGGCATCCCGGTGTCGTGGTAACCAATAACGATCCGGCAGACTTTGCTGATCTGGAAGGCTTCTTCGATGTCATATTGACCGATGTTCCCTGTTCCGGTGAAGGTATGTTCCGTAAAGATCCCGTTGCCGTCAGCGAATGGAGTCCGGAGAATGTGGAAATCTGCTGGCAACGTCAGCGACGTATCATCTCCGATATATGGCCCAGTCTGAAACCCGGTGGATTGCTTATCTATAGCACTTGCACGTATAATACGCAGGAAGATGAAGAAAATATCCGCTGGATGCGTGATGAATTCGGTGCAGAGATACTTCCGGTAGATGCTCCGGCAGCGTGGAACATTACCGGAAACTTGCTTGCTGGTGAAGATTTTCCTGTATATCGTTTTCTGCCTCACCGTACAAAGGGTGAGGGCTTTTTCCTTGCCGTACTTCGTAAACCGGAAGGAGAGACGGTACGAATCCGTTACAAATCCACTGTTTCCCAAGGAAAGAAGAAAGCTGGTGCCTCAGCATCTAAAACTAATGCCGGAGCATCTAAGGAACAATTATTGGCTGCCCGTGCCTGGCTCCTTTCGGCAGACGACTATGAGATTTCTGCAAATGGAATGAATATTGTGGCTTTCCCTAAAGAATATATATCCGGATTGTCCGTCCTCCAACAATCTCTTCGTGTCATTCAGGCAGGCGTTACCCTTGCCGAAGTGAAAGGCAAGGACCTGATTCCCAATCATGCCCTTGCTATGAGCACTGTGCAGGCTTCCGATGTTTTTCCTCGTGAAGAAATTTCGTATGAACAGGCTATTGCCTATTTGCGTAAGGAAGCTATTGTGCTTCCCGATACTGCTCCACGCGGTTATGTGCTGTTGACGTATAAGGATGTTCCTTTAGGTTTTGTGAAGAATATCGGTAACCGGGCTAATAATCTTTATCCGCAGGAGTGGCGTATCCGAAGTGGATACCTGCCGGATGAGATACTGGTGATGAAATAAAGAAATCATCCGGAATTTCAGTTGCGTGAGTTGGAAGTAGCAAATGCCCTTCCTCACTCTGTGTTTTTAGCATCTATATATCGGTGGTGTTGGATATATAGATGCAATACATTGGATATATAGATACAACACGTTGGACATATAGATGTTGCACATCCAATATATAGATACTCCCCGTCCGATATATACAGCTAATTCCCGGGAAAGTTTTAACTCATGCACTGGAAGTTTCAGATGAACCAAGTTTAAATACCTTTTGGGGCTTCCAGATCTTTCAGCCCTCACCGGATTTTCCTCGTTCATTGGTCTTTCGGCTGAAACTTCTTTTTACTTTTTTGTAAGATAATAGAAAAACATCATCTTTTCAGCTTACAAGAAGTTGGGAGTTTGTCAACAGGAAGTTAACTTCTTGTCGGCAAACTCCCAACTTCTTGTAAACAAAGAATTAATATTTTGTATTCTTTTGATTATCAGGAATAAAGCGTTAGTTGAAATCAGTGCGTTTGTATATAAATATCATTGCTTTTGTCAGACATTGGCAAGTAGTTGTTCGAAAGAGTGGAATTTGTATTCCTTTCCTTTATGCAGTCTGAAATCTTCGGCAGACAATACCTGTAAGTATGGCAAATCGACCGTCCCTGACGTAGAAATGGGAGAACAAGCATAGCCATGCCGGTTGAGTGCATTTGTTGTCCAGTGCAGCAATACTTCATCATTGGCTTCCACAATGATACAGCGGTTACTATCCACTTTGGGATAATATACCCCGTGCGCATAATCAAACCGGATATCGTTGCGGGAAAACAAGCCGTCCATCCGGTGACTTAGAATCATATCTTCCGTTACTCCACATTGCAGTCCGTTTTCTTTTGAAAGTAACCAAAGTTTATCTGCCAGTACCAATGCCTGCTCTATGTCATGGGTGGAAAGCAGGATCGCTTTCTTTTGTTCCACTGCCAGGCGATGAAGCAAAGTCATAATTTCGATGCGACTCACTACATCTAGGAAAGCTGTCGGTTCATCCAGCAGAATGAGCGGACATTCCTGCACTAATGCTTTGGCAATCATGACCTTCTGTCGTTCCCCATCTGATAGCTCTGCAGTATAATTGTGTGCTTTATGACTGATGCTTACAGCTTCCAGAGCCTCTTCAATGATGGAGTGATCCGTTTTGTTCAATCTGCCGAAGAATCCCGTATGAGGTTGTCGTCCCAGAGCTACCAACTCATATACAGTCAGTCCGCCTGCTTGTGTCTTGTCTGTCAGTACTACTCCGATGGTACGTGAACGTTCTTTTTCGGAATAGGCAGACAATGGCTTTTCCTGTACAAATAATTCTCCTGACAAGGCTGGTTGCGAAGCCGCCAAAGTGCGGAGCAGAGTTGATTTACCGGTTCCATTAGCTCCCAGGAGGCAGGTCAGTTCTCCGGGATAGAGCCGGAAGGAGAGATGTTCATGTATCCGTTTCTCTTGCTTTCCCTGGCGGTAGCCGATGCATAAATCGTTTGCGGTGATAACAGCTTTCTCCATCAGTTGAAGTATTGTATTTTACGTTGGTTGACAATGACATAAATGATAACAGGCGCCCCCAGCACAGGGGTTACCGCATTGAGGGGAATAATACCTGCTTCACCCGGAAGGATGCAGATCAGATTGCAGAGCAAGGCAATTACACCACCTGTCAGCAAAGTGACGGGAAGCAGTGAATTGTGATTGGACGTACCCAGCATCAGGCGGGAGATATGTGGAACGGCCAGGCCGATGAAAGCAACAGGTCCGCAGAAGGCGGTGGTGACGGCTGTCAGTAGTCCGGTGGCAATCAGTAACAGATTTCTTGTGCGACGGATGTTTACTCCTAAGTTTTCAGCATAGCGTGTACCCAACAGCAAGGCATTCAAGGGTTTGATAAGCAGGATGGAAAGTAACAAACCTGCCAGACAGAAAATGGAGAAATAGGGGAGTTGTTGCAATGAGACACCTCCGAAGTTCCCCATGCCCCATATCATATAAGAATGTACCCCTTCGGCAGTAGCAAAGAAATTAAGTAATGAAATAACGGACGAAGTGATATAACCGATCATGATACCCGTAATCAGCAGCATGATGTTGCTTTTTATCAGTGTCGAAAAGAAAAGGATAAGTCCCATTACCACCATCGACCCGATGAAGGCACCGAGTATCACGGAAAAGAAACCGGATAAGGTAAATACTCCTGTAGCAATGCTTCCTCCACCGGCCAGCATCACCAATGCGACACCAAGACTTGCTCCTGAGTTAATGCCCAGGATGGATGGACCTGCCAGTGGGTTGTTGAATGCCGTTTGTAGCATCAGCCCCGAAGCTGCGAGTGCGGCACCACATAGTAATGCCGTGACGGCTTGTGGTAGACGGGACTCCCAGATAATAAAAGCCCAGCTGTTTTTTTCTACTTCATTTCCTATGAGAGTATTCCACACAGCTCCGGCGGGGATATTGATTGAACCGAACCAGAGATTCGCAGCCATCAATACGAGAATGAGGACCGACAGTGCTATGCCATATATATATCCTTTTGCTTTCGTTCTTATCATCAGTTCTATTCTGATAGTTTTTTGTAATACCTCAGCTCATAGCCTTCCAACAGTGAAGGGTGAAATATTTTAATCAAATCTTTCAATAACCAGTCCGGATGGAAAGGCGTTTCTTCGTAAAAAGGAACCCGGTTGGTATTACATCCGTAGATGTTCCGTTCCTTGAAAGCACGGAAACCTGCATAAGGGGCAAATTCTTTTTCCAGTTCCTTGTATGTTTTATCTATAGGTTGGTTATAGCGTATCAGCCAGAAATCCGTTTGCTGACCTTTCTCAAAGATAACTTCGAAAGGATAGGGGAGCGAGCCGCTATGTGTATCTTCTCTGAAAATATAGTTGGCGCCTGCATCAGCGTATAGCCTGGCAATGGTGCTGTTGCCACCCGGAGTGTACCAGGTAGAGCTTGTTTTCAAATCACACATCACGGAGGGAGCAAAGGAGATGGGTTTTACTAATTCCTGTAAATCCTTATAGCTTCTTTCTACCGAAGCAAACATAGCATCTGCTTCCGCTTTTTTACCAAATAGTAGACCGTAGAAACGCATCCATTCGGCACGTCCCAATGAAGAGGTTTCCATATAGTCGGCACATTCAATGATGGGTACATTCAACTTTTCCACACGCCCGTATCCGCCGCTGTTTTCAAAAGGAGAAAGTAGAATGGCATCGGGGTGCAGGTCTATGATTCTTTCGATATTGGGGTTCATGCCATCACCTACATCGGTGATGGTTCCGTTTCGGCATCCTTCCTCGATTTCCGGTAGTTTGATGTACTTCAAGTCGCATACGCCACCAATACTATTTAAAGCACCGAGGTCTTTTAGCAAGCTGCAATGAACGGATGAGTAGATGACTGCTTTACTAAGTGGGGTGCGGACAAGAGTACCTAGAGGCAGTTCTTGGGGTAACGGCTGCTTTTTGTCTACTAATACATAGGTGTGTAGTATCTTTGTTGTATCCCAGGGATTGCGTAGCTGTGCAACGATGTAATCTTCGTAATCTATCAGAGAGAGATTAGAAGAATAGTGCAGCGGGATGCTGTCTCCTTGTGCAGAGCCGGAAACAGTGCTGCTCTTTCCGCCGCAGGCGGAAAGAAGTAGTACTGTCATCCAAAGGGCATTGTATAGACTAATTTGTATATGAATACGTTTGAGTAGAAGCATTGTTTTAATATTACTTGTTTACAACAAGGTTTTTAGCATATGTTATAGCTAAATATTTATATAATTATAAGAATACTATGTTATTGGGATTTTGACCGCCACAATCGAATTTTTCTACAAATGTTCCATCCTTTTTGAAACGGTAAATATCTCCGTTACCATCTACGTAATGAGTGGTTCCGATATAAATATCACCATTTTTTTCATTTATTTCCATTACATAAATGCTTGCGCTGGATAGTTCTTCAGGTGCATTCTTCAGGAAATTGACCTCACTTAATTGTTTGGTGGATATGTTATAAGTGAAAAATGTATTTACTGTCGTGTAAGGATAGCTGGAATAGTCAGTATCCGAGTTGATTAAATACAATGTGTTTTCTGATGCTGCCATGTGTGTCGCGGCGGTGATACTTGTTACTTGATTGTTATTCTTAGGGTCTATTACTTGGAGTTCGTTTCCTTCATCTCCACCCCATATTAAAGAAGCCAATAGGAATATTTTGTCGTTTTTCTCTAACAGTTTATTCGGATTCCTTCTCACAGTAAGTGTATTTTTCAATTCCATAGTGTTGGCATCAATAACGAATACTTCATTAAAATATTCATAGGCACCTGTTTCTGTTACAGTATAGCAATTGGCAACATAAAGCAGTCCATCTTCTTCAGCAATACCTTCTAGATTTTTTCCTCCTTCAAAAGTTTTCACTCGTTCTAAAGTATTTGCATTCAGTTTGGATACTTTGCCGCCATATTGGGTCACATAAATATAACCATCGTCAGCAGTCATATAGCGCGGACTTCCTTCACTGCTGGAAAAAGCGAAGCGTTGTTGTTCCACACCGGCTGCATTTAATCTTGTAATATATTTGGAGCCGGAAACAATCACATAAATATAATCATTGTACACGATCATGTCTTGTCCTGTGTCTCCTAATTTTGCATTATTTTGTTTTTGAAAAATATCTGCGATAAAGTCTATTGTTTTATCCGGATCATAGAAAGAAATATTAGCGTTATTTAGGTTTAGACTTCCTTCATTTAAAATGAACACTCGATTCTGGGAAAGAGCTACTTTAGAGCCACTGTCATCTCGTTTTGAATCATTATCGTCGTCGCTGCAAGAGATAAAACTTGTACCGAGTGCCAATAGGCAGATAGCACTGAATAATAAAGATCTGATTTTCATAATTAATGGTATTTAATAGTGAATAATAATATTGTTAGAGTTGAACACTTACTGTTAATTTCCATGAACGTCCCGGCATAGGGTAGTATTTAATTACCTCATACTGTTTATTGGTTAAGTTAGTTACATCTGCTTGCAATCTTAGTTTGCAGTTACTTATTTTGAAGTTACGTGAGATAGTGAGAGTATGTTCTAAATACCCGTCAATTTCGTTTTCGGGTATATTTTGTGAAAGATAATAACGTTTCCCTACTCCCATCAGAGTATAACCTGCATTAAGCCATGGGGTCTCAATTGTAGCGGAGGCGTTTCCACTATGTTTCGGAGTATAAGGTAGCTGGTCTTTGTAATTTTTTGCTTCCGGATTGGTTAAGTCTATTGCTTCTTGTAGAGTATATCCACAGGAAAAATGTATTTCTGATCGATGAGTAAGCGGAAACTCTGTGGAAAGAGTAGCGTCCATACCTATGATACGTACTTTACCATAATTCTGCATTCTCCACACATAAGTGCTGGGGAAAGCAACTATTTTATCTGTAACCCTATTATAATATCCATCCAGTGTGATAGAACAATAATTCAGGAAAGTGAAAGGGGAACCACCGTAAGTGATGCCTATATTATATTCCTGCGCTTTTTCTGGTTTTAAATCCTTGTTACCACTTCGGAAATAGTAAAGGTCGTTGAAAGTTGGGGTACGGAAACAGCCCTTATACATGGCGCGGATGAAGAACAAATGTTCTTTCCATGGACGATAGTTCATACTAATGCTAGGACTAAGGCGATGCAGATCAGCGGGAGCACTTCCTTTTTTTACATGTTCTGAAATGTAAGTTCCAAGTATATGAGCCTGAACGGTCAGATGAGGGAAGGTGTATTTGCTGCTGAGTACTGTCAATGAGGTGTAGCGTGTGGGATAAGGGCAATCAGGCAAGGTATTATCTAAGGTGTTGATAACGCCATCCTGAGATAGAGAAAATGTCCAATTTTGTATTGGTTGATATAATAAGCTTGCAGAGAGATAATATTCTTTTTGAGTGTGTCGGTCAGTCACCTTGCCACTGTCATATTGGGAACCTTTATCTTGATAACGGTTATAAGCATAGTTATATTTTCCTTGTACCTGTAATGTCCACTCAGGTGAGAACGTTTTCTTCCATTGCGTCTGTAGGAAGAGATTTTCATCTACTAATCGTTCATTAGATTCCGGATTATATAAGATGACTGCACCGGGAAGCCCTCGTTTGGAATGATAGTAATAAGCTTTGGTATTCCAATGGTTACTGTCAGAGAATTGATGGAAAAAGTTTATTTCACCTTGGTAGGAAAAAATGTCTGAATTGTATCGCTTTTCTGTAGCAGTATGTTTCCCATTCTCTATTGTAAAAGGATACGTTCCATCTGAACGCAGGAAATTCCCATCAATAGTAAAGGCTGAGTTAGTTCCCACTTGTTGTTCCCAACGTGCGATGCTATTGAACAAACCGAAAGAACCTCCTTTAATTTGTCCGTGGAAATTGTGTTTTTTATTTGAAATGAATTTGGGTTGTTCTGTGACAATATGAAGTATCCCTGCGGAAGCATACATACGGGCTGATTGTAGAAGATTATCACTTTGTCCAATACTGAGTGAGAGTGTGGATATGTTATCAGTTGCAAAACGCCCAATATCAATTTGGCCTGCTTGGCTGTTGCTAACGGCTATTCCATCATAACTAACGGCTGTATGTGCTGCACCGAGATTACGAATAGAAATAGTCTTTAATCCTCCTAATCCACCATAGTCTTTCACGTTCACTCCACTAAAACGTTTTACGGCATCTGCTATACCTTGTAAGCCAAGTGCCTCAAAATCTTTGCGACTGAAAGATTGCGTTGGAGTTGCAGAAGTGATGCGGCTTGATATTTTTCGTCCTTTTACTGAAACTTCCGGAATGGCATGTACCTTTCCCGTAATGGAGTCTCCCGCCTGCTGTGCCTGTAAATTGACACAAAGGCAGCATGTGAAACAATATAAACAAAACTGTAGCCAGATGCATCGGCATGGATTATCCTTGATCATAACAAATAGCTGTAAAAATATAAGTATCTCATGCCCTTTCCTCGAAGGCATAAAATTTGATAGGTTTTGCAGGTCTTCTGACTTACTCCGGATTTACCGCCTTCCCACCGTGCGAATACCGGCAGTGGCATAGGTGATTGGTAAATCCTTGACAATGAGTTTACAGCAGCGGGACTGTTTGGGAGTTACACCCAATTCCCTTTTCATGAAGCATACCGAAAGGCATACTTCAACAAAACCGAAGGGCAAAGATAGGAAAGATTTATGTTTTATTTATTATAGGATGCAGTATTTCATAAATTTATGCATTTATTCTAACAGAGTAACTTAATAGAAAACTAATACTATAATGCTTATGCTAAAGAAAACTATTGCTGCGCTAAGCCTACTCAGTATCCTTGCAGCCTGTCAGAATGATGAGAATCCTTCTCAACCGGAACCTAAACCACGTCAAGACATCAATCTTACCCGTGCGGAACAAGAGTTTATGGACAAAGGTACAGACTTTGCTTTCCGTTTCTTCGATCAGGTGTGCAGTACCGAAAAAGAAAAACCGAATGTTTTTGTGTCTCCATTGAGTGCATCACTTTGTTTATCCATGATTACGAACGGGGCTACTGATAATACGCTTGCTGAGATGCAGGATGTATTAGGATTCCCTGCCAATACTTTCTCTCTTGATGATCTGAACAACTATAATCAAAAGTTAACTTCAGCTTTGTTGGATTTGGACAATACAACTCAACTCGGAATAGCTAATTCTATCTGGATAGAGGAAGGTTTTAAGGTTTATGACTCTTTTGTTGATGTAAATAAGAAAATGTACGATGCTCAGGTGCAAGAACTTGATTTCACATCTCCGACCGCCAAAGATGTGATAAACCAATGGTGCGCCACTCAGACTAATAATTGCATAAAAGAGGTTATTCAGGAAATACCTGCGGATGCTCGTATGTATCTGATTAATGCACTTTATTTTAAAGGTATCTGGAAAAGCCAGTTTGATAAGTCGGCTACTGGACAGGATAACTTTACCAATGTTGACGGCAGTCAGCAGAAAGTAGCTATGATGAACCAGACCGCAACGTTCAATTACACCCAGACTGATGATTTCTCTATTGCGGAATTACCCTATGGCAATGAAGCTTTTAGTATGGTGATACTGTTGCCATCTGGAGATAAGACCTTGGATGAAAGCTTACCCAGCCTGAATTATGAGAACTGGAAACAGTGGAGTAAGAATATGGCAGGAAAAGAACTACAAATTAAACTTCCTCGTTTTAAAGTAGAATATGACAAAGAGCTGGAAGAGGACATGATAGCTATGGGGATGAAAGATGCTTTCGATGCTTATAAAGCAAAGTTTGCCAATATGTCCGGTGCAGAACTATATATTGGCCTTCTGCAACAGTTTACTTATATAAATGTGGATGAGGAAGGTACCGAAGCGGCTGCGGTTACAGTAGGAGGAATGTTTGATAATGCTGTCGGTTTTCCTTCTCCTGTTCCCTTCTTTGTGAATCGTCCTTTTGCCTTTATGGTTAAGGAAAAGAGTACGGGAGCCATCCTCTTTATGGGAAAGATTACAGAACTATAGTTTGATATTTATAAAGAAAGCGAAGAATCAACTCCTTCAATTGTGGGAGCCGATTCTTCGCTTTACTTTTATGATACAAGAATAATATTTTTATAGCTTACTCTTGTATATCTGTGCCATTACCTTCTGATACTGATTTTCCAATTGAAGTAGATTCTGCTTACTTTGATAAATCACAGAAACTTCTACAAAATATTCTATCACACTGATTTGTCCACCGGTGAGAGCTTGCTTCAGTAATGCAAGATCTTGTTGTGAACTGAATGCCTCCCTGTACTCCTGGATGGAAGTCTGCAATGATTGTGCTTCGCTGTATAGTTTTGCCAAGGTTGCTTCGGCTTGGAAAGCAGCGTTCTCTTTCTGATAATCGAGGTTCAGAGATTGCGCTTTGGCTATTTTAACCTTATTACGATTCTCAAACAGCGGGAAGGAAAAGCCTACTACAACTCCATTAAATGGAGTACCGGACTCTGTATTACGGCGATATCCAAGTTCCAATTTAGGTAACCAACCTTGTTTGCTTGCAGAAATCTGTTTGCGGGCGGCAGCACTTTCACTGCTTAATGACAGCAAAGTCTGATCGGCTGCCAACACTTCCGAACGTAACTGTTCATAGTCGGTAGGAAGAAGGGGCAATGGATAGTCGTTGATGGAGCGGAAACTGCTCAGCTCATTATCTTGCAAAGACTGGTCTCCGTTGAGTGCAAGGAGAGATTTCCAGGCGTTATCAAGCGCAGTCTGATTGGTACGGAATTCTGTGCGTACATTCAGTAACTCCAGATTGATCTTATTTGTTTCCAATACATTGGCATCACCTGTCTCCAGACGTTTCTTATAGTATGCAGAGAGTTCCTCAGCCTGTTTCATACGTTCATTCAGAATCACTTGCTGGTGCTGCAACATGATGATGTCGAAACAAAGCTCTTTAGCTTGCAACAACAGTTGTTGACGGAAGGCGGCAGACTGCGCATCAAGTGCACCGGTTTTGAGCCGGTTTACTTTTCCGCGTGTAGCATACAAGGTCGGGAAATCAAAGCTCTGAGAAACAACAAGTTCACCTATCGTCTCACTCTTATCTTCCGATCCCCACAGATGGGCATACGAGAGAGTGGGATCAGGCAAATTGTTCTCCGACTTGTTCTCCAATTTCTGTGAAGTGATGAGTTGCGCATTGGCCTGCAACTCCTTATTGTTTGCTTCAATACGGTGCAGCACTTCGTCTATGCCGACCGATTGGGCACGCATTCCCGCATATAGGAAAAAAGTGATAAAACTAAATATGAGAATTCGTTTCATTGTTTGATATTGTTAATGGTTGTTTTTTAGGGTGCATCATCAGATAAACAATCGGAATGATGAAACCGTTCAGGAACGTGGAAGTTAAAAGACCACCAAGGATAACTTTCGCCATCGGACTTTGAATTTCATTACCCGGCAAATCTCCTCCCAGTGCCAATGGAATAAGAGCGAGAGCCGAAGACAATGCTGTCATCAAAATCGGATTCAAACGGTCCATTGAGCCACGGATTACGCTATCGTACACGTTTATTCCCTCTTCCTGTTGTAAATGGTTGTAGTGGCTGATCAGTAACATACCGTTTCGGGTGGCGATACCGAATAGTGAAATAAAACCGATAATAGCCGGAATACTCACCTCTCCCGTTGTCATCAACAAAGCAAACACACCACCGATCAATGCAAGTGGCAGGTTGATAAGTATGATTGCACTCTCTTTTACACTACGGAATTCATGATAAAGCAGTAAGAAGATCACCGCAATACTCATTAATGATGTGAGTAACAAGGTGCGGCTTGCTGCCTGTTCACTCTCAAATTGGCCACCGTATTCCAGATGATACCCTTCGGGCAATTTAATATCCTTGTCCACACGGGCCTGAATATCATTCACTACACTGCGCAGGTCGCGGTCGGCAACGTTGGCGGAGATTACGATTTTTCGCTTCACGTTCTCGCGGCTGATTGTATTCGGTCCCATGGCAGAACGCACTTCTGCGATGTAGTTCAAAGGTATTTTCTTTCCGTCACTGGTATCTATCATCAAGTTGCGTATCTTCTCCATTTCGTCGCGAAGATCATCACGTACACGTACGGTAAGGTCGAAGCTTTTACCTTTCTCGTATACCTGTGATACGGTTTCACCAGCAAGACATACATTCACGAACTCAGAGAATTCCGGTAATGAGATACCGAACTTAGCCAACATTTCCCGCTTGGGCGAAATGATAAGCTGAGGACGTTCTATTTGTTGTTCCACATTCAGGTCGGCAATACCCGGAATATCCTGGATGGCACCTTTGATTTCATTACCCAAGGTAAACATACGGTTCAGATCGTCACCAAACAGTTTAATTGCAATGTTGGCTTTCGTACCACTGAGCATAGCATCGATACGGTGGCTGATAGGCTGGCCGATTTCCACATTTGCTCCTACGATAGTACCTAACTTCTCGCGTACTTCGGCAACCAACTCACTACGTGAACGTTCTTTCAATTCGAACGGAGCTTCTATTTCCGAAACATTCACACCAAGTGCATGCTCGTCCAGTTCGGCACGTCCGGTCTTGCGGGCAACGGTTTGTATTTCGGGAATGCTGAGTAGCAATTCCTCTGCACGGTGTCCCATCTTGTCACTTTCTTCTAATGAGATGCCTGGTAAAGAAGATATGTTAATCGTAAACGAACCTTCGTTGAAAGGTGGCAGGAACGAACGTCCCAATGTGAAGAAACATACCAGAGCAACTACGAACAAACCGATTGTACTGCCCAGTACGATCTTCTTATGTCCCAATACAAATGCCAATGCAGCACCATACCACTGTTTCATCTTGCGTGCTACGAACGAGTCGCTGCTCTCTTTCTGTTCCTTCTTTTTGTCTCTTCCTAAAAGATAGGAGCAAAGTACTGGTGTAACTGTCAATGCCACTACCGTAGAAGCGGCCAGTGCTACAATGAATGCAATACCCAGTGGAACCAGCATGCGGCCTTCCATACCGGTGAGGAAGAACAGTGGTACGAAACTGACTACGATAATCAGCGTAGAATTCAGAATAGGCATACGTACTTCTTTCGATGCGTTGAATACTACTTCCAGTATGGAAAGGCGTTCTTCCACAGGCTTCAACTTATTCTCGTGGAGTCGTTTATATACATTCTCCACGTCCACAATGGCATCATCCACCAACGAACCGATAGCGATGGCAAGACCACCGAGGCTCATTGTATTAATTGTGAAGCCCATATAATGCAGCGTTACCAGTGAAGTAATCAATGAAAGCGGTAGTGTAACCAATGAGATCACCGTTGTACGTACATTCGCAAGGAATAGGAATAGGACAATTACAACGAAGATACCTCCTTCAAACAAGGACTTCTGTACGTTTCCGATAGAGCTTTCGATAAAGCGGCTCTGACGGAAGATGTCTGTGCTGACTTTTACATCCGGTGGCAGGTTCTTCTGCAAGTCTTTTAAAGATGCTTCTAATTTATCCGTTAATTCCAGTGTGCTGGTGGCTGGTTGCTTGGTTACTGTTAACAGTACGGCGGATTTACCCCGTTCGGATGCTGTACCCAGTTTGGGTAACTTTGCTCCGATATGTACATCTGCAATGTCTTCCAGTAAGATAGGAGCATTCCCCGAAGCGGTTCCACCACGTACTACGGCACGTGCCAGTTGGTCTACACGGTCGGTAGAAAGTACTCCACGCACAATGTATTCGTTACCATATTCATATAACACGCCACCGTTTGCGTTCAGATTCATTTCGCGGGTTACAGTCATGATTTCATTCAGCGTAACGCCGTAATGCCGCATCCGTTCCGGGTCTAATTGTATCTGATATTCCTTTATATCACCGCCAAGTACTGCTACCTGTGCCACACCGCCCGTAGAGAGCAAACGCGGTCGGATGGTCCAGTCGGCTATTGTACGCAGGTCGAGCATGGAGGTAGAGTCGGCCGTCAATCCGATAATCAGCATTTCACCCAGAATGGATGATTGTGGGCCCAGCGTCGGTTTACCTACACCGGTAGGCAGGCTTTCACTTACGACGGCCAACTTTTCGCTGACAATCTGCCGGGCCAGATAAATATCCGTATCCCAATCGAATTCTACCCATACTACAGAGAAGCCGTTGGTAGATGAAGAACGTACGCGGCGCACACCTGTTGCACCGTTCACTGCTGTTTCTACAGGAAATGTAACGAGTTGTTCCACTTCTTCTGCTGCCATACCGTTTGCTTCGGTCATGATAACAACCGTAGGTGCATTGAGGTCAGGGAATACGTCCACTTCCGTGTTCATGGCGGTGTAGGTTCCGCCTATCAGTAACAACACCGAGGCTACAAGTACCAGGATGCGGTTATGAAGTGAGAAATGTATGATCTTATTTAACACGATGATATATTTACTATTTTACTATTTACTATTTACTATTTACTATTTGATACACCTTGTCTTTTACCATTTGACATTTACTATTCTTATCATCAGCTTCACGCATTGCGCAGCCAAATAGTAAATAGTAACTTGTCAAATAGTAAATAAGTTTAGTGTTCGTGACTGTGTGCCGGTATCGCATTCGTAGCGCTTGCCAGTTTCACTTGATAAGCACCTTCGGTTACCACGCGGTCTCCGGCTTTTACACCTGAGAGAATCTGTACGCTTTCACCGTTATCGGCTCCGAGAGTCACAAGTTGTTTCTTATATCCTTCTTCATCCAGTTGCAGGTAGACAAAGAAACTGCCTTGTTCTTCGGTCAATGCTGAATGGGGCAGGGATATTACGTTTTCTATAGGGGAAGACAATAAGAAGATTTCTACAAACGAACCGGGGATAATATCACCTTTGTTGTCGAACTCAAAGGTTACAGGTACGTAATATCCACCATCACCACCGGAAGCTTTGCCATAAGAGAGAAGACGCCCGTCTAAGTCTTTCAATGTATATACCTTATTATTATAAGGAGTGCAGAAGTTAGCAGAACCAATAGTACGCAGATATTGGTAATATTTCTCAGATACATCAGCACGCAGGAACAATTTGCGGTTTTGCGTAATGCTGACTAACGGTTGCCCTACGGCTACATAATCACCTTCTTTCACTAACAGGCTTTTTACATATCCGCTGATAGGAGAAATTACCGCTTGTCCACTTGCTGAACTATTTTTAGCTACGGCTTCATAGCTGATACGTGCATTTTCGTATGCTTGTTCCGCTTGAGCGAAATCTTTTTCAGAAACAATTTTATTTCCTACGAGGGCTTTCATGCGCTCATATTCTTTCTTGGAAACTTCATAAGCGATACGTGCCCGTTCTACGGGGTCACCATCCGCCATGTTCTTGGAAGATAATGTCACCAGTGGTGTACCTTTACTGACACTCATACCTTCGATTACCTTTCCACGGAAAGATACTACACCAGCTACGGTTGCTACAGCCACGCTCTCATCTCCTTGTGCTGCCATTACCTGACCGCTGGTTTTTATAACCTGATGGAAAATCCCCGGTTCTACAACATTGGATTTTACTCCGGCAGCCTGTGCTTTGGCAGTAGGCAGAATGATTTCGTCACTATGTCCGGCCGCTGTTTGTTCATCGTGGCTATGTTCATCGTGGCTATGTCCATCGTGGTTATGTTCGTCACCTTCGTGATTGTGGTCTTCGCCTTCATGATCATGATCACAACCTTCGTGCTCATGTTTTTCTGTTTCATGATTATGACCTTCGTGTCCGTCGCCGGATTTACTATTGCAAGAGCCTAACAGGAATAATCCCATGACTCCCATAAAAAGAATTTTTTTCATGATGATATTTTAATGTTCTTACTTTTATCTGTGTGCAAAATTAGAGATAAAAGCCTGCAATAAAGTTGCAGACTTTACGATAAAGTAAGAACACACGGAGGTGCGCGAAGTCCTGTGGCACGTGTGAGATACGTGCCATGAAGTGACTCCTGGTATATGCAGTCCTGTCTTTGCCCGCTTTCTTCGGGGAGGACCAATAGTCTGAGAAGGGGTTCGGAGAATAATGTGATAACCAGTGGAAAATCCGGATGTGTCCATCCGTTGTCCGAGCTGGGAGTTTGCTGGAAAAAGTGAGTAGTAACACATCCCGTATCGCAACAGCAATGTTCGCTATCCGGGGTGTGTTGTTGTCCGCAACAATTGGGAGTTATGTCATTCTTCATACATATCAACCCATTATTGTGATGGTGGTGAGGAATAACCGGTACCACCAGCATGACCATGCTGATGAATATAAAAAAGAGTGTTATGTACCGTTTTCTCTGCATCCTTATTTTTTTTATTGCGGACAAAGATAGAAGTTAACGGCTTAATTACCAAATGTTAGTTATTAAAAAGCCTTGAATAATTCATTTAAACCTTCACTCATACTGGGATGGGTGAATATGAAGTTACGTAAAGCCGAAGATTTCTGTCCGGTTTTCATGACAAATGCTACCAGATTGATAAGTTCCGGTGCATCCACGCAGAAGAGTGAGCAGCCCAGTATTTTCTCTGTATCCGTATTTACAATAGCTTTTAGCATCCCATCCATATTCTGCAAAGTACGTGCACGAGGGATGGCGGAGGCGGGCAGACGTGAAATCTTGATGGGATATCCACGTTTCATAGCTTCTTCTTCCGTCAGACCGATATGTGCCATAGGTGGATCTGTGAAGATGGCGTAAGGTACGGGATTGCGGTCATCAACAGAACGTTCCTTATTACCGAAAAGATGATTTAAGATGATACGGGAATCGTCAATTGAAAGGTAATCATACATTTCCCCACCTTTGACGTCTCCCAAAGCCCAGACGTGTGGTGCAGTAGTACGTAATTGCTCATTGACAATGATCCCTCCTTGTACATTAACCTGTATTTTTGCTTTTTCCAGATTCAGATCATCTATCATAGGTTTACGTCCTGTTGCAATGAGTAGGGCATCGCCTTCAAGAAAGTAAGGTGTGCCGTCCGAGGCATCCGTATAGGCGGCGGTAATGCCGTCCGCTGTATCATGTAAGGATTGTACGCGTGCATTCAGACGTATCTCTATATTTTTTCTTTTCAGACTTTCCTGCATATATTCGGCAATCTCCCGATCAGCTTTCGGCAATAAGCGTTTACCGGCTTCCAGAATAGTGACCTTGCTGCCGAATCCGGCATACATGGTGGCAAATTCCAGCCCGATGGCTCCGCTTCCTATTATCAGCAAGTGTTGGGGAAGAATCTCGCTATGCAGCAATGTCTCACTTGTATATATGTATCGGCTGTTTTTTAATCCATCAATATCGGGTAGGATAGGTGTAGAACCGGTATTGATAAAGATTTCTTTTCCTTCCAGTTCAAAGTAATCTTCACTTTCCGGTGAAGGAACTACCTTTACTGTGTCCGGACAGAGAAAAGATGCAGTTCCGTCATACAATGTTATATTAGGGTTATTCGTCAGATTTTCGACGTTCTTTTCTCGAAGAAAGGTGACTAACTTATCCTTGCGCCTTAGGGCGAGGGAATATAACTTGGATTGTTTCTTATAATCGTCTTGATAGATACGTTCGGCGAATTCCGATTCGTTTATCATGGTTTTAGTAGGGATACATCCTACATTTATACAGGTTCCACCGTACATGTCCGGGGAACGTTCGATGACCGCCACTTTCCAGTTGCGGTTGGCTAATTCGACCGCCAGTAGCTTGCCACCTTTGCCGAAGCCTATTATTATAGCGTCATATCGTTTCATTGTTCTCGTAATTAGAGTTTTATAAAAATGAAACAATATGACGCAAGAAAAGTTGCGGAAGCCCTGTTAAGGAACGTTTACCTTTCCAGTTCGCGGAGTGACTCCATCTTCTTCTTTTCCAGGAATTCGTAGATGCCGCTTAAGTGTTCCTTTACTTGTTTATTACCGAATTCGTAGACCTTGGTAACCAGTCCGTCCAAGAAGTCACGGTCATGGCTTACTACAATCAGTGTACCATCGAAATCCAACAGCGCTTGCTTCAGAATGTCCTTGGTCTTCAGGTCGAGGTGGTTCGTCGGTTCATCCAGAATCAGTAGGTTTACCGGTTCCAACAACAGTTTAATCATGGCGAGTCGTGTGCGCTCTCCACCGGAAAGCACTTTCACTTTCTTCATGGATTGCTCTGGTCCACCGAACATGAAAGCACCCAGCAGGTCACGTATCTTATTACGTATTTCTCCCTTTGCCACATCATCAATCGTTTGGAATACCGTTAGGTTTTCGTCCAGCAGGGAAGCTTGGTTTTGTGCGAAATAACCGATCTGCACATTATGTCCGAGTGTCAGCGTGCCATCGTGTTCAATCTCTTTCATGATACATTTTACCAAGGTGGATTTACCTTCGCCGTTTTTGCCGACAAATGCTAATTTGTCTCCCCGTTCCACGGTCAGTGTAGCGTTTTTGAATACTACATGATCGCCATAGGTTTTACCTACGTTTTCCATGATTACAGGATAATTGCCGGAACGTGGGGATGGCGGAAATTTCAACCGTAGTGCCGAAGTATCTTCCTCATCCACTTCCAAAATTTCCAACTTTTCCAACATTTTTACGCGGCTTTGTACTTGCAGGGTTTTGGAGTAAGTGCCTTTGAAGCGTTCAATGAATTCTTTGGTTTCGGCAATGAACTTCTGTTGTTCGTCGTAAGCCTTTTGTTGTTGTTCACGACGTTCTTTGCGGAGTTCCAGATATTTGGAATAATTTACTTTATAATCATAGATACGTCCCATCGTCACTTCAATGGTACGGGTAGTGATATTATCTACAAACTTGCGGTCGTGGCTGATGACAATAACAGCTTTACCATTATTGATAAGGAAATCTTCCAACCACTGAATACTTTCGATGTCGAGGTGGTTGGTAGGCTCATCCAGTAACAGTACATCCGGCTTTTGCAACAGTAGTTTGGCAAGCTCGATGCGCATGCGCCATCCGCCGCTGAAGTCACTGGTCTGGCGGTTGAAATCTTCGCGGCTGAAGCCGAGCCCTAACAGAGCTTTCTCTACATCTTCCTCATAGTTGGTAGCATCGATAGAGTAGAATTTTTCACTCAGGGCGGAAACCGTTTCAATCAGTTCCATATAACTGTCGCTTTCATAATCGGTACGTGTTTCCAGTTCTTTGTTGAGGCGTTCTATTTCTGCTTCCATCTCATGCAGGTGTGAGAAAGCCTGTGCGGTTTCCTGGAATACGGTTCGTCCGTCTTCCGTCATCAGATGTTGCGGCAGGTAAGCGATAACACTGTCTTTAGGTGCCGAGATTTTGCCCCGGGTAGGTTGGCGTACTCCTGCCAGAATTTTCAGTAAGGTACTTTTTCCCGCTCCGTTCTTTCCCATCAGGGCGATGCGGTCTTTTTCATTAATAACGAAGGAAACGTCACTGAATAAGGTGGTGCCGCCGAATTCTACGGCCAGTCCGTCTATTGAAATCATACTCTATTTTTAAATTGAGGCGCAAAGATAGTGCAAACCGAGTACAGAATAAAATGAACTCGTTCATTTTTTATGCCGAGATGCAGCATATCTTCTCCAAAGATAATATATTTATATTATTTTTTATATCTTTGCCTCATTAAACAAAAATACATTGGTCATGGAAACAGGGAATTTATCAGAAGATTACCGTCCGCTGATACTGGTAGCGGAAGACGATGATAGTAACTTTAAGTTGATAAAGGCTATTATTGGCAAAAAATGCGAGATATTGTGGGCGAAGAACGGTGAAGAGATGGTTAATCTGTTCAAAGAGAACCGTGGAAAGACAGCTGCTATTCTTATGGATATTAAAATGCCTATCATGAATGGCTTGGAAGCAACAAAGATTATCCGTGAAGAGGAGAAAGAACTTCCTATTATCATGCAGACTGCTTATGCTTTTACGGCTGACCGTGAAAATGCAATGGCTGCCGGTGCTTCGGAAGTATTGGTAAAGCCTATTACCTTGAGTGCATTACGTACTTGCTTGAGTAAGTTCTTGCCACGGTTGCAGTGGTAATAGAATTTTCATGGCATAAATTATATTATAACGAACGCGGGATGACTTCTTAATGTAGTTGTCCCGCGTTCGTTTTTATATTTAGGAAGATATTTCTTTTTATTCTCTATAAGAATGCTTCTTAGCGCATATTATTGGTACAATGGAAAAGAACCTTGTTTTCGGGACTTTAACGATTTCATCTCGTGCGATAAATATGTTTCAGCCAATGTTCAAATACGGGGTCTTGTAGTTCTATCCGGTTTCCCGGTAAAATATCAACCAAATCTTTTTCAGTTGCTGCCTTTTTTAGATTTTTGATATTAGCAGATGTCCCCAACTGATATTTAATGAGTACTTCTTTTGATGAGAAGTTTGTAACCCCATCGGCTACTGCCAGTAGAAAATTTATTTGCCGTGGTGTCAATGTATCGATGATATTGGCGAAAAGCAAACTAAGTTGCCCGATAATATCACTGAAAGCCTCATCAACTACTTCGGCTGAGGCAACTGTCGCGGTTCTAAACCACACTTGCTGACTTAATTGTTGGGTATAATAGGGGTGATTCTTTATCAGGTCGGTAATCATGCTGCATAATTCTCCTGAAATTTCCTTTCCGGTTTCAGAGAACTTTCTTCCGATAAATTCGATCCAATCCTTTTTGGGTATCTTTTCCAGAAATAAGATGTCCCCGAATTTATAGAAAGGCATGTTGTAATTATGAAAAATATCCAGTAGCATATGTCTTTTGCTGCCGTACAGGCAATAGCATACGTCCGTATGTTTCTGCCAGTGCGAGCGTAGCTTCCGCTGAAATGCCAAAGGGTCGTCATACTCGTTGATATTTTGAAATTCGTTGATACAAACCACCATCTTTTTGCCGGAATCCCTACTGATGGCTTGTGGCAAATCCAAGATTTCATCAAATGTCATTTTATTGTCTTTGAAATCAAGTCCGAAAGATAATTCGCATGTTTGAGCCATATCTGAGAATGTGACAGAAGGTAGTAGTCGCCCCAAATATTCTCGGACGGAAGCGGCGAAATCATCCCATACGGAATGGCTTATTTTCAGTACGGCAGTTGCGCTTGAGCAGTTCAACTTCTTTTTTTCTATTCGTGAAATTGTTCTTATCGGCTATTCGTCCATATACAAAAGGTGTTCCCATAATGAATGACATTGTTTTTCAGTACAAAGATAGAAATAAAGATCAAAAGGCATAAAGGTTGCTATCCTACATCGTATATATAGTATGTGAAATCTGAAAAATAAATAGATGTTGGACTCTTAAATCAAACTTACAAAGAATTTGCAAAACTCTTATTTTTGCTTTCGATTATAGATATTATTCCGAATGTAGTTTTAACAATCTTGAGTTTTAATGGTTTCTTTAATTTGTTTATTTTCCTTGTTCCGTCTCTTTTTCTTCCCTTTCCTGCATCTTCCGTTTCACAAACTCTATTTTCAGATTTGCTTCTTCCATCTCTTTCTTAATTTCAGTGATAGATGAAAGTAACTGTGCCAGTTCATAAACACTGGCTACTGCCTGGCGGTCGGCCGGAGTCATCGTAGTGGAGTAGGGGCGTTCACCCTGATAGTTCACTTTAATATTCTTGTCTTTATTCAGATAAAGGAAACCGATAACATTGCCGTCTTCTCCTATTTTATAATCAGCTTTTTCTATCTTTTCCCCCAGGTCAGTTGTTTCATAGCTATCTTTGGAGGCGGGTGTTTCAGCAAAACTACCATCGGGTGCGATAACCTTTACGCTGATGTGATGAATATTGCTTGGACCACAATAAATGGAAGTCATGCTCATTTGTCCGGTTTCGTTTACTTGAAAGCGGAGATATGAACGATGCAGATTTTTTTCTATTACTTGTGAGGGGTGCAGATAGTTGCCTATTTTCTGATATTCGGCATCTTTTTCGAGGGTGAATTTCCCTTTTATGGCATCCAATTCGCTTTGTTTCTTTTGAAGCAGGCTATCCAGGTAAACAAGTGTTTTTTCCTGTTCTTTCAGTTCTACCTGCTGCATCAGACTGATGCCTTCACGACGAGTTTCAAAAGCTTTTGGGTATAATATCTTAATGCTGTCAATCTGCATTTTTGCTTCACTGAAGTCTCCCCGTTCAAAAGCTTCACGGGCGGTTTGCAATTTTTCACCGGCTTTTTTCTCCACATTCTCGCAAGAGAAGAGCGTGCAACAGAGGCACGCAAGAAGTATCATTGTCTTCATAACTGTTGTTCTTCTGTTAGTGAGGACAAAATTATAAATAATATCCGTATCTTTGCAGCCTCAAATATAGATAAATTGTATTTTAGTTTTCTTAAGATATCGGATGTTTGGAACAATTATTTGTCCTCACTGTACCCGGTCCGTATCAAAGCCGTACCTGGTCCGTACCAAGTCCAAGCGTATAGGTACGGAGCAAATACGAGGATGACACGGTTCGGATACATGGAAGGTGGAAAAATAGACCAAGAGACTTTCTACTCTCCGGAATGAAAACTATATGATTATTTTTTAAAGATGTATTATGGTTGAGTTGACAACAGAAGAATTGAAACAACATTTTAGTGACGACATATTTAAACGGATATCCGAGACGGCAGATGAATTGGGATTGGAATGCTATGTGGTCGGTGGATATGTACGCGATATTTTCCTGCAACGCCCTTCTAAGGATATTGATCTCGTAGTGGTTGGCAGTGGTATAGAAATGGCTGAAGCATTGGGCAAATGTTTGGGGCGTGGAGCGCACGTAGCTGTATTTAAGAATTTCGGTACTGCACAGGTGAAATATCGTGGGACAGAAGTGGAGTTTGTAGGTGCGCGTAAGGAATCATATCAACGTGATTCGCGTAAACCTATTGTTGAAGATGGTACGTTGGAAGATGATCAGAATCGTCGTGATTTTACTATTAATGCACTGGCTGTCTGTTTGAACCAAAGCCGTTTCGGGGAATTGGTAGATCCTTTTGGTGGCATAGAGGATTTAAAAGAAAAGACTATCCGTACGCCGCTTGATCCGGATATCACATTCAGTGATGATCCGTTGCGTATGATGCGTTGCATCCGTTTTGCTACCCAATTGAATTTCTATATTGATGATGCTACGTTCGAGTCTTTGTGTCGCAATTGTGAACGTATTTCTATTATCTCTAAGGAACGTATTGCGGAGGAACTAAATAAGATATTGCTCTCTCCAGTTCCTTCCAAAGGCTTTATTGATTTGGATCGTTCCGGACTGTTGCCGCTGATTTTTCCGGAATTTGCTGCATTGCAAGGTGTGGAAACCCGCAACGGACGGGCTCATAAGGACAACTTCTATCATACTTTGGAAGTACTTGATAATATCAGTCGCAAAACCGATAATCTTTGGTTGCGCTGGGCTGCCCTGTTGCATGACATAGCAAAACCTGTTACCAAACGTTGGGAACCTCGTGCAGGCTGGACATTCCACAATCATAATTTCATTGGTGAGAAGATGGTACCGGAGATTTTTCGGAGAATGAAATTGCCGATGAATGAAAAAATGAAGTATGTACAGAAGCTGGTAAGTTTGCACATGCGTCCTATTGTCATTGCTGATGATGTGGTAACCGACTCTGCAGTACGTCGTCTTCTCTTTGAAGCCGGAGATGATATTGATGATCTGATGACATTGTGTGAAGCTGATATCACGTCCAAGAATATGGAGCGCAAACAACGTTTTCTTAATAATTTCCAACTGGTGCGTCAGAAACTGAAGGATCTTGAAGAGCGCGACCGCGTTCGCAATTTCCAGCCACCTATCAGTGGAGAAGAAATCATGAAAACTTTCAATCTGGAACCCTGCCAGCAAGTAGGAACTCTGAAAAGCGCCATTAAAGATGCTATTTTGGATGGAGTGATACCCAATGAATACGAGGCTGCACGCACTTTTATGTTGCAGCGTGCTGAAAAGATGGGATTGAAACATTCTTAATATTTGTCACTGATTTCCGTGACAAATAAATATTCCGCATAGTTATCTTTTTGATCCTCTTAATCTTGTTTTTTACCTGTTTATCCTGTTAAAAGCCTCCTTAAACAAAAAAAACAGGAATTTGTTGACCGCTTGATAGGAATTTAATGTTTATATTTGCAAATAGTATGAAACATAAACTATTATAAACATTAAAGATATGGATGAAATGAGAATGTGGTTCCGCCCGGTCAAGGGTATTGCATTTTGTATTGTGGCTGCTTTCTTTGGCAGTCAGGCAATGGCGCAGGTACAGGTGAAAAGGAGTTTTCCTTCAGCGAAACGTATTTCGGCATTTGACAATACAACGTTTTGTACAGCTTTCCTGTCGGATGGTTCTTTACTTACGATTCGCGATATCCCTATTGTCGATCTGAGAGATGTTGATAAAATAGCCTTTAACCCTACGGGTAGCTCACTGGCTTTGATGCGGGGGAAGAAACCTGTTAGTATTTATTCTTTCCGTGACCGGAACAAAAAGCTTTTTGAACTGAAAGAGCAGCGTAAGAGTAAGGAACTGAAGGGCAGGAAGAATCTGAATTTCTTTGTGCCCGGACCTGTAGGCGCTGAGTTGATGAAAGATGCATCAAAGGGAGACATTGTCCCTGTTGCCATGTGCTATGGTGCTGATGCACGCAATTTTTTGGTTTCCAATTCTTTAGGAGAAATCATAGTTTACGACACAAAAGCATATTTGCCTCAGGCTTATATTCAGGGAAAAGCTGTCGCAACGGCTATTACTATGAGTCCCAACAACTATTTTATCGCTGCCGGAACCGGTAAGAATATCGATATCTGGAATTTCCAGACAAAAGAACTGCGTACTTCTCTTCCGATGCCTGCCGAAGTAACTGAATTGGTCTTTTCTGCCGATGCTTCTCAAATGGCTGTTGTGACGGCAGACAAGCGTCTGACTATTTTCGACACAAAGACATGGGATAAGGTGGATATCTTTGATAAGATAGGTGGAACACTGACTTCTCCGTCCTTTCATCCGGATGGCAAATATATCAGTGTGGTTAAAGATGGTAACGCTATTGTCATCATGAACTTGAAAAACAGTGTGCCTGAACAGACATTGGATGAAAATCCGGGTGGTGTGACGGGTAGTCGCTTCTTTGTAAACAAGCAAACGAGCGATGTATTCATGCTTTCCAATCGCGCCAAAGGACTTGTGTTTTGGGATGCTAATGGTTTGAATCCTTTCTTTGGTAAATTGATGAGTAAGGAAGTGGATGCTAAGATGAACGAGTGGGTGAAGATGATGCAGGGTGAGTCCATGGAAGATTATGCTATCCGTGTGAATGACGAGACTCGCCTGAAGCAACAACAATTATTTGCTCAGGAAGTGGCAACGGAGTTGGCAGGCGACCGCATCTCTATTGATAATCCTTTCGTGGGAGAATATGACGCTTCCAAGAATATGCTGAACATCGGATTTAATGCATTGCCCGCGATTGCTTTGGAAGTGCCTTCAAATGAAGTAGGCGACTTTAAGGATGGTAAGAACCTGAAATTTGATAATGCGGTTTATGTATTGAATGATAAGGACGAATTTGAGTTGGCTTATGTAGAAGTGCGTAATGAGACTACAAATAAGGTCTATATTTATGATAATATCGGTCGCACCAAGTTGACCGCACTGGAAGCAGATGAAAACTTTGTTCCGCTGGAAATTATGCAGCAGGCAAGTCGTGAAGAAATTCAGCTGAAGGAGATCAAAGAAGCTGTAATCGAAGAAAAGAAGCAGGATAAGCTGATTACGGAAAATACACAGATTGATGTGAGGACAGAAGTAATTCCGGGTGTGGATGCTAATGGTAATAAGATTCTGAACTACAAAGTGGGCTACCAGTATGAGGTGATCAATAAAGAGTTTTCTGCAAAGGAGGACTTCCCGTCAGGTGGTTATGATATTGAACGTTCCAATGCCGCAATGTCTCTGATGAAGATAATCAAGAATGCTTTTGAAGGCGATTTCTCCAAGTATCTGTCTGAAGGTAAACAAGTGAAGGTCATTGTTACCGGTTCTGCCGATGCAAGTCCTATTCGCGGACGCATTGCCTATAACGGACAATATGGCGAATTTATCGATGAACCTTATTATAAGGATGGTAATCTTGATAATATTACCGTAACAAAGGCTTCGGGCATTACTGCTAATGAACAGTTGGCTTTGATGCGTGCGGCAGGTGTGAAGAATTATATAGAAAAGAATGTAACCACACTGGATAACACCAAGAACGAATATGAATATCATGTGGAAGTAGCCAAGGAACGCGGTGGTGAATTCCGTAAGATTAACGTAGAGTTTGTAATCATGGATGCTTTTCCTGCAAAATAATTTAGTGAGGAGCTAATAAATAAATATGAAGAATTTTTTAGTACTGACAATCATTTTAATGTTGGGAGCATATGGGAGAGTAGTGGCACAGGATGCCGCTGCTGCTTCTAAGCGTGCTAACCAACAATATGTGCTTTTTGAAAGTGAGCGCGATAAAGGAACGAACGTGACGGGTATGTATAGCTATTTGCTGGACAGTTACGAGAATTTCATGAAAGTTGTGGAAGCACCGGATAACGGTCAGTATTTGAGTGGTGCCAAGAATCGTTTGCGTGCTATGTATCCTTATCTGTTGAATGGTGCAGTGTATTATTCCGAACAGAAGCAACCCTCTAAGGCGCTGGATTTTGCGGCAGCTTATATTGAGATGCCCCGGCTGAAGATTTTTCAGAGCGAGTTGCTTCCCAAAGATAACCGCTATGCTTCTGTAGTATATTATGCGGCGGTATCTGCCTACAATCTCCAAAAGTATTCGCAGGCGTTGAAGTATTTCCAGGAGTATTTAAGCACGGGAACGGATACACAGCAGAAAGACTGCTATGTATATATGAATATGATTTATCAGTCGCAGAAGAATTATTCTGAACAGGAACGTGTTTTGGAGGAAGCCATAGCCAAGTATCCTGTTTCGCTTGATTTCCTTTATAATCTGGTGAATGTGCATATTGCCACGAACAATATGCCGAAGTTACTGTCGGCCATCGATCGTATTCTTGAAGTTGATCCCAATAATGATAAGGTATTGCCCATCAAGGCACGTATTTTGGAACGCCAGGGAAAGAATCAGGAAGCGCTTGATATCTACAAACGTTTGTATGCTCTCCATCCCGATAGTTTTGAGTTGCTCACCGGATTGGCACGTGTTAATTTCAATGTAGCTACTGAAATTGTGAATAACGGTGCTACTATTGCTAATGATACCGAATATGCGTTGGTACGTCAGCGTGCTTCCGGTTATCTGCTGGATGCTAAAGACCTGTTCCTGAAAATTCTGGAAAAAGAGCCTTCATCTAAAATGTATATGCAGGGGTTGGCGGGTGTATATCAGTATATGGATATGAAATCTGAGTATGAAGTCTTGATGAAAATTATTACTGACGGTGCTTCATATACTTCTTTTCCATCCCGTTTGCTGGCCTATAATGAGGCATTGAAGAAGACTGAAGGGGTGGCACAGCAACAGGAATCTGCTCCTGTGCCGGTGGAACCTGCTATGTTGGTCATCCATGTGGATAGTTTTATTGATGGTAATAATAATAAGGTAATAGATGCCGGTGAAAGTTTTGCTGTTCAATTTTCTGTTGAGAATAAGGGACAGGGGGATGCTTATAACATCCGCCTCCGTCTTTCCGAACAACAGGGATATGATGAATATTTCGACGGTCCCCGTGAGTTGGATGGTGGTAATATTCCCGCAGGAACATCGAAGCAATACACTTTCCGTTATCTGGTAAAGAAAGAAATGCCGTCAGCACTGGCCAAGATCAATATCTATGCATTCGAAGCGAATGGTTTTGATGCTGATCCGTCGGAATTGATTGTTAATACACAGGAATATGCTATGCCGCGCCTGCGTGTGGCGGATCATCAGTTCTTTGCTTCCGAAGGTTCTTCTATCACTTTAGGTAAGAATGGTAAGCTGACGCTTGCTTTGCAGAATTTCGGTTCGAAGACAGCACGTAATGTGAAATTGAACTTCAAGTTGCCGAATAATGTGTTTACAACTGATGTACCTGAAATGACGATTGATAGTATTGCTCCGGGTGATGTAGCAACACTGGATTATGGTTTCCTGGTGAACAAGCGTTTCGATGGTGATTCAATCGCTGTGATGGTAAGCGTGAGTGAAGATTCCCGTTCTTCTTATCTGAGTGAAGCCTATAAGGTGAAGGTGGGTGAATACTTAACGGCATCCAGCACAATCAAGATTGACGGAGCTGTTCGTAAGGCTGTTGATCTTAAGAATGTTAGTTTAGGACTCAATACTGAGTTGCTGCAAGATATTCCTGTGGGTGCTGTGAATCGTCACCGTTATGCATTGATCATTGGTAACGAAGATTATAGCATAACCGGTGCCAATGCAGAGATAAATGTGCCTTATGCCGTGAATGATGCTATGGTATTCCGTGAATATTGTGTACGTACATTTGGTGTACCTGATGGACAACTGAAAGTTGTTCCGAATGCTACGGCTGGTATGATGCACGAACAGCTTGACTGGTTGGTGAATATGGCAAGTACTGATCCTGAAGCGGAATTGATATTCTATTATTCCGGTCATGGTAATAATGATGAGGCAACGAAAGAACCTTATCTGCTGCCGGTAGATATTACGGGTAAGAACATTCGTCTGGGGATTTCTCTGGCGGATTTATATAAACGTCTGGCAACCTATCCTATCAAGGGAGCTTATGTTTTCCTGGATGCTTGCTTTAGTGGTGGCTACAAGAGTGCTGCTCCGTTGCTGGCCCAAAAAGGGGTACGTGTAGTACCGAAGGTGGGTTTGCCACAGGGACATACCTTGAGTTTCTCATCCAGTAGCGGTGACCAGACTTCCAGTGTTTATCATGATAAGAAGCAGGGATATTATACTTATTTCCTGGTTAAATGTATCAAGGATGCAAAGGGAGATTTAACCATGAAAGAACTGTTTGAAAAGACCAATGCAGAGGTGAAGAAAGCTACTGCTTTGATTGGCAAGATGCAGGAACCTCAGTATATGGTTTCTCCTACATGGTCTGATTGGGCAGATGTGAAGCTGAAGACACCGGCGACAATGAATTAGTTTATTGGCAATATAGAAAAAGGGACTCTGTCGACATAAATGTTGCAGAGTCCCTTTTTCTTTTTCATGCTTCTTTTCATAAGCGCATGTAAAAGTTCCATAAAAAAGAACTCGAATACTGCCTGGAATAAGGGCAATGCATAACTTTGTGAAAGCAACAATAAAGACATAGAGTTATGGAGACAATGAACATATGCTGCGAATAGGTGTAAAGACTTCGATGTGGAATCCCTGGCATGGCTGTCATAAGTTTAGTACAGGCTGTCAGCATTGCTATGTTTATCGTACAGATGGTAAATATGGTAAGGATAGTTCCGTTGTGGCAAAGACAGAGAAGTTCAATCTGCCTGTGCAGCAAAAGAAAAACAAAACTTACAAGATACCTTCCGGTAACCTGGTCTATACATGTTTCACTTCTGATTTTCTGGTGGAAGATGCTGATGAATGGCGTCCTGAAGCATGGGAGATGATGCGGTTGAGACAAGATCTCCACTTTCTGTTTATCACTAAGCGTATTGACCGACTGAAGGATTGTTTACCCTCAGATTGGGGAGAAGGATATGATAATGTAACAATCTGTTGTACGATGGAGAATCAGGATCGGATTGACTATCGCCTGCCTATTTATAAGGCAGCTCCCATAAAGCATAAAATTATTATTTGCGAACCGCTTCTCAGCCGGATAGATTTCAGGGGAGAGTTAGGTGAGTGGGTTGAGCAGGTTGTAGCCGGAGGAGAATCTGGACGGGAGGCGCGTGTATGCGATTATGACTGGGTTTTGGAGATTCGTCGTCAATGTATAGAAGCTAATGTGGGCTTCTGGTTTAAGCAGACAGGTTCTTATTTATTGAAAGAAGGGAAGGAGTTTAAAGTAGCCCGACAATTTCAGCACTCGCAGGCCCGGAAGGCGGAGATAAACTATGAGCCGGATCGCACCTCTTTTATAGAAGAGAATACAGGCAGCGCTATATTGTAGTTTCTTGTGTTCAACTATCCTATCGGTTTGATTGTTATATATTCATATATCAATAGCATAAGATTTGTTGGAAAGCTGAAGATATGAAACAACTTATATTTGTATTGTTAATAAGTTGTCTGGCTTGTGCCAATAATCAGGCAGGGCAGGCAGAAAGGAAAAAAGATATGGAATCAACCAAGGAAATTTATCTGGCAGGAGGCTGTTTCTGGGGAACCGAGCATTTCCTGAAACTAATTGATGGCGTAGAAGCTACGCAAGTCGGCTATGCAAACGGCAATATTGCCAATCCGACTTATAAACAAGTATGTACCGGAACTACGGACTTTGCAGAAACCGTGAAAGTGCAGTATGATCCCCTCAAAGTGGACCTGCCTTTTCTCATAGATCTTTATTTCAAAACCATCGACCCTACCAGCGTAAACAGGCAGGGTAATGACAAGGGTACCCAATATCGTACGGGTATTTATTATACTGACCCGGCTGATTTAGCGGTTATTCAAGAAACTGTGTACCGTCTGGCAACAGCTTACCCCCGTCCGCTGGCAGTAGAAATAAAGCCTTTGAAGAATTTCTATCCGGCGGAAGACTATCACCAGGATTATCTGGATAAGAATCCGGGTGGATATTGTCATATCCATCCTGAACTATTTGACTTGGCGCGTAAGGCTAAAATGCCGAAAAAATCTGTTTATAGTAAACCGGATGATACGGTGTTGCGTTCCAAACTCACCCCGGAGCAATATGCCGTGACTCAAAAGAATGCAACCGAGCTGGCTTTTCATAATGATTATTGGAATGAACACCGTCCCGGTATTTATGTAGATATCACTACGGGTGAGCCTTTGTTCGTTTCAACTGATAAGTTTGATTCCGGCTGTGGCTGGCCCAGTTTCTCAAAACCGATTGACCGTAAACTTATTCATGAGAAGATGGATACTTCTCATGGTATGGTACGCACAGAGGTTCGAAGTGCTACGGGTGATGCCCATTTAGGACATGTCTTCACTGATGGTCCGGCAGATAAAGGTGGTTTGCGTTATTGCATCAACAGTGCTTCGTTGAGATTCATTCCTAAAGAGAAGATGCAGGCTGAAGGATATGGGGAGTATATCAGTTTAGTAAAGTAATTTTTCGTATCCGGAAAACTTTCGTATCTTTAGCAAAAACGGAATTATGATTGAATTTAAAGCTGTACCATTGGCATCACTTCTGAATCTGAGAAATCAATATCTGGATTCTTTGCGTTACCCCCAGGAGTTACACTGCGAGTGGCTTGTTGCAAAAGGCACTTGTTTCTGTATCGAACAGGATGAAGAAAGAGTGGGGTATTTCATTCAGTCGGAAGAAGGAGAGCTGATTGAATTCTATCTGTCTGATGAACTGTTTTCACGAAAAGAAGAAATATTCGGAAGAGCGTTGAAAGAATTTCAGATTAAAAGTGCTTTCTGCAAGTCATTTGATGATTCCGCAGGCAGGGGTATGCAACGATGATTATTTCACATCTTAAAGAATCATGCTTAAAAGCGGGATATACTCCTATTGCAGGGTGTGCAGCTGATAATGTTGCTTCACGCAGGACGCTGGAGCGGTGTGGTTTTATGACAAAACATTGTGCCATTGCATTTGATTTCTATCGGAAGTAACATTAAACGGGTCGGGAACTTAAAGTCAAAAAACAGTAAATCATCGAATAGAGGAAGAGGTGTTTCCTCCTATTCGATGATTTACTGTTTTTTTATTTTAGTCATCAATGTCAATTACTCTCATCTTAGAGTCGAACTTGATTTCCCAACGGTTAGACAGCTTTACTTCATATTCTTTTTTATCCCGTTCAATCTGTAAGATTTTAACATCCGGATAGTTTGTCTTTACATAAGTACGGATTGCTTCCGGGATGATCTGTGCAGGGACTTCACTTTGCTGGCATTTAACTTCTGTCCATTCTCCCGCCTTATCGAATTCTACTTTTTCTCCATTAGTGAAGACCACATCGTAGCTTTTATAGAATAATTCTGTTTCCTGTTTTGCCAATGCCACTTTATGATCTTTAAAGTAGGTATTGAGGAAAGTTTGAGCCTTTGCAGGGAGTTGATTTACCTGGATCGGTTTGTCATTATCTGCCATTACCATTGTGTGCATTGTGAACATACATACTAATAATAAAACTAACTTTTTCATATTCTTCTATTTTTAATAATTAATACTTTGGTTTATTCTGATATTGCAAAGGTAAAGGGAGATTCTGGAAAGAAACTGGAATCCTTTATCGAATGATTTGTTTCTCGGTGTGAAACTGTCAGTTTCATTACTTGGAACTGCTTGTTTCATTACTTGAAACTATCGGTTTCATTGTTTGAAACTGGAGGTTCCATTGCTTGAAACACTTCGTCCGGTCTGCTGAAACAGAACAGAGGGGCATTCGGCAGGTGGTAATAGGTTCTTGCCGGTGTTAGCGAGGATGTGATATCAATAAACTTTAGCTTTATTGAAATGACATCCTATTCTTTTTTTCCATAAATTTGTCGTCGATTTTAAAAGTAAGACTGCTATGCTTGAAGATATTCTGAAATTCAATAAGGAGTTCGTGCAGAACAGAGGATATGAGAAATACCTCACTAATAAATACCCAGACAAGAAGATTGCCATCATTTCCTGTATGGATACCCGTTTGCTTGAACTGATACCTGCCGCGCTCGGACTAAAGAACGGTGACGTAAAGATGATAAAGAATGCGGGAGGTGTCATATCCCATCCGTTTGGTAGTGCGGTGAGAAGTCTGCTGATAGCCATTTATGAACTTGGCGTGGAACAGGTGATGGTGATCGGGCATACCGATTGTGGTGCGCAAAGCCTGAATAGCAAAAGAGTGCTTGCACACATGAAGGAAAGAGGCATTGCAGACAAGAACATTGATATGCTGAAATTCTGCGGTCTGGATGTTGAGTCCTGGTTGAATGGATTTGACAGTGTGGAGGAAGCGATTAAAAGTTCCGTGGAGTTAATCAGGAAACACCCACTTATCCCATCGGATATTAAGATAAACGGGTTTATTATTGATTCCATAACCGGAGAACTAAAAATTCTGATCTGATGAGGCAGGAATAAATTCACTTGGTCGTCCGTTGTAGGTTAGTGCCAGTCTATGCATAGCCCTTGTTACAGCTACATAAAGCATACTTTTGTCAATGGCTGAGTTATAATTCTTGCCGTTGACATAGGGAACGATTACTTCGTCAAACTCCAATCCTTTTGCCATGTGAGATGAGGTAACGATAATACCTTTCATAAAAGCAGAGTTTTGATTGGACAGGAAATGGATATCACCGGTATGCACCCGGAGGCTTTCTGATAGTTCTCTTGCTTGTGTTTCGGTTTTGCATACTATCCCGAGTGACGTATAACCGGATTTTTTAAAAGAAGAAATTATACTGAAAATACCCAGTATTTCCTGTTTTACATCTTCAAACCGTAGGATTGCAGGAGGTTCACCATGGCGTATGATAGGTTCTAATTCATGATTGGTCTGAATCTTTTGCGAGAAATCCGTGATTTCAAACGTAGAGCGGTAACTTTTGCATAGTTTCATTATTTCGCCTATAGTGAATGCTTTCCGAATCATATCGGCTGTTGACGAACCATAAGGGTTGACAGATTGTGATGCATCTCCGAGAATAGTCTTCCGGCAGGGGTAAAGTTTCTGAATTACTTTGTACTGAATAGGAGAATAATCCTGCATTTCGTCTATCAAAAGATGTTTGACACCGGGCGAAGCAATATTTCCGTCTAAAGCCAGATGCAGGTATGCCAAAGGTGCCAGGTCAGCGTATTCCAACATCCGGTTCTTGCGTAATTTGAATAGTTCGGGTTTACCTATCCATACGAAAAACTCTTTATAAATCTGAAGATCGTTGTTACCTGCAAACATCTTCTTTATTTCTTTCTTCAACAGATTTTTCTCTGAAGTGGTAATTGTAAAGTAGTATTGCACCTTCATCATTTCCAGGATATAATCCGTCATAGCTTCAGAACGCTGGCGCATGGGATAACGGTTGAAGCGCCTGAATTGCTCTTCAATATATTCGGCTGGAATTGTGATGTGCCTGGTGAGTTTTACTTCTGCTGCTTTGAAGTAGTTGTTTTCCATATAGAGGATGAACTTATCGAGCTGTGAAATAAACTCGAAGGAAGATTTGTATTTGATCCGTTCAATGAAGTCCGAGGACGTTTTTTCGAGTAATTCCGTTACCTGTTCAAAGAAGTTCTGGTATTTGTATTTGTTTTCAAGAACTCCCGAAAGAATCTGCTCCATACTGGTTTCGGGCACACTTTCTTCGCCAAGCTCGGGAAGTACGTTCGAGATATAATCACCGAAAACTTTATTGGGTGAAATAATAAGTATATCTTTTGAGGAAATATTCCCTTTCAACGTATAGAGCAGGTAGGCGATGCGGTGTAAGGCAATGGATGTCTTGCCCGATCCGGCAACTCCCTGGATAATGAGCACGTGGGCTTCTTCATTACGAATGATCCGGTTTTGTTCCCGCTGGATGGTGGTGACAATATTCTTCATTTTATCATCGGCATTGCTGCTGAATTCCTTCTGAAGAATTTCATCATGTACAGTCAGCGAGCTTTCTATCATATATTCCATTTTGCCTTTACGGATGCGGTATTGGCGTTTAAGTGAAATATCTCCGCTGATTTCACCGGTAGGGGAGGTATAAACCGCTTTCCCCAGTTCGTAATCGTAGAACATACCGGAAATGGGAGCCCGCCAATCGTATATCAGGTTCGTCTTACTTTGTGAATCATAGAACGTATGTATGCCTATATAAATAGGTAAAACACTACTGCCGTTTTTCTTTTCCTCGAAATCTATCCGTCCGAAATAGGGGATATCCAATATTTTGCCCAACCGCCTGCGTTTGTCAATTACGCTTTCACCCAGTGCGAAATGATTGAGGATGCTTTCGCGCATGGATCGGATTTCATGCGGATCGATATCTTTGTTTGACCAGATATAATCTTTGTATTCCTGTAAGGTTTCTACATGTTCTTTGACTGATGTATCGGTGTTCTGAATCGTATCGTTAATGATGCCGATGACCTGTTGCAAGTACTTTTTTTCCTGTTGTTCTGATAGATTGAATGTCATAACTCTTTTAATTTTTTATCTGGGAAGTTTGGAAAGGGTGGCAAAGTTAGTCCGAATTATCAGGTTATTAAATAGTTATTTATAGCTATATATCCGTCCTTTTTTCTACATTTGCACGTCATTACAAAAGAAAAACAATGGATATTCTTGATCTTGCCAGACGGAATCAACAGAAAGCCCGGAAAATTATAGAAGACACAAAGATCATCCCTATTTGGGAAAGTATAGGTGCCAGAGTGAATTTAGTAGGTTCTTTAAGTACAGGATTGCTGATGAAGCATCTTGACATTGATTTTCATATTTATACCTCACAATTTAGTCTGTGTGATAGCTTTCAGGCAATGGTGAAGTTTACGGAGAACAAGTCTTTCATGAAGATGGAGCATAAGAATCTGCTGGATACAGAGGAAGCATGTGTGGAGTGGCATGCTTGGTATCGGGATGCAGATAATGCGCTTTGGCAGATAGATATGATCCATATTTTGGAAGGTTCCCGGTATGATGGCTATTTTGAGAAGTTTGCCGAACGGCTTTCCGCTGTTTTGACTGATGAAACAAGGTATGCCATTTTAAAATTGAAATATGATACGCCCGAGTCGGAAAAGATTATGGGAATAGAGTATTATAAAGCTGTTATCCGGGATGGCATACGCAGTTATGAGGACTTTATGGAATGGAGAAGTCTGCATCCGGTTACGGGAATTATGGACTGGATGCCGTAACTTGCATATTTCTTTCGCAGAGCGGTTAGCTTAGTATTCCTGACTTTAATCCTGCATTGATAGCTTCGATAGAATTCTGTACCCCTAATTTGTGCAATAGGTTTTGCCGGTGAATATTGACCGTATGAATACTGATGCAGAGATTGTGAGCTATTTCTTTACTTAATAATCCTTTTTGAATAAGCTGTAAAATCTCCAGTTCACGCTGTGTCAGATGAATCCGTGGAATAGATACTAAAGTAGGCGAGAACATTTCTCCATTTTTGAGATTCAATACAGTGCATTCCACTTGATCAGTTTCTGTCTGATTGGGTGCAATCTCTATATTTCCAAGTATCAGCCATGCTTTTCCGTTGAGGCTTTGTTCTAAAACCTGTTGCCGGCTGATTACCCGTATGTACTGTTGTTTGGCATTCATCAGCCGGAAACTATATATATTACAATAATCATTTCTTTGTTCGTGAGGCAGGCTATAGATGAACTTGCTAAGGTTAATCTGCAATTGCTCCAGTCGGGCGAAATCGTCCGGATGAAAGCGTGATTCCAAATAATCTCCCTGCTTCTCCAGAGTAGCTATTTTCCGGCTGTCATATCCCAGTATATCTGCAAAGTTAGAAGATGCGAAAGCATATCTGTATTTATAAACATCAACTACAAATGAGCAACTTCTGCTGATTTTGGACATCTGTTGTAGCACAACTTTATCCTGTTCCCATATGGCATAGTCGATTTCATTTGCAGACAAATGTTGCTTTGCCCACATCTCTTCTCTTGTGATTTCAGTTGATTTCATGCAGTGGAGTAATTTCACGCAAAAATATAATAACCGTTGATTTATCCGGGTAAGATCACTTGCTTTTTTATTATTTTTCCTACATTTGCTGTGTAGAATTCACATAAAACGATTGTTCAACTCATGAAACATCAACTCTGTATATAGCTACGCTCCACGAATAGTACTTTCCAATAAAAGCTATTCGGCTATCCTGACGGATTTTTGTAATTCGTCACAGAGTTTTCCTATCTGATTATTTATATCGAGTGGCACGCAGCTATGCGCATAGCTGTGTGCCATGCGTTTATTTTAGTTGAACAATGAATTATACGTATAAGCAAATATGGCTCATCAACTTTCCTGTGATGATGAGCATCCTGATGGAGCAATTAATCAATATTACTGATGCTATTTTTCTGGGACATGTAGGCGAAGTGGAGTTAGGTGCTTCTGTGCTTGCAAGTGTTTATTATCTGGCCATTTATATGCTTGGTTTTGGCTTTAGTTTGGGTTTACAGGTTATGATTGCCCGCAGAAACGGGGAACAAAGATACGAAGAAACAGGGAAGACTTTCTTCCAGGGATTATTGTTCCTGAGTGGACTGGCTATGTTTTTAAGTCTTGCGTCCTATATACTGTCACCTGTTATCCTGAGGTATTTCATCCGTTCACCGGAGATTTATAATGCTGCGGTTGATTATCTGACATGGAGATGTTTCGGTCTGCTATTCTCTTTTCCATTTCTGGCATTCCGCTCTTTCTTCGTGGGAATTACGAAAACGAGAGTTTTGTCGTGGGCGGCTATAATGGCGGTTCTTATCAATATCCCTTGTAATTACTTGTTTATTTTCAGTCTCAATCTGGGTATATCCGGGGCAGCAATGGCTTCTTCACTGGCTGAAGCCGGTTCTTTATTAATTCTGGTTATCTATACTTTTCTGAAAATGGATAAGGAGAATTTAGGGTTAAAACCTGTTTATGATAGGAAATTGCTAAATTCACTTTTTCACTTATCCGTATGGAGTATGATGCATGCTTTCATTAGTGTTGCTCCGTGGTTTTTATTCTTCGTGGCTATCGAGCGGTTGGGAGAAAAAGAACTGGCAGTGTCGAATATTATAAGAAGTGTTTCTACCGTTTTCTTTGTAATAGTCAATTCGTTTGCGGCTACTATCGGTTCACTGGTCAGTAATCTGATAGGTGCGGGTGAGGGGAGAAGTATGTTCCGGCTCTGTGGTAAAATTCTCAGATTGGGATATGCAATCGGTCTTCCTTTGATAATTATTGCTATGTTATTTAATCAACAGATTATCGGATTTTATACGGATAATGCAGAATTAATCGAACTTGCTCAGTATCCGTTTATCGTGATGTTGCTGAATTACACATTTGCTTTGCCTGGTTATGTTTTTATGAATGCAGTAACAGGTACAGGTAATACCCGGATTGCATTTATCTTTCAGATTTCCACTATTGTCGTCTATCTGGCTTATTTGTATCTATTGAGTTATTGTTTCACAACGACTTTACCGGTCTATTTGACGGCTGAGTATTTGTTTGTGATTCTATTAGGTGTTCAATCTTGCGCTTACCTGAAGATAAGCGGTATTAGTAAGGGAATAAAGTAGTATAGCCGATACCTTTATTTTATTGGTAAAGTGACGATCATTCGTATTCCTTCCTTATATGCAGGATCTATTTTTATCTCTCCGGCAAGTCGTTTTGTGATGAGCCGGCAGAGATATAATCCCAGTCCATTACCGGGAATAAAAGTGTCAAGTTTGGAGAAGCGGTTGAATACTTCTTCATGTTTCTCCTGAGGAATACCGCAACCGGTATCGGTGACGTATATCAGGATTTTCTCTTTGGATTTATCCACTCCATATCCTAAAGTGATCTGACCTTTTTCTGTGAATTTATTAGCATTACTCAGCAAGTGTTCGATTACTTGGGTCAGGTATTGGGCATTGCTTGGAATCATCATACTTTCTTCTGTAATCTCCAGCTTATATTCTATGCCCTCCTTTTTCTTGAGTTGCTCCATTTCATGTACACAGATGTTCTTCAAATCTGTAGGCTGACAGGGAAGTTTTTCTTCGGAAACATCCAGATTGGCAACTTCCAGCATACTGTTGATAAGACTTGTTAGTAATACAGTATTCTTTTGAATTTCCGGTGGAAACTCTTTGCGCATCTCCGCATCGATTTCTTCATTCATGATCAGATCGGAGAATCCGACGATAGCGTTGAGTGGAGTACGTATCTCATGGCAGATTGAGTTGATAAATGATTGTTTCATCTTTTCGCTTTCCTGTGCTTTGAGATGCAAGGCTTTTAATTCCATTTTCATCCTTTTCTCCTTCTTCCAGGAAAAATATAAATAGGTGCAGATAAGTGCTACGATTATCAATAAAATGCTGAGAGAAATGAGCATCGTTTTCTTATTTTTTATCTCCAGCATAGTCTTTTCATTATTGAGAGTATTCAGATCATACTTTACTTGTAATTCATTGAGCTGCTTATGTGTAGCTTCTGTACTTAATGAATCCTGAATCTGATGTGAAATCTTCAAATATTTCAGAGCATTCTGATAATCTTTGATTGCTTCATAAGTCATGGAATTGATGTTGTATAATCCGGGCAGATTCTGTGGTGCTAATGTTTCTGCAAATTTAATCAGACTGTCGTTGGCTGCTATTGCCTTGCGAAAATCTCTTTCGGTACGGTTATTGGAATAATAGTTGTTGGCGCAAAGATAATAATTGTATTTGTCCAGATCATTAGTCAAACTCTTACCAATTTCCTGAATACGCTTCCAGTAATATTTTTCTTGTTCTAATGTCAGATATGGCAAACTGCTAATCATAAATGAATAGTACTGAAGGAGATATAAATCTATATTATAGAAAGGACGCTGTTTTTGGTAATCATTTTTGTATTTTTGCTCTACCATATTAATAAGCTGTTCCATGATTTTCACAGCTTCTTTGTTCTTACCTGCTTGGGCGTATGTAAAACATACTCTCCAGGTAATGAATTTTTTGTAGATGTATTTTTCTTTTTCCGGGAGTGTTTCTGTAAGTTGCATGGCTTTATCCAAATAAGGTATTGCCTTTTTGAATTGATCACTCATATAGAAACTCGTTCCCATATTATAGGCTGATGCTATTTGTTTGTATACATTGTCTTCTTTATCTGTCTCTACATTCTTGGAATCTAATTCTTCTTTGATAGCTTCCGTTCTCTCTCCGGAGTAGCATCGTGAGTCAAAAGTTCGCATATGATAAAAAGGTAATAAACTTTTGAGTTCATCCTCGGTCGCTATCTTTTTAAAATATTCGGTGTATTTGGCTATTGTATCTTTATTGTATTCGCTGATTCCGGCGATAAGAATATCGTCGAGTGCATTCAGCATATTTTTTCTGTCATCGATTGTGGCTGCTTCCTGATACATCTTTAATAGATAAAGATGGGCTTCAGGATTTTCCTGATAGAGGTCTGCCAGATTTCTGTATATTTGAATTCTTTTCTCGGAAGACTGGGTATTTTTTAAAACACCTAGGAGGCTATCTGCTGCCTGTGTTTGGTTTGAGGCAAGCACTGTCGAATTGATAAGTATAAATATAGCAGTTAGTAAATGTCGCATAATATGTTGCTACTTTGTAATGGCGCAAATCTACTGCTTTTTTTCGTGATTTTGTGTTGTTTGAGAAAAATATTTTCGGAGGTTTATCTTTGGTATTTTTTACCTTTCTGATTTGCTTTCTGAATTTATCCGATTTAGTGATAAATACTTGTTTAACTGCAATTTCCAGAAGTGTAATTCTTGTGGATCAGAAAGAAAACCTTATATTTGTAAAATGACGATAAATGTCATATAAATCTTTATAGACTTAATACTTAAAAGCGTAACTAAATGGCAAAAATCAATTTTTACCTTCTCTTTAATGGCAATTGCGAAGAGGCATTCAATTTTTATAAATCAGCTTTTGGTATAGATTTTACTTTTATAGGCAGATATGGGGATATTCCTCCGCAGAATGGGATGCCTCCGATTTCTGAGGATGAAAAAAATAAAATAGAGAATATCTGTTTGCCTATTGCTGAAGAGACTGTTTTGATGGGAGCGGATGTTTGCGGCTATATGGCGCAAAATACTGTATTCGGTAATAATTTCTCTCTTTATATAGAAGCTGATAGTAGAGGAGAGGCAGATCGATTGTTTGCCGGGTTGTCAACAGAGGGACGTGTAACGATGCCTATGAGTGAAGCACATTGGGGGGATTATTTTGGAATGTTTACTGATAAGTTTGGTGTGAATTGGCTGATAAATGTCCGCAAGAATATAGGGTAATTATATAGTGATAAATTAAAAGAATAATAGTTTTACTATGGAAGAAATGTATTGTCAGAGTTGTGGTATGCCACTTGTAAAGGCAGAAGATTTTGCAACAAATAAAGACGGAACTCCTATGAGTGAGTATTGCATCTATTGTTTTAAAGATGGAGATTTTACAGGGGATATCACTATGGAGGATATGATCAATATCAGCCTGAAGCATATGAGGGAACTCTTCAAAGGTGATCCTGATTTCAACGAGCAGGCAGCATTGACTAAAATGAGAGATTTTTTCCCGGAGTTAAAGAGGTGGAAGAAGTCTCTATAATCTTTTCTTTTGGAAATGCATTAGGTAACATTCTATAGAAAAAGAAAAGCGTTGTAAATAAGTTATTTACAACGCTTTTCTTACAAGTGGTGCCACCAGCAAGAGAACTTTTGTCTTCTATCTGTTGATTATCACCATTTTATAGTTTTTTCCATTTGGAAATCCACATGATTTAGCACACGATTATGTTTTATCGTTTTGCTCGCTATAAGAACGATCCTATTTTCAAATATCTCATTGTTTCAATATCGTCTGGGATTCTCCAAAGAGAGTTACCACGCTGATATTTAAAACTTTATATTTTTTTGCTTCAAGCATATCTCATGAATTATCCCACTAATTTGCTACATGCTTTTGCAGTAGTTTGCTAATGGAGAATACTAAGGGCAAAGATAAGAATTTTCTCTTTACTTTATTATTATGCCACTACTGTGTGTTCAGAAAGTATCCTGCTGATAAACAGTAAATTACAATATGTTATTTAAAAAGGTAATAGCTTAGCAACGTGCTATCTACTTTATTATTCTTAAGACTGCATCATTTTATAACCTGTTACAAAGATAATGCTTAATTCAACAAGGACAAAGAATTCGGTAAATTAAGCATTCGTTACTTAGAATATTCTGCTTCAAATATATTCAATAATTTAGCTTCCTGATTTTCCATGTGTCTTTGAAGCAGTTTTTTAATTCAAAATATTCAAAGCAAAAAATAGAGAATCGTTTTAATAACATTCTGGTGTTTTGGATTACTAGCTATTTTTACCAAATACACCAAATCTCTATTCTTTAATTTTTATAAATTCAAGGTATCATATTATTTTTTCAGATAGCAGTGGATGTATGGGTGAAATATTTATATACGCAACTTTTTATTTCGTTTTAATGCTTGTGTACAGCAAAATAAGATATAAATACTCTATTCGCGAAATAAAATATTTCTTTTTCGTTTGTATTGTCAAAAACAAGTGTTATATTTGCATCGAACATTAAAAGTAATAAGCATGAAAATAGATAGAATAACATTAGGTGGCATTTCCAACATAGAGAAGGTTTCTCTCTCTTTATCGGGCATAGACGCTTTAATCGCACCTAATAATTACGGGAAAAGTAATGTTCTCCATGCGATTGATTTTGGATTACGCTTCATTTGCGCATCTTCAAATCAAAAAAAGAAACAGATGCATAATAGTTCTTTCATTCCTATAAATAAAAAGACAGAAGGAAGTTCATTTGATTTTGAGCTGGAAGGCACATTAGAATGGGATAGAAAAACATATTCTTATATGTATGGATATTCATTTGATTGGGTAAAGACTGAAAAAAAACAAAAAGGTGCTCGCATAACTAAAGAATATCTAAAATTGAAAGGTGAGGAAGATACTAAATTTAAGAGTTATATCAATCGTACTCCGGATTTTTCTTTCTATTTAGCATCTCCAACTGGTAGGTGCGCAAAGAACTTACTCCTGACAGAAGATCAATTGGCACTCGATAAACTTCAGAACTATGATGAATTATTTTATCTTGATGTTTTAAAATCCTTTGCAAGGTTAGAAACAAGCACCGTTGACACCCTTCAGAGCCCGGATAATTATTTTGGCTCTATTTCTATTATAGATGGTGAAAGCCTTAATGGATATAGCCTCTCTATGCCTGAACATCATGCCAGAATTAGCTATTTTATAAAAAGTTTGGAGCAAGAAGATATTGAAAAATATAATCTTTTCAAGAGTGCAGTGCTTCAATTATTACCCAATATTGAGGAGTTCAAACCTATTCAGGTCGATTTAAAGAAAGAGTTTGAAGAAAACGACAATAAGTTACCTTTTCGTTTACCGGATGTTTTTTACGATATTCAAGTAAAAGAAAGATGTAATAACCAATATACCTCGATTAGGCGTATGTCTACAGGATGTAAAAAGATATTTTGTGTATTAGCTTTGGCTATTGCTGCAAATATGAACAAGTTACCACTTTTAACTTTTGAAGAGTTAGAAAACTCTGTTCATACATATTTGTTACGTCATATGCTTGAAATTTTATCTGAATTAGCAGGGGAAACTAAAATTGTCTTAACAAGCCATTCTCCATATCTAGTTAGATATTTAAATCCAGAACAAGTGAAAATAGGTATACCAAATAGAGATTGTGTGGCAGACTTTAAAGAAATAAGATCATCAAAATTGAAAAAGATATTGAAAAATGCATCATTGGAAGAAGAGACATTGGGCGAATATCTATTTAATTTAATGCTGGAAGAAGATATTGAAAGTGATTTTATAACCGAGTATTTTATATGATGAATGAAAATAACGTCCATATTATAGTACTTGTAGGTAACGAAGCCGATGAATCTTTCCTTATCTGGATGTTGACTTATTATCAGGAAGTATTATCTAAATCAGCGAGGAATTGGGAAGTTTATAATGTAAAAGGTATAAGGCATCGAATTCAGAGAGTAAATAAAAAAATTGCTTCTATTTTAAATTCTGAAAATGTTCAATTAGTTGTATTTGCATTTTGTTCTGATATGTCTCTATATCCTTTTGCAGAAAAGCCTGTGATAGATTGGGATGATCTAAAAAGAAATCTATTAATACAAAATATTGCAGGTTTTTATGAGGTAAAAGTAGATAAAATTATTGAAGACTGGATTTTAGATGATTTAAGTGGTATCTGTGAATATCTCAACATCAAGATACCAAATACAATTGAAGGAGAAAATGGTTATAAAAAAATATCATCTCTTTTCAGAAAAGCTTCTAAGCAGTATATAACAGATTACAGTATTCTTGATTTACTACCTTATTTGAGTTTAGATAGAATAAGGAAATGTAGGCAATCTTGTTTACTGGATTTGGAGAAAAAAATGGGTGTTGAATTTTAATTTTAGCAAATTATGATATAGAGAAAATTTAATCAAACGACTATAACAGAAAAAAAGAGAGCTACTTGGCGGCTGCTCTCTATTTCAGAATTTGTTTTTGTGGGTTGTAGCAACTTCCTTAGAAGATAGTCACTTTTAAGAAATCCTGTTTTTTGATGTGCAAAGCTAAAACAAAAATTGGTAATTCCAAAGTCCTTTTGATGTTTTTAAGCTATAACAACCCTCGTTCGCTTATTGTTTAGTAATAACTTCAATTTGATTTTTATGAAGAAAAATCAACACGTTGTGCCTTCTGGTAATCAGTGGGCTGTAAGAGGTGAGGGTAATAGTAAAAAGACAAAAATTACTCATACTCAGAGAGATGCAATAGAAATTGCACGGGAGATTGCCCGGAATCAGCAATCGGAGTTAGTAATTCATCGAAAGAATGGAGCAATCCGAGACAAAGACAGTTATGGGAATGATCCATGTCCCCCAAAGGATGAAAAGTATTAATCTAAAAAACGTAAATTGTCATGACTGAATTTTGTATTAATAGCGTATCGAAGTCAAAATTAGCAGATGAAGGAATATCTGTTAAAGAGTTATTGGAGTTGCTTGATGTGAACGATGAATTAAATAAAGCTTTACTAAAGGCTTTAGGTATTGATCGTCTAAAAGACGACTTTATAAACATTGCTGGAGCTAAAGAATTAGTTACCATCCAAAAAGCTATAAACAAAAGATTCTATAAAGAAGATTTTGTAAGCTCATTGGATAATATTTCTGTTTATAGCAATGATAGTAAGTTAACATTCTGCTTTACAGATTTGAGTAAAAGTGAATATTTTTCGCAGCTAAATTTATCTTCAATGGACTCAACTCCGTTGTACTCATCTAAGAGTGATTTTTTCTCTTGGCTCTATGGGATGGATAAATATGCTAACGAATTAATTAAAGAAGGATTAGATGATATACTGTCTCATAATCTCGATTTGTTAAGAAAAAAGAGATAGGTAGTAGAGAACGTAAATATCGAATACTTCAAGACCTAAACAACAAACAGTTCTATGTTCGAGCAATTATATCTTTAGATAGATATAATAATTATGATAACAATATAGCGATAGTTATTGCATTGATATCTCTTCACAAGAAAACTAAAGAGTTAGGAGTCGAATATGCATTAAACAGAATCGAATATAATGAATCTCACATGAGAATCTTTTTTGAAGAAAAAGGTGAAAAAAAATTAGAAGAATTGGGATTTGTAAAAAATCTTATTGAAATTTCAAATGATGAAGTTAAACGTGAAGCTTTAAAGTTTGAGGCGGTAAGTATTATTGAGTTTATTGATTCAGAGAATAATCTGCAAGAATTAATAATTCAACCTTCTTCTTCTCCGCGTCCTAAAATTAAGACAAAAATTTTAGCAGTAGCTCATAGTATGAGTCCAAAGACATTTGTGGAGAAACTAGTGGAAATTGATAATTCCGTAAAAATACATAATGAATTGTTTGAATTGATAAGCGCGATATCAAAGATACAGAATCCACGACAAATAATGTTTTTAGTTAAAGATATAGTTAAAAATGCAAGAAGCGAGAGTTTTAAAAAACATCGAGATGTGATACAGAAAATTATAGACACTCACGTCGTCGATAATATGATTCAGTTACTAACTCTATTTAAAAAACTAGAATTGGTAACAGAAAACGATATTGAGGCTAGCGAATATGTGCGCTATATAATATATCAGTCGTTAATTGAGAGGAAGAAACAATCGCTATAAATTAAAATCTTTATTTGCAAATTTATCTTTAGATTTTGTATCTTGGATATATAAATATGATAGGTGCTTTTCTGCCGAGATTAGCACCTACCTTTATAGGATTTCGTATTTTACTAAAGTATCATGAAAAGATAACTATTTGATTAATAAAATTTATCTCAGCATTAGATCTAACGATTTCGATAGGTATAATGCCAGATAATTAGGGGGAAATCGGCTTTCAATTCTCCTAATAAGCAAATATAAATCTACCCACCTACTTCTGGGTAGTAATAATGTTATCCACTGTCAGACAGACAAGAGATTTATGATATTTGAAACGCTCCATCAAGTAGCGGTCTATATTGACTCTTAGTTCCTCATATTCAATCATCGTCTAATCCCTTTCTTCTTGCGTTTCTGTGCCTGTAAATCTCCTGCTTGTGTAGCGTTGTAGTTATTGCCATCTCCCAATGAGAAGATAGATAATAGAGAATCACCACTACTATTATTTTGCTGATTGAAAGTGGGTTTCTCATCCTGCTTGCTATCAAGATTGCAAGAAATCATGTTTTCTTTTTCATTGGATTGGAATACGTCTTTTTTCTTTTTGCCAGTAAAATTTTGCTCCTGTAATTCAATCTGTTCGGAGATAGAACCGTTCTTCATGGTATTGGCATACTCAAACGATTCTGAGAATTGGCGGTCGTAGCTGAACAGTTTATCAAAGCCCTGTTCTGCCTGTTGGAATAGGTTCACACGGTCATAACCACCTGTTACCATTCCTTTCCTGGTGTTCTTGTGGTTGGTAAGCGGTGATAGCTTCTTTTTATTGGCTTGGTCTTTACGACTGACAATCAAATGACAGTGCATATTCAGCTCGTTATTGGAACGACTACGGTCAAAATGTATTTTCCCATAAAATTTTATATCCGCTTCGGATAGTCCTTTGTTGAAATTCTTGGCATATTCAGGAATAAATACTTCCCGAATATACCGCTTCATGGCTTCGGCTTTCTCCTGTTCGGTGTTCCCCATTATCCAAAGTTCGTTTTCCGATGGGCTGACATGGATAGCGAAAAACTTAGCATCTGTTTTCTGTAATTGCCCGATATTGGTATCTATGTCTTTTATGACGGTTGATTTATAGATATTATCCTCTGTTAGACTAAAGAAACCTTCGGTATAGATTCCCTTTTCCATACGTTCTAAATCCTCATGTTCCATGTATGAGGCTAACTGTCGGCTACTCCCTGCATTGTTATATGTTCCGCCCGATGGTGGGGCAAAATCTATGTGCATGGTTCTATGTATTTATTAGATTAGTAATTTCAGCCTTTAGGCTCTCTTTCCTTTTGCTATCCATCACACCGCAAGCAGAGAGTTCCGAATAGAGTTGTATCAGTTGAAGTAACTTTTTGTAATCTCGTTGGTGTATCTGATAAAGTGCGGTAAGTTGTTTCCCCTGCTGGTTGATTACATCGGCGTGCTTGCCGAACTGTTCACTTACCTTTTGCAGTACAGCTGTTTGTTTACCTTGACTGGATTCTAATTGGGAAAGAATAAGCGTTTCCAATGTCTTGCCAATACTATCAAACCGAACCGCAATAGAATTAGCAGTTCGTATCATGGGATTTAGTTGTTCTTCCTCGTAGTGTCGGATGAATCGGATAATATCATCCTGCCGTTTGTTTATCTTCGCCAGTTCCGATTTTACGGATTCCGGTGCTTCCGATGGATTGATACACGCTTTATCAATATAGACAAATGCTAATCGGACTATTTCCCCTTTTTTCAGCGAATAGCGTTTGCAGAGTTTATCTATCAGCTTTCCTGTCTGTCGGTCTATCCCGATGGTGGTAAGCGTGGATATATTACTGGTCTTATCCATGATTATAAGTTTTTTATAAAGAAAACGACATTCATTCAGTTGATTATAAGCGAAATAGATTTTCGACTTATAATCACTGTTATAAACTATTACGAATGTAACCCATTAAAGCCGAAGGCTTTGCCCCGCAGGGCAAGAGGGAAGAACAGGACTTGTCCAGTTCCCTCTTGCTCAATTTAGTGAAACGGGCTGAACCGACTGGTGAGCAGTTTCTGCTAAATTGTGGGGAACACAAGCAAAAAGATCATGTACTAATTTGCTTGTTTTTGCTTTTATGGCTGATTCTCAAATTGGTTATCCTTTTCAAACTGTTTGTAACTTTGAGAATCTGCACGTTCTCGGACAAAAGCCCGGATGTCAGTGGCTCGATAGTAAATTTTGTGACCGATGTTGAAATAGGGAAGTACCCCTTTTGTTCTATAGCGTTGTATCGTTCTAAAAGATACTTTTAGCAAAAAAGCTAAATCCTGATTGTCGAGTAATTTTTCATTTTCATCCAATACCTGATCCGTATTGATGAGGGATTTCAAGTCTTGTCCAATCTCATTAAGTTTTTTGGATAGTTTCTCCATCCATTTTTCAAAATTTTCATTGTCTATATACATTTTGCTTCATTTTTAAATTAAACATTCAGATTTTCAATCGATTGATGAAGCAAAGTTCGGCAGAATGAAGAAGTTTAAAAAGAGGAGTAGGTAACTACTCCTCGAAAAATAATTTTTAAAATCCTATAAATAAATAACTTACAAAGTTATCTTTTTTTATCTTTCTGATTCTTACGTTTCCGGTCTTCTTTGATAATAGCATTTCGTAAAGCGTCCAATGTTTTGGTAAGGTTATACTGCTTGCGGGCAAACACTTCGCTAACTTTATCATAAATACTACCGAATTTCAGATTGAAAAGCTGCTCAAAACCATGAGCCAAACGAATTTCTGGAACTGGCTTTCCATCTTCACCAACAATTTGTCCTTGTAGAAACAAGGCGATTACAATTTCTGCAATACCTATAATCCCCAAGTCTTTTGACTTAGGGATTACATACAGATCCGACTTGAATTCCGATGGAGTAGACAAATTAAACTGTTCGGGATGGCTGATTTTCAGATTGATTAATTGCAGTTCAGAATCAATCAAGGATAATGCTTTGTAGATGTATAGATTTTTAGACGCATTTCCCCCCCTGCCCGAATTGATATAACTCTTTTAGGGGTACTATCTCAATACGAGTGAGATTTAGCATCCGAAAGATATATGAGTAATCTTTTGAATTGCTAATTGTTACTATCTGCTTAATAAAATCTTCATAAGCATCTTTCATTTCCGTGTTAATTACTTCTTGTGAGGCATTAGCTAATAAGATGAAAAACCTCGTTTTTAATAAATCATTCATAGGCATGAATTTAAAATTGTGAATAAATCGTTTATATACTCAAAGCATTTGCTTTATATGCTGAATGATTTCTTATTCTGTTTATGATTACGTTTTATATTTAATATTGATGTACTTGTATTCTTTAAACAATATTCTTTTTCTTCAATCAATGCATCTCCTATCATAAGCTTTATTTAGAATTAATTCTTTCTGAACAAAATAGTTAGAAAAAGTGTCATGTGTATGCATATACTCATTAGGAGTGTAGCCGGTAAATTCCTTAAATTCTCTAACTAAATGCGATGCGTCAGAATAGCCGTATAGAAAAGCTAATTCATTAAGATTATTTTCATATCTTGCTTGTAGTATTGATAGCATTTTTTGAAAACGAATTATTCGAGTTAATAGCTTAGGACTAATGCCTATATCTTGAACAAATTTTCGATGGAATTGTCTGTAACAAAGATTAGATACGTTTGAGAGTTGAGTTATGGATACATTGTTATCTGATTCAATTTTTTGAATTACAATTTCATGGCTCAATTTGGGAGTGATTGATGAACTTAACTTTTTTAGAAGATAATATTCAATGATCTTGATACATTCCATATTGTCTTCTGCATCCATAACTGCTTCCTTCATCTCCATTAGCAATTTGTCATTAAAGCACTCTATAGAGATATTTTTATTGTAAAATTCTTCAATTGGAGTAGAAAGAAAAGATTGTGCACCTTGTGGTGTAAACAAAATAGCAACAATTTCTATATCTCCTTCAAACCTCAAATCCCAATAGCTGGACATTTGTCCTTCTACAAATGCTCTCGGCTGGAAATCGTTTAATAATGTTGAGAATACTTTGTTTTTCCTATAAAATATTAATTGCACACACCCTTTGGGTATATCTCGCTCAACGGTTTGAATGAGATAGTTTTTGGTGTACACCCAATAATATTTAATGAATGGTGTAAATTCAGAAGAAGGATATATAATTTTAAGTTCCATCACAACTACAAATATTAGCGATTCTTTTACCGCAAAAATATGTAATTTGCTTTATAAATGCATTGTACAAATCTGACTTTTGCATTTTTAGCTCAAAATTAGCACTACAGTGCATTGTTGTAAATGCACATTTTTCTTATATACTTCGTGACGCTTCATTTTCTACTGCACGATTTACGATAAAGATATGTCCTCTATGTATTATTGTACTCTCATTTTTTTATGATTCGGAAAGTCACTTAAGTATTTTATTGATTCATTATCTATCTCTTATTTTGTTAATGAAAAATAGAGTTTTATTTATTGGTTAAAGTGATACATTTGGAATTCTATATTTTTCCATTATAAAATAGGAAAATACCTGCTCTTTTCCAATAGAATATTCAACATTTTCAATAGTCTTATATCCTCTTTTAGAATAAAAGTTGAGTGCTGAAAGCGAGGCTTCTAAACATATATTATCATACTTAATAAATACTTTCTTTTCTAAGATGTCCATTATTTTAGTACCATATCCTCGACCTTGATAGCCGGGTAATATGAATATCCGGCTAATTTCCTTCTCCTTGAATGTTCCAGTACCCACAAAAATATTTTCTTCGAAAAGCAGATAAATACACCCTTGCAAAATATCCTGTTTTATATTCTCTTTACTATGATAATCTAAAAGAAATTCTACTACTACTTGTGGGTAAAAAGCTGGAAATATTTCACTTATAGCACAACAAACTATTGTATATACAATATTCAAATCTTCTATGTCAGCTACTTTTATCATGCTATTGTTTATGTGGTCTATTATCTAAAGAAATTACGATCTTTCAGAATTTAAGTTGAACTTTGTCTACATATGGTTACTCCAATGCTCAATCTTATTAAGAACATCTGAGCATTGGATTTGACCTTTAGCAATTTCTGAAATATCGTTAGTCAAACTTTGCACCATCCAGCAATCACTGTATTCTTCCGGAATAGGAAAAGGAGCAGGATAGCCTAGTTGTCCTGCAAAAGGCTTAAAGCCAAATTTTGGGTAATAATTGTTATGTCCTAAAACGAAAACTAATTCAGCACCTTCCTCTTTAAGTCGTTTCAATCCGGTTCTGATTAAGAAGCCGCCCACTCCTTTGGCTTGATATTCGGGTTTTACTGCTAAAGGAGCAAGGATGTATGCTAATAGTTGTCTGCTCTGCCCTTTAATATAAACTCTTGAAAATAACACATGTCCAACAGGTATTCCATTGTAAAATGCCATCAACGACAAATACGGCTTTGCAGTAGGATCGGCTAGCATATCGACAACTAGCTCAGCTTCTCTATCATAGCCAAAAGCTGTTTTTTCTATTTCAATAATATCCTTAATATCAATTTCGGATGTTTCTCTTACTTTTACTTCCATAATTTTTATAAATTGTTAATTGTATATTGTATAACTATTGTGTGCATATAGGAATTTTTCAAGATGTTGCATAATATAAATGTGTATAATACTGTTATAGAAAATATTTTCCTTCTATTTTAACGGCTGCATTTCCTCCTATCAGGACTTTACCTGCTATGATTTTCATTTTGACAATGTTATAATTATTGAGTTCGGCATTTTGCTCAATAGAAATTGTTTCTCCGTTCCATAGGTTATGTTTCAGCATATAATAGCCAAAAGCCGAATTACCCGAACCTGTTGCCGGATCTTCGAGGTATCCGAATTTAGGTGCAAACACTCTGGTTCGCGCAATATTAGTTTTATTGACTACATCGAATGTAAAAACAAGAATACTCTCTATTCCATTGGACAGGCAATATTCTTTTAACTCTAATTCGTTAGGATGTATTCCAATTACACATTTCAGGTTTTTAACAGGAATAATTAAGGTTCTAACTCCAACATCTATCAGATTAACAGAGTAATTTTTGTCAATTGCATCCATAGAAACTCCCAACTTGCAAACAATATCATCTAGCTTAGCAGAGAGAGTTAGATATTGTGGGGCAGGTGCTGTGATAAATACTGCATCCAACTGTTCAAGTTCGTTATAAACTTTCAATTCCCCCTTATTAGTTGTAATTGTTATTTCCGGCAAAAATCTTAATATCTCATTATTCTTTATCAATTCGGTTATACACGCAATTGTTCCATGTCCGCAAAATTGAACTGCACATTCTGAGGAATAGTATTTTAATTGGAAAGAGTTATCACTCTGGGGAGTACAAAATATAACCTCTGAAACAAAACCTTTTTGCTCTTTGGCAATAGATAACATTTCGATATCTGAAAGTTCTTGCCCTTCTTTCAGGTAAAAACAACCTGCAGGGTTTCCAACTGACTTCTTAAAAGAAAAAGCATTTATTTTTTTATATATGAATTCCTTCATCTGAATATGTTTTATTTAACATCCATATTAAGTATTTGGTATGATATAGCTAATAATATTACAGTTATTATATATCGTACTCAGTATAACCAATTTATATTTTTTCTACTGAACCTCCAATGGATTGTTTAGCGTGGCAAATATAAGCAAATCATATACTACTTGCATTGTATAAATCTGACATTTATGTTTGTTTTAAAGTCTTTGTTTATTGGAAATTGGATACCTTACTATGCCACTTTCAGACAATTTTAAAAACGGCTCTTGATTCTTCTTTCATTTGCCGATGAAAATAGAATCAACATGTTTTATAAATCATTAAAAAATGAGAGTATGGAAGTAGTAACCATTGAAAAGAGAACCTTTTCGTATGTCTGCGAACGGTTCACGGGGTTTGCCAAACGGATAGAAAGTTTGTGTAGCACTCATACACAGAAAGTAGAAAACTGGTTGGATAGTCAGGAAGTGGATAGTTTCCTTTCCATTGTTTCAGGGGTAACATCGTAATAAAATGGAATATATTCAAATCTTAGTTTCCCCTCTTCAATATAAAACCGGGCTTCTGCATCAAAGGCTACAGAACGAAAATTTCCTTCTGTAGAAGGCATATCTCTGTAAAGGAGTTGCTGTTCCTTCCATTTCAACTCATTATTTTCTATTCGAACATCGTAAACGCCTTGTACAACGGCTTCCATTTCAGGAGCAACAGTTGTTGTCGAGATCAATCGCATGTATCCGGTAAATTCATTGGTGCTTTTCCGTGCAGCCAGTTCATAATGAAAAACACTTATTCCTGTATAATCTTTCTTGATGCCAGAACACTTTCCATTTTTGTCCAAGAAATAGACTTTTTCTTTCGCTATAGTAGTCATATTGAAATGCACTCCATTTTCTGTAAGCTGTAGATAAGAAAACATTATTTGGTTGGAGTATACATCTTTCAACTTTCCTTCATCAAGCAGGTAGGTAACATCATTCGTTTTTAGAATTTTGCCAAGTACCTTTTCTTTCAGGTATGCTATTAGTTGCTCTTTCATACTTTTTGTTCTTGTCATTTTCGTTTCTTTATTAGATCAAACTGCACTTAAAACAATTTTATATATTCGAGAATGATCACCCCACGGATGATAACATTCTCCTATATATATAAAGCCAAAACGTTCATAATATGAAGTATGTTTAGTATTTAGATACAATCTTGTATACCCAATCGTGAGCGTATCTTTCTTTGCCTGTTCTATTAAAAGGGTTGCATAGTTGTTACCTCTATATTTTTTTCTATGAACAAAGCCGCTAGCTAAGGATATAAATCCATGCGAGAATTGAAATCATTGGTAATAAGACCTGCACATCCAATAATTTCATCATCTTTCATTAAAAGATACCATTGAGGAACAGGACTTTCTGTTGTGATGGAATGCTTTAGACAGTTGTCATAAACCATCTTTGTAGCACTGTTTGCCCATTTATTTTGAAAATAAGCAATAGCCCTTTCCAAATATAGAGATGACTTTCGGGGTGAAATGACATTCATATGGTCTTTGTCTGTTTTATGTATAATAGTTGTTTCGGTATTTTGCTAATTAATAGGATTTTAGGTAAAATAAAATAAGCAATTATTAAATTAAAAACTCCAGCTATCATTAGAATAACACATATTATTTTTTCATTGCTTATTGAATGTATTTGAGTTGGATTATCGGGATTATACATTATGGCAATTTCATCTCCTGCAGTCATTAATGACGTATATATTCCTAAAGGCTTAGTGAATATTGTGTCTTTAACTACATAACTTACAGTAACTTCATAACGTGTTTTTGTTTTATTACGATAGCGTTCATGGTATTTTTCTATATTCTCAATTCTGGCTATTGTGGATATATATTCTTTATCTATTTTATTTAAATAAGCTATACCGATACCTCCACCGATAATTAATCCAAATCCGATGGCATATACGACTACACGAATCATTTTCTTTATGCGATTAATATCTTTCATAATTATTTTCTTTTAAATATAGTTTTCGTATTCAATAGAATTTCATCTTCTTTGCTAACAAATAGGATGATAATCTCCTCTAAGGGGGCAACAATTGCAACTACCATAGTAACATAAATACCTCCTTGAATATCTGCCCATAGCAACATTGGGAGAAAGAAAAGTAACAATCCGGACAATTTGTTAGCTAAAGTATGAACCATAATGAGTTGCTGATATTTGATAATTCCAAAAATGATCGTTAATGCTCGCAAAATAATAGTAATTATAAAACACTTAAAGTGATTGACCGATTCCGTGTGTTTTATAATTAAATAAGCTGTTAAAACTATATAAAGACAAAAGTCTCCAATAGAATCCAACTGTGCCCCCAAAGAAGATGGTGCATTGTATTTTATAGCAATTATCCCATCTAAAATATCAGTTACCCCAGTTATCTAGTAAAATCCGAAAAACCATAGGTTCTTCCAAATAGAAAAAACATTAGTATTGCTAATACTATTCTGCTGACAGATAGAATATTGGGTATATATCTAACATTCAATGTACACATCAACTTAAAGTTATTTAGTAATTGCTTTTAATCAAATATTTATCCATCCATATTGAATGTTCAACTCTAAGATTTCCAGTATCGTTGTGCTTCTTTTCTAGCCAAAGCAATGAAAGCTACCGTAAAAGCATCCGCAATAATAGCGTCTGTTGCGCTTAATATGTCCTATTTAATAGGATAGCAATTATTTGCTGGAAGTACTATCCCTGAAATCAATAAGAATATATGGATATTTCAAACGTCTTTTTGTGTCTTATTCGATAAGTTTCCGATATATAATTTTCTTGTTAGGCACATCATATATTTCGATAATTGGGCTATCTTTTAAGTTGTGAACTTTTGTGTATTTTTCCAATGCGGGATAGATTTTAAACATAGCCATCAGTAGAGATGAACTTCCTTTATAAGGGAATTCAGTAATAAGAGTTTTTTGCGCAGGAAGCGTTTTTATTTTGTATTTACACTGCATGGACGATAATCTGATAGTATCTTTAGGCTCAATAACGCAACCTGATTCTGAACGCATTATATAGCCAATAACCGATTCATTCGTTTTAACCTTTTCTTTTACCTTCTTGGGATTGTCATAGAAGATGCCAATGCCTTTGTTAGTCTCGATTTTGAGTTCATTCAATAAATAATTGTAAACTTCATTGGTAACAGAAGGTGTTTGTCGATAATCCCCTGATACATCTTTGTAAACGATGGTTTCTCCACCTGACATTTCTATTTGGAACTTGACTTTTCTGAATCCTCCTAAGAAAGCGTAGATAGCAATTGCTGTAAATACGATGATTGATACAATGATAATTGTCATTTTCTTCATTTTTGATTTTAAAAGCAGGCGCAAAAATAGGGTAAAGAATATTTTTTTGATAGAAGAAAAAGGACATTTTTAGGCAAAGTGATGCAATCCGACATCTGGTGTCAGAAATTTGCAGGGCGTATAGCCGGAAAAAGCTTTAAATTCCCGGATTAGATGAGATTGATCACTGTATCCAAATTCTTGAGCGATTTGAGCAAAGTTGGGTGATTTTCCTATTTTTAAAGTGTTAAGAACTTTGTTAAAACGAATAACTCGCATAAATTCTTTTGGATTACACCCTATATAGTCTTGGAATACCCTCTTAAATTGCTTTGGACTTAAACACGAATCATCTGCTAAGGTTGTTAATTCAATATCAGATGTAGAATATATGGTATTTATAGAATTTTTTATTCTATCCAGATGAAGGGGTCTACTATTATATAGTTTCTTAAGGAGAAAGTTCTGAATAATATTTATATTCGTGTATGTATTTGGAGTATCTATTATACAATTACATAATTCTAACCATGATTTGTCTTCTATATCTTCTATAGATAATATTTGATTGTATATCTCATCCATTGGTAAGTTTAAGAAAAGTTTTGCTCCATACGGCTGAAAAAGAATGGATATATAGCATACTTCTCCACTTTCAGGTGTTAAATCTAAATAACTACTCATACTTCCACCTAAAAAGAATTGTGGGACATCAGTCAAATCGTTTTTTCTTTTTGTTTTACCAGTCTTGTAAATTATCAATTCGACACAACCTATAGGTATTACCCGCTGTGTTGCATAAAAAGGGCTATTTGCTTTCAATATTGTATATTGCTTCACATAAGCCTCCAAGTCGGGAGAAGGTTGTATAATATTGAAATCTTTGTACATAGTTTAAAAAGAGATTATCTTTTGAATTTATTTTCTTGTTTTATACTGAATTTGACTTAATGATGCAAATATAAGAAAATCATATGCATTCCCATCGTATGATTTCGGCATTTGTGTTTGTTTTAGATTCTTTATTTGTTGGCAATTTAATGCCTTACTATGTCACTTTCGGACAGTTTCGAAAACGGCTCTTGATTCTTCTTTCATTTGCTGGTGAATTTGAATCAACACGTTTTATAAACCTTTTAAAATTGAAAGTATGGAAGTAGTAACCATTGAAAAGAGAACCTTTTCGTATGTCTGCGAACGGTTCACTGAGTTTGCCAAACGGATAGAAAGTTTGTGCAATACTCATACCCAGAAAGTTGAAAACTGGCTGGATAGTCAGGAAGTATGTCTATTGTTAGGCTTTAGCAAACGAACACTACAATATTATCGGAGTAGCGGGCGACTGGCTTATTCCCAAATTGGCAGCAAGATTTATTATAAATCATCTGATATTGAACGAATTATTACAGACTGTAAAAAACAGAATCAATCACCCGAACAAATTACACCTTATGAAAAGAACTAAAGAAGATTATCCATCCTTCAACCTGTTCTCCATTGTCGGCACATGGGAAAGCGTTAATTTGAATCCTACGGTTATCATCTACCGGAGCGATAAAGAGTATCTCCTTTCTATTATATATGTATCAGAAACGACTAAACAGGCTTCACCTGCTACTTATGAGATACAGAGAGAAGGTAGTCAGTATTTCATTGCCACTGCATCCAAACGGCTCTATGTAGATTATGATCCGGCAAATGATGCACTTTGTATTTCATCGCTGGGTGACTATCTGCGCAACTAATCAACCATCTATCAATCTTTCAATAAAACAATATTTCAATCATGGAACTAATAAATAAAGATACCCCACAAGTCAAAGAATTTATTTCTTCGCTCGATTCGATGCTGGACAGCATTGAATCTATTGTCAAGCATTACAAGCCCCACCTTAACGGGGAACGTTTTCTTTTTAATAATGAGGTTTCCAAGAAACTGAATGTCAGTTTGCGAACCTTGCAGGTGTGGTGAGATACAGGACTAATCCCCTTTATCCAGATAAAAGGTAAAATCATCTATCGCCAAATCGATATTGATAAACTGCTTCAAAAGCACTACTTTGAAAGTTGGAAAGAGTAACCTGCCAAGCCCAAAAACATTGTTTTTCGGAATTTAATTTGAATCATTGACTTTTCCAGTGAAGTATTTAGTCTGTGCAAGTCTTTAGATAAAAATACGCTCGAATGTTAATGAGAGGAAGATTTTTATCTAAACCGAAGGCTAGGACTTGAACAGGCTAAATACGGAACTTACCTTTGTCAATGTTTCATATTAAGTTCTGGAAAACTTAGGCTAAAAGAAAAGAATTTTGAAAAGTAATTTATATATGGATATAGTAGCAATAGAGAGAGTTTCCTTCGATTTTTTTAGAAAGAAGCTGGAACAGATTATATCATTGGCAGATAATATTTCTTTATCTCCCTATGATATGTGTATTGAGAAAAAATGGATAGAGGGTAGGACATTGGCAGCTTCCTTAAATATTCCTTTGCGAACATTACAGTCTTTACGTGAGAGTGGCAAACTTTCTTTTTCGACTGTTGGCAAGAAAGTGTATTATAAGGTTGCCGAAGTACAAAAACTATTGGATTCAGGTAGAATAAAAATAACCACTAAAGAATAATTGCTTATGGATTTATACACGAATGAGGATAGCCAAGAATTATTGCAATCGTTAGATAGGGCTTTACTTTATATAGAATATGCATTGAAGAATAATAAGCCCATGTTTGAGGGTGAACGATATCTGACAAGTGAAGAACTTTGTTCTATACTCAAAATTAGCCGTAGAACTTTGCAGAATTATAGGGATGATGGCATTTTCCCTTTTATTCAACTTCCGGGCAAAGTGCTGTTCCGTGAATCGGATATTAGGAAAGTGTTGGAAGATAGGTTTCGTTCTGCCTATAATATAGAAGATTATTCTCTTTAGTCTTTAATAGGATGAATATAGAAAAACGGCTACCGTCTGAATGGATTGGGTAGCCGTTTTCATCTTTAGGTGGTTTTAGTAGAGAAGCTCTCCCGTACATTCTGCATATCTCGGAGAATACTTTGATCTAATACTTTTGCATATCGCTGCGTCATTTTTGTATTGGTATGACCGAGCATTTTGGCTACATTTTCCAATGATACATTGTTGGCTAAAGCGACAACGGTTGAAAATGTATGCCGTGCGGTATAAGTAATATTTAGAAATGCAATAAAAAACAGAATGACGATAATTAAACGTAAA
>ERZ857693.442-NODE-442-length-64187-cov-4.918995_pt1 | contig 64187 bp, 66 predicted proteins | sample MGYA00519765_ERZ857693 | MGnify/ENA primary metagenome ERZ857693 (study PRJEB31778, sample SAMEA3449354) | human gut metagenome | biome: human gut; feature: human-associated habitat; material: faeces | place: United Kingdom | collected 2010/2012 ... | reverse complement strand
GATTTTCAAGATACGCGCCTGTAGCTCAGTGGATAGAGCAGTGGTTTCCGGTACCATTCTAAAATGATTAAGAATACTATAAATTCAATACTAGATAAAAATGTTCACCCTTGTTTCACCCTTATTATATTGTATATTTGGGTGAAACAATTAAGATATGAGTGAACTTAATTTATATTTAGAAAGAAATATGTAAAGTCATATCTGTATTACAACTTATTCTTTTATATCATTTGACGTTAAGATTCAAAATATAATTGTATATACAATATTATATGAACGGCTCTCACACATAGGATTACTTTATTTTCATTCAAACAGAATTAAATTGTATCTACAATTCATAAACGTAAAAAAATAGGACAGAAGAGTATCATTACTCAACTGTCCTAAATTATTTTTATCCTCTTGACTTGCAGAACAAATGTTTGTATAATGTAAGCATGGAGGTAAGATGCTATGAACACAAATCAATTGCAATATGAAAATAGTAATACAAAAAATCTTATTAATGAAATTTATCGTATAAATCCAAATGTAAAATTTAACACATTTGGGAATGTAGTATCTGAGAAGGAAGCCATGATGCTATATCGTGCCGTTTTAAAAAATAGTAACAATAAGAACGCAAATCTTGTTTATATACCAGTAATCAGTATGTAAGCGTAAAAAATAGGGTAACCAGAAATTAATCTGATTACCCTGTAATTGTTTATTCTTCTAATTTATCGTGATCAAACCCAACGCTCATTAATTTTTTATATTTATCATTTACAAATTCCATAGAAGATGTTACTCGACCATTCTCCATTCCGTTTTCTTCCAGAATTTTTTCATACTTAACATATGTATCAATAACATGATCGTATTGTTCTTTACTACATCTACGGTGATTCATAATCGCACTTGCAAAATCTAACATTTCCCAACGCATATCGTCAATTTCTTTATTGATAAATAGCTGTTTTAGTTCTGTCATTTGATTGCTCAAACTCTCTTGATTTTTTTGAAGATCGTTACGAATTTCAATACTCTGTCCATGATATGTTTTTTGATTATCCAGAAATGTTGTCTTGACATTTTCTAATTCACTTTCTAATGTGTCTATTCGCTCATTTACGGCATTTTCTCTTAATTCCTTACCAGACTTCAAGTCAAGTGATTCGAGCGTTCCTTTCCATAATTTAGTGCCTTCTACAATCAATAGAAGCACTAATACTACACAGAGGATAATTGTAAATATCCCCTGTGAATTTATCTCATTTAATGTACTAATCATCTCATATCCCTCAATCCTTTCCGCAAAAAGCTAATATCATTTCTTCTTAATGTACTTAGCAGAAGAGAATCCATATTTACCTTTATAACAAATATAATACCATTTATTACCATCTGAACCTGTCGTACTATCACATACGCTAACTGGTGTATTATATTTTAATGGACTAAAGGAACACTCTAAATCTGCATTAGATGTTCCTGGGCTTTTTCTAACTTTTAACCCAGATTTAGCGGTAATAACACCTTTCCATTTTTCTGATTTGTTATATCCTTTTTTTGCAGGTTTACTTGTAGAAGCACTAGGTTTTGTAACAACTGCGTTAGGATCTTTGATGTTAGATTTCTCAACATAACCTACAAATTTATCTGCAATTTTCACTTGATAACGTGTTCCAGATACGCCAATTACATCCACTAAATTACCTTTATTTAGCTTTGGATATGTAGATAATTTTGATGTTCCCGTAGGATTTGCAAATACATCTGTGCCATCTTTTGTGGCTGCACCTACCCATTTGTTGTAGGTTGTTGTGGATGGTTTTACATTACTTAAATTAAGTCCTTTACCTGTAAATCTGAGACGATGTGTCCATCCATGAGAGTAGTTATACCACGGCTGAGTTCTAATCTCATTGCCAGAATCATCAATAGTATTTGTAGTTCCTTCGGATGATCTTGCATGTACAATATTATCTTTATCAATCGCCATAGCAACGTGATGAGTTACATTTAATTCAAGGTCACCTTTCTGCATTTGTGCGTGTGCAGTCTGATTTCTAGCTACAATTTCAAAACCTACATTGAGCATATTAAGCATATTTCCTGTATAACTACAATGAGATTTAAGATAGTTTGCTTGTGCTGTTAATCCATTTTTTAGGAATGCATAATAGTAAGCGGTACAGCAAAGAGAAGAACAGTCATATGACTTAGGATTAGTAATATTGTAAAGGCTTCTTACTGCTTGACTATAACCATGAGAGTTATTATTTGCAATTCCTACAGCGAATGAAACTGCGTCATTAATAATGTTTTGAACAATGTTATTTGACATATTATCACTTCCTTGTGGTGTTTTATTTGAATTGTTATTAGATGTGTTTGTAGAAGTAGTAGAAGATTTAGAATAGTCTTTATAGAATACACTACGGTCAACTTTTGTAGGTATACCAGGTAATGTTGCAGAAGAGCTATACTGCCATCCGATAACACCAGTAGAAGCAGGAACTCTTAATCTTTCTGGCAAAGATCCATCATCGTTAGAACTATATCGGGCAACCCAACAGTCATATTTCTTAGCACCTTTTGGTAACTGGTTCTGATACCAAGAATACCCGCAATAAATACCAAATTTATATCCAGCTTTGACAATAATAGCTCTAAACGCTTCAATCATTTTCATCATTAAACTGTCAGATAAATTCTCCTGACATTTATCCTCTATATCAAGAAATACTGGATAATCCAGTTTTCTTTTATTCAATGTTTTAATAACTACATTTGCTTCATTTTTAATCTGAGCAATAGTAGTAGCATAGCTGTATTTATAGGCTCCAACAGGAATTTTATTTTCAATGCAACCTTTGTAATTTGGTTCGAATGTGCTATCAACAATATTCCCTTTTTCTGTGATTCTTAGGATTGCGAAGCCCATTCCATAATTAGCAACAGTTTTCCAGTCGATTTTTCCATTCCATCTGGAAACATCAATTCCTTTAATTTCTGCCATAATATCACCTCATTTTTCTATAAAAATAAAGAGCCTTGTTATCACACAAGACTCTCATAATTTGCTTTATGTTATGAAATCTATCTTTCATTTACCAATTATTTCCATATTTACCAATCGTTTACTAATGAATCTGCTTTATATTGTATGTATAATTTCCATACCATGACTAGAAAGGAGGTGGAAAACAATGGCATTATATGAGATTAAAAACTACATCAAATTACTCTGTATAAGAATTGACCATATCGAAAGTTATGTAGTAGATGAACTCAACACTTCTGATGAAAAAGAAATAAATGACTTTATTAAAATGTATAAACATCGAAAAGGTCTAAAGATTCTTATATTCGAAATGTCAGATGATGTACATATTATCACATATGAACAAATGCAAAGTTTCATACATACGTTACATGTGTTTGATTACATCAGGCAAATCATTGAAAATGAAACGAATAAGTTCGTAGTCGTCAACAATGATGATACATCACTTGATGTACTTCAAACGGATTCATATTTGCACAAATTGTTAGATTTGGGTAAATAAGATTTAGAGGTGAGAGAGTAGTAATTACTTTCTCACTTTAAGATAGATAGAAATATTATTTATTTTGTGTATCTTCTGTTATATCAGATTTAGAATTCTCAGTGATGTGATTTTCTTCAACTTTTTTCGTTACCGTCCCATCCTCATTCAGCACATAGCCATCCTTTTGAAGTCTTTCAATTACCTTTGCATTCCATAACTCAGGAACATCTGTCCATTTTTTTAATCCATTAATAACTCTTTCCTCATAAAATTTAACCATTGTTTTTTTCACCTCCAATTGTCGAAACTAATGTAGCAAGTTCGTCAAGTGCTGAATCATGTGTTGATACAAGTTCAGCCAGACCGTCAATACCATCACCATTAATTAGAATTTTACGATTAGATTCTGCATTAAGTGTCTGCATTACCAAGTCTAACTTCTCAGACATCTCATTTAGCCTGTTTGAAACTCGATTGATGGCTTTGTAAATATTTGCAATTTCCTTTTTATCCATATACACCTCCTGTTCTTAGCCATTCAGCTATAAATAATTCATTAATTTACTTTCCCGATTGTCTGATACTGTTCATGAATATTCAGTTTCTTTTGACTTGATGGGAAAATTGTGTTTGCCGCAAATCCTTTTAACCGCCTTACGGCGGTAGATGGGATTTGTTAAGATTTTAGATGCATAAGCAGGGGGCAACACCATAAGTGCTGCTGGCATTATCGTAGCTCATACTCCCGTCTATGCTTACAACGCAGAAGCAATCGCTGTTGTTGGAGCGAGGCGAACGCTCCCAATAGCAGCCAGATGCGTAACCACTGCTATAACGTGGTTTCTTATAATTATTAGCAGTCGCATTCTTAAAATACTGATACTGCTTTCCCTCTCCTGCGAAAGAATATCTTGTACTGTCAAAAACTTCAATTTCAGACGGTAAGAACGCATAGTCATTTGAAGTATTAATCGTACTACCTGCTGATGTCAGTTTCTTAACCTGTTTCATCATGTTCTGAATATAAGCAGGCAAGCATTGCTTGTACACATTATTACACCACGTACGCCTTGCACATCCTTCCCAACCACCACTATTCGTGTTTGAGCTATTCATATATCCACATTCATGTGGCGCATTATAAGAACTGTTATATTCTGTCGTAGTGTCCAAATACAGCATACGTTCTGTCTGAATTGTAATAGCAGCTTTGGTCTTGCCATTAATAGCAGTCACTAAGTCATCATGCTCAATTCCGATAATTACATAATCGTAATCATTTGCTTTGTGTGACTCACTTACGCCCGTTGCATCCATGGCATTATGATGAATTGTTCTCTTGTCACCAATTGCCCAATAGTCACCAATGTTGATTTTTCCAGCATAATGTGCTTCAATCATCTTTTCAATCTCTGCGTCTGTTCCGTCGGCAAATGTGACAATCTTTAGATCCTCTTCTGGTTCGCCGAGAAGTCTGTTTCCTGCATCGTAGTTGTATACACCATCAGTGTTGTATGGGAACAGTGTGAAGTAATATTTTTTACCGTTTGTCAGCCCTGTGACGGTATAGCCTGTTGTTTTGTATTTATCTCTCGTTGTATTATCAGCCACAAGCGTTCCGTCATTTGGATTTGCGGGATAGCCCGTTTCTTTCATTACGAGTTTTGTACCAGCCCAAGTAGAGAATGTTGAACCACTGATTACCGTATTCTCTGGGTCTTGCCATTTAATTGTGACTGATGCGTCTGCGTTCTCGATTGTTGGGTTGTTTACGGGCTTGGGAGTAACGGTCATACCGCCTTTTGCTCTTAAAATTCCAGTTTCATCTACAAATGTAGTTTTTCCATCAGGTTTAATACCACCTAATGTTGTTGTTGTAGCGATAGGAATAGAGCCAATTTCGACTATACATTGTGAGCCTTTATATATTCCTAATTCACCAACATAATAATATGTATCTGAATTTAAAGTCCCATTTGCTTTTTTGGTTTCATATTCACCTTTTGTTAAATAGACAGGATTCACAACTCCAAGTTCTGAAAGTGTAACATCTGATGTACCATCAAAAGATGCATTTCCAATTTTTCTTGCAACTTCAAGTTTAACTGCTGAATTTGCTGAACCACCTTCTGTAGATGATCCTGCATACTTATGTGTATGATTTGTAATTAGTTGTTTAACATTAATCACTAATTCTTTTACACCATTTATATCTAAAAGTTGATCCTTCTGTTTATCATTCATGTGTTATTTCCTCCTAAAATAAACTTGTAATTGATTCTACTGGAATAACTTCATAATCTTGTTCGTTAGCTTTTAAAATTGATACATCATTTTCTAAAATATCAATTCTACTAACCGCAGATTCAAATAATTCAGTTTTGACATACGCTGATAAGTCAGGATTAATTATTGAATTAGATACATACTCCGCAATATAATGGACTAAATCTGTGGATTCTGCTGTAGGTGGGAGAGTACCAATAAGAAGTTTTAGATTGTCAATATCATTTTTGTTTGCATTAACTTGATTGCCAAGTTCTGTTGATTCAGTTACATGAAGATTAATCCAATCCGAAATCTTTTTTAATGTATTGCGATTTTCTGGCGCATTATCAATAATTTTATTTACTTCATCAGTCACAATCTTTTTTACAGAACCATCACTTGTTCCATTTAGTACATTTATTGCTTGCGTATTAGCATGAATCTTATTAATTATTTCAGTATCGTCATATATATTATCGTGAATAGCTTCTTGTATATAAGAAACTACATCTTTCGCTTGTGAACTTTCTGGGATATTACCAACATATCCTAGAATTTCTATTTTGACTTTTGTTAAAGATTCTTCAAAATCAGAAGTTGCATCTCCGTCTTTTACATCATATAGATTTATCCAACGAAAATCAGTAATATCTGTATTAGCAGGTATATCCGCAGATGCAATATATCCACTTGTCATTTTGCCAAATTTTACTTTAACAATATCAAGTTTTTCATATTTTAAACTTTTATCCCATTCACCTTTAGGAGTCATGAGAATTTTTCCAAGAGTTTTTACTACCATCATTTATCCTCCTGTATCTGATACAAATATCCATCTTTAATATAGAATGATGAAGATGTTGTTTCCAACGTACCTTTTTTGAAATTGATCCAGATTTCTTCTTGAATATCTTCATCTACTTCAATAAGGTCAATCACATTCTCATTTTCATCTTGTAAACATTCAAATGAAATTGTGATTTCGGCAGGAGAATCATTAGATGAAAAATTAATTTCTAACTCACGATTTGGTATGCACTTGTAAGCAATCAATTGCATTACAATACTATCTCCACATTCTGATTTATTTAAAGTAAACATTTTGATAGAATAAGTACGGACTTCATCATTATTATTAAATGTAATCCGTTTCACTCCATCTTGTTTACTTTCTAAATAACAAACAGAATATGATTTACCTAATTCAATATCTGTGGATAAAAATTTTTTATCATGATAATTTCCACCAATCTCTGATATATCATCATTACTATATACAAATACAGTACCTAAAATGGGTTGATATGATAATTCAAGATACCCATTTTCTTTTGCAATTATATCTTCGTGTCTTGCAATAATTGCGTCAGTAAACATTTTCTCACCGTTTAAAAGAGTAAATATTTCAAATGGATGAACTTGAAAACTAAGTTCTAATGTGCCATTACCAGGTGCGGTATATTGGATAAATTTATCACCATTAATTCTTGCGTATATAGAATCAGAAGTAAAATCATGTGTTGTTGTATTGCAATAGTCGATAAACATAACGGGAACGTTTGTATAGTAATCTCGAATATCTACATCACAACATTCTCGATTGGAAAAATTTTCCATATTTATTACCTCACATTATTTTTAGTTGTATCTTCCTTTTCATTCTGTTTAATAATATCCCTCAATGTTGGGAGAGCATTATCAATCTGTTCGTCAATCCATTTGATTAATTCGTCTTGGTTCACAACTTTTGCAAGAATTGGATATTCTTTATAAATTTCACTAATTACCTCACTACGTTTAATACTTCCTGCTTTTTCCCATTCGGCATAATCTTTTTCCGCTTGAGTAATTAACTTTAAAATATTTTCCGAAATCTGTTTTTTAGCGATTTCAATTTTTTTCTCTGTGGAAAGTTTTGAATATAATTCAATTTTTTTCCATAGTGCTAATAAAAGTCCAACAATAACTAAAATAGAAGTCCAATTATCATTGATTAATTGTAGGAAGTTTTGAATACCATTTAAAATGTTCATTGTGAATCCTCCTTACATGCTTGTTAAAAAATAAGGCTACCTCACAATAGTAAGATAGCCTTATGATATGTTTAATTATTCTGTTGTAACTGTGAATAGAGCTTTAATAGACTCACTTGGGATAGCTTCATATCCTTCACCAACAAGTCCTTGAAGAGCGGTAATATCACTTGTGTTTTTAGCAATTTTTGGCTTCTCAGTAGCAAGATCTTTTTCTACAGCAGTAATTTTACCTTCTGCTGTATCCATTCTGCCTTTAACAGCAGTAATATCTTCTGCATTTTTTGTATCAGCAGCTTCTAATGTAGGTAATTTCTTTTCAATAGCATCAATTCTACCTACAGCAGCTTTAAGATCTTCAGCTTTTGCATACTGAGAAATATCAGAATCAGCAAGAGCTTTAGATACATATTCTGCAATATAACCTACGATATCTTTAGATGTAGCAGATTCTGGAAGAGTACCGATAAGAGTTTTTAGCTTTGTGATATCCTCTTTATTTGTTTTAATCTGAGAATTCATTGTGGCAGCATCAGATGCATGGCTAGAAATCCAATCAGAAATCTCTTTCAGTGTATCGTATGCTTCTGGAGCGCCGTTAACAATCTGAGCAACCGCATCAGCAACAGCTTTCTTTACTGATCCGTCACCAGTACCATTCAGCGTTCCAATAGCTGCTGTATTAGCTGCAACACTTGCTTTTAATGCAGAATCGTTATATTTACCAGCAGTAACTGCTTCTTTGATATAATTAACTACGTCTTTAGCTTTTGCATCAGCAGGAATAGTACCAACATAAGTAAGTACCTCTGTTTTTGCAGTAGAAGCTGCGCCAGATTCATCAAAATCTGTAATTGCTTTACCAGAATCTACTAGATTACCATTTTCATCTAATCCTGCAAGGTGACCTTTTACAGCATTTGCAACTTTATCTGCTTTTGCTGTTGGTTGAGGAATAGCAATAGTAAAGGCTGCCTCATCAACTGTTACAGGTGCATCTTTTGTGTAGAAATATAATGTATATCCGTCATCAGACTGAGATACTGTTCTAATGGCTGTTTTAACTGCTTCACTAATTTTTCCATCAATTTGCACGTTGTGAAGTTTTAAGAACTCTTGAAGGTTGCTAAGTGTTGCGACTTGCAATTTTGACATAATATTATCCTCCTTAATTAATTAAAAATGTTTGATAGTTCATCAGAATTAATACTAACGATTTTTTTATCTATTGCTGAATTAATTCTTTCATCAATAATATCCATGATTGTTTCATTAATAACATTTCGTACATATTCCTTTACAGAAGCGGCACTTGCATAATCCTGTGCATTGATCCAACTTTCGGTTACATATTTATCTGTGGTATATGAACCGTCTTCCTGAACAAAATACAGAGTTATGTTTTTTCCGTAAATTTTTGTAATTGATACGTTATTTGGATTGTCTAAATCATGAGATACAAGATAAAGAACGCCATCAGCGCAAGAATTAATAGTAGTATTATTCCCAATACTGCATTGACCTTTGATATTATAAATACCATCATTAAGAGATGATATTATAATCGGGATAGAAAGTGTTCCAATTAAATTTGTAATAGGAACATCTGCTAATTTGTTATATGATAGACTATTAAGATAATCTACCACAGTGGTATTATCTGGAAGATTACCAATAATATCATCAAGAACTTTAGATAAATCAGATGTCTTCACATAATTATCTAATCCTATTGTTCTTTTGACTTCTTCAACGATATTATTTTTATCTTCATCAGTGATTGAAATATCATAAGAGAATAACAATGTTTCGCCATTATAAAATTGAAGCATAGAATTTTCATATTTGACATCCGTAATCTGGTTGTCTCCTTTAATGTATTCCAACTGATTTTCAATTGAAACCCAAGCGATACTATTGATATCTCTGATATAACAAAGACCCGGATACTTTAAAACTCCTCTTTCTAATGCTTTTTCGGCAATTCGTTTGGTGGATGCCGAATACCAAATTGGAGTTATCATCGTGAAATCACCTCCCTCGTATATTTTTACAGATAAATTATTTTGCTAATAATCTATCAATATCAACAATCTGGTCAAGATAAATTACACCATCTTGCACACCGTCTGGATCTGCATCTACAATTTCTCCCTCAACAGCAGAAGATAAGTTTTTTATAGCAACACCATTTCCGATATTGCCATTCTGATTAATAAGAGTAAGTTTCTTATTGTTCTCATCGTTCAAATCTAATTGAATATCGGTTGGCATATTTTCGTAGGTTGCTTTATTAAGAGCATCCAAGTCTTTAATATAACCTTCGATTTTAAGTAACCTTTGGTCTGTCTCTGAGAATAATTCAGATGGCTCATACTTATCAAATTGTACTAATGGGGTAATATAGATTGTTCCAGATGTTGTTTTACGAATATAAGAAGTGAATGTATCATCTTCATTATGTACAGGTTTTAGAAATGTAAAAGTTACTTCAATATTTCCACTTTCCGCAGTTAATGTAACTTCCGCAGGAATTAAATATTGAATGTAATTTTCTTTATATTGAAGATCGTTTGCAATAAGTTGTACTGTTTTAATTTTATTTGAAATAGGCAACTTATATTTCATATACAAAGATGCGTCAGACATATCAATTTGTTCACGATACATTTTGCTCGTGAGTATCTGTATCTTGTCTACGCAATTGCTTCGTTCCATGATGGATTCTTTTACCGTAGTTACTACAGTATTTTCATCTGTAATTTTTAGCGTATACATGATAAAATATCCTTTCTGTTATAAATATATTATTATCCAACAGCACCATCACTGTCAGTTTGTTCATCAACAGCGGAAGAGTAGTCTGCTTGTTGTGACATAGCCATATCATATGTAATGCCTCCTGCCATGTTCTCCTTACTAGCTTTTGCATAATACGCAATGATCGTAGGAATCAATGTACAAGGAACACCAATTAATGCGTACATATAACTTGTATCACCTGTAGTAATAGCCATATATTCGCTAAAACAAAGTATCTGAATACAAATTATAAATACAATAAAAAGCACAATTTTACTTGTGCTTGGTTTCTTGAACTTTGGGAATCTACTCTTTTTCATCCGATGAAGTTTCCGTTTCATCGTAATATTTTTATTACGTTCTTTTATTTTTGCTTCTTTCTGTTTATATTCTTGTTCTGTCATTCTGTTTTATCCTCATCTTTACGACATAAGAAGTCCATTAAGGCAAACATATCCTTTGGCGTTAATACATCATATTTTGAATCATCATAGTCAAATGTAGACTCATCAATATAAAATCTTCCTACTTCAACCTCAAGAGAGAGTAAATCATTGATTTCCTCATACATCTTATTGGCAACATCTTTATCATCAAGTTCTGGAATGCCAGATTTATTTACAACAACTTGCCCCTCTTTATCTTTCTTAAAGTGGTCTGAATAAGATTCATATGTCTTTTGCAGAACATCGGTATAATCCTTATATTCCTTGTTGAAGTAATTTTGATTCTTAATGATAGCGAAGCTAATTTTTGCAGGTAATTTCATATCTCCAAATTTATTTAGAAAATTAATTACATTAATAATTTCAATATTTCTATATTTCATATTTTCTTCTCCTTGATTCTGTGCATAATAAAAGAGAGGTAGAATAATCTACCTCTCTTGAAAGTTTACTTGTTAAAATCTTACATATTTTTGATTTTTACCAATACGTGACTTATTAATCAATCGTTTATATGTACTATACTTGGATTTGGGTATATATATTTTGCTTGTATTATTCGGGTAAAAGGCATATCTGCCAACTGACTTTAACCTTGTGCCTGTTACCTTAATGTATTTCAAGCGTTGCATATTATAAAATGCATGATCACCAATAAACTCTATATTACTTCCGATATAAACAGAAGTAATAGTGGTATTTTTATAAAATGCTTTCGGTGTAATGGAAGTAACATTAAATTTTACATCATATACTTTGATATAACTCGGAATTACAATTTTTGAAATCCTTCTATTTTTAACGATACCAATTACTTGTGCGGTATTATTTTGATTAATTCTATAGTTTATATTACTTACACAAATTTTAGAAGTTGATGATAATTTAGATATTGATTCTTTCTTATGATTATGACAATAATCACAAGTATACTCATAAACTCCATTTGAATTAAAAGTTGGTTTTTTAACAACCTTACCTTTATTCCATTTATGTTGTATACAAGGTATATCTTCATTATAAGTTTCTCCGCAAATTTTACAAGTAAATACTTTCTTTCCACATTCTGTGCAAGTTGGATTTTTAATAATATTTCCTTCATCATATTCATGTGAATGTGATGAAAAACAAAATGAATAAATCCCAGAAAAATTACGTTGTGATACGTTAAAATAGTATTTACCAATTTCCAAAGAGATATTACGTGAAATTTTTATCTCCTTATTAGGATTGTGACCAGATGAATAATTCCATACGACATTGCCTGAAATATCATAAAGAGTATAATCTACCCATTGCGTATTTGCATCTGCATTTAAAGTGTATATTCCAGATTTTTGAATATCAATTCTATAAACATCAGATGAGTCGTTTTGAGCTATTTGACCTCTTTAGGATATTCCAATTGAAATAGGTACTGCTGAATATATAGAATTATTCAAACCATTCCCATTTTCCGTAAAGCTTTCCATAGCATCTGTAAATCTTAAATTTATAGAATACTTCCCGCTAGAATTTTGAAAAACTAAATAATATTTTCCCTTTGTCAAATCAACATCATAAACATAACTGATTGACTGTGAAAATTCATTCCATACTGTGCTAAATCCACAAAGATATTTCTGTGAACTATCATATATAGTACCATTTAGATTTTCTATATTTCCATTGATTTCAATTTTTACATGACCAGAATTAGGTAATATAAAGCTATAAAATTGTGATTTTCCATTTGAAATATTATTATAAATATTATCAAATTGAATTTGACTTACCGATTCAAATGAGCTACCAAATACATTTGTACATTGGAATCCTATACAAAGTAATATTGTTACGATTAACCATTTTAATTTTTTCATACGAAAATCCTCCTTATGAATAACATTATATGTTAAATATAAATGTTATTCAATAAGAAGAATTATACATTATTTATTGGTTATTTTTGGTAATTTTTATTTATTATTCGGCATTTAAAATATCATATACAGTATCTTCAAAAGATTTAAAATCTGCCAGAACAGTGTCTTTATTAACACTGAATAAATCTCGATTCTGAATAGACTTATTGATATTTACAACACTATCGCCCTCTTGAATGTTTGCATTCATATAGGCAACCTGTTGTTGTACTGTTTCACCAGTTTCGTTTACAGTGTCTACTAACACCTGTCCTATAATATTTGTCGATTTACTAATTTTTAACATAATTTTCCTCCAATTTTTGTTTTATAATTGCAATTTCTCCTTGTAATGAGAGAATAGTGTTTTTAAGTTTTTGGTTTTCTTCTGTGAGAGAGTCTATACGGTGATGGGCTTTTTGAGTCATGTGAGTGTTGAGAGCAATAAATTCGCCATATCTTAATGCGTATTCAATAATATTACCTGCTTTATTTGGTTTGAGTAAAATGTCTTTACAAATTAATCCATAATCACTTGTATCTAAATTATTATCATTAAATATTTTTTCAGTTTCTCTTGCTCCAAATCCAAAATGAAATCTATCATGATCTTCTTCTGAATCAAAATTTTTATATTTATATTTTATTGGATTTAATTTCATATAAATAGATTCTATATTTGGAATATCGTTAATTTTTGACATTTGTGTTTTTAACTCTTCATCAGAGCCTGTTATATTTCCATTTTTTCCCCAAATATTTTTCCATTTACAATTTGCGTCTCCTAAATTCAAACCTTGATCATAATTACAACCAAAATATCTTGCTGCGTTAGTTGTAACTTCTACATATAACGAAGTATCCGAACTATGATATATTTTTTTTACATATAAATCATTATAATCAACAGAAATAGTAGCTCCAGAAATAGAAATACCTGAGCCAGCAGAATAAGTTGTTCCCCCACCACCAGAACTTGTTGGTAATTGTACAGAGCTTAATTGAGAACCATTATTGTTATATAAGCATAAATATCCATTAGAAACATCTATTTTACTTCCAAATTCCCTTTTAACCCAACTTGTAGTAGCAGCTCCAATACTACTTGCCGTTATATTTACAGATGCATCTGATGCACCTTTCCATGAACTTATCTGAGGAGTTCCATCTAGTTTAATAGTTAATCCACCTGTAATAGAAGAACCTCCACCAGAAGATGAAATTGTTTTCCAACCTATATTCCCGTTACCATCATCTACAAGATATTTTGACGCAGATGTATAATTTGGCAAATATGGAATCTTAACAATTGTGTTGCTGTTGCCTAATTGTATAGATGAGCCACGTAATATGGTATCATAATCTTTTTCACTTATTATTACTTCATTACTACCATTACAGTAAATTCCTGTAACTTCTTTATTATCTGTATTAACAAGATCCCATCCACAACCATTAGACATATGAAGTGTTCCATCAATAGGATTTCTGACATATCTATAATTATCTTTAGAAGTCCCAGTTAAACTAATTTGATTGTTTACAATTTTAATACCAACGCCAGCAGTATATCCACCACCACTTGTATCAATAGCATCAATAGCAGCTTTAATAGCAGCTTGCGTCATAGTACCATCAGTATTAGATCCTGTACTAGAATACAATTTCATAATACCAGCAGTAGAACTCGTAGCCTGATTTACAGTTGGTGATGTGTTTAATGTATAAACTGTTCCATCTTCTAGTGTAATTTTATATGATCCAGTTTTTCCACCAGAATAAGTATATCTCCATAATTGATTTATATTATTTCCATAACTACCATGTGAACTTTCTGGATAATTACTACCTGATAATTCTGTTACGGGATAACTTGGGAAAGAATCTGATGTTGTAGAAAGAGAAGGAGATGATACATTTGCTGGTGTGATAGAATCAATTGAGAATCCATAAAAAGAATCGCTTGAAGAATCTGTTCTCCAATATAACCAAAATGTTGTGGATGGGATACTAACAGTAGTTCCACCAAATGAACCACCTAATTTTGAAAGAGCTATTTTTCTTCCATTCGATTCATAGAAAATTTGAACCCAGTCATAGGTTGTGGATTCTGTTTGACAATTACTATTAAAAGTAATTTTAAGTCCATTCGCAGATGTCCCACCAGAAGTGATAGAAGCTATTCCTCGTCCAGATGATCCGCTAGTGGTAAACTGTTTCCCGTTTAGCCATAGTTCACTTGCATATATTTTATTCCAAGGAGCAGATGTACTTCCTAAATTACAAGTGCCACCAGCACTTACCATATAATTATCAATATTGGTATATGATGTAACATTATAAGGAGTGAATGCAGGAACACTATCATTACTAATGGCAACACACATATTTTTATCACTATTAATAAGAACCGTGTGGCAATGACCAAATCCTTTATATCCTAATGTAGTACTCCAATTAATGTCAGAACTTGAATGGGAATGTGATCGTGCAGCGATCCCTAAATTAGATAATGTATTATTTCCACTTACTAAAGTGTGTCCATTAATTTGTGGTTTGTTAGTGAGAGAACCATAACTAGATGCATTGCCACCTTCGGTATTATTGCCATCTCTGTACCCAACATTTCCGTTGTCATCAATAACAAGATATCTAGTTGAAGATTTTGCGGATATTCCAGAGAATCTAACTGTATCTCCGTTTGCATACAGATTTTTAGTCCAAACTTGCATCCATTTATGACTTTTTGTTCCAAGTTTAATTGTTTCATCGTAAGTCAATGCACTATCATTTACATCGCCTGGAATGAAACATAATCCGCTATCATTAGCAATTTGTAGTCTTACGGAAGCAGGTGTATCTTTACTTATAGTTGTAAGTTCGACATATGTCGTGTCTTGATCGGTGACACAATTCACAGAAGAATAGTTATTTTGTCGGTTGCCTGTGTTAAAATACTGTGAAGCCACAATGGCTCTTCGAGAAAATTTAGAATCACTAGACGTTTTATCTATAAACGCTGCCCAAGATTTAGAATCATTTCCAATGTATAAATCTACATATCCATCGTTTGGCTCCCAATTATCACCACACCATATGGCTTTTATAGATTTTCCTAAGCCACTCGCATATATCTTATAGCTGTCTTTTGCATAAATTGAAGTAGCATTAATATCACCTGTAATAGTTGCACCATTCGCACTTAACTTTCCACTTGAATCAACAGAAAAATTGTTTCCATATGATAAAGATGATGGACTAATTGTTGAAAAACTACTTGACAATATATTATTTGCAAGCGTAAATCCACCAATTTTACCACTCTGAATATCTACGTCAGTAAAAATACCAGAAGTAGCAGTAATATTACCAGTAATTTCCGCACCTGTAGCTTTTAGCTTACCGTCTGGTGTAATCTCAGCAGAATATTGACTTCCATTCTGAGTAATCATTAAATGTCCACCTTTAATATTTGGTGAAATTACCCACTCACTGTTAATCTGAGTATAACCTACATTATTTTTAAATTCATTTAATGCTGAATTGTCTGTATAGCTGTTTTTCTTTTGCCAATCATTAATACTAAATAACGTTCCATCAGCTTTAGGATTTATACAAGTAAGAATTTCATTCCTATATTCATTTGGATGTTCTGCATCAATATATATACCATTTTCACCAACAAACCATAAATCCCCTTTGTTATAAGGTGTTTTTGGGGTATCAGTAAATATCTGTGCTTTTTTATCAATAGTATTCCAAACTTCATCTGGTATATTCCCTGAAACAGCATCCCATTTTGAACCAGTATACATGAATGTTTCATTTGTAGAAGTGTTATACCATAAATCACCAATATGTTTAGTCTTATCTGCATCAGTCCATGAAAGAGAAGGATCTTCACTTTGTCTATATGTTTCGATTTTCCCATCTATCTGATTTTGGATATTTCCAATATCTGTTTTATATGTGTTATTTAAAAATGTAGATAAGCTAGAATCATCTGTATATTTATTTCTCTTTTCCCATTCAGTAGAATCGAAATTTCCAGTGGCTCTTGCTTTTATACAAGTCATAATATCTGATGTTTCATTGTTAAACCATAAATCACCAACATTATAAGGAGGGATAGGTTGCACAATAAATATCTGTGCTTTCCCATCAATTTTATCAAACACATCATCTGGTGGATTAGTTTTAGTTTCTTCCCATCCATTTACACCATAAATATAGGTTTTCTGATTTTGGGTATCATACCATAAGTCACCTTGGTGTCCTTTTTTATCAGCAGTCGTTTTCCAATCAACTGATGGATCAGTTCCTTGATACCATGTCTCTGCTTTCTTATCATTTTGCTTTTCAAGATCAACAATTTTATCTGAAAATTCTTTTTGTAAAGTACTCATAAGAGTATCAAGAGTATCTTTTACAACAACATTTTCTGTTCCTGTGACACTATCCCATGCGATAGAAGCGTTTCCTGCTAATCTGATATTTCCATTATCATCAATGTATAACTGTCTTTCGTAAGTTACGTTACCTTCATCATCTGTAATTTCCTTACGAATTGTAAATACATTTTTGTTCATTGTATTAGTAGTTACAATGATTCCATCTTTAGCCATTTCAATAGACTTTTCTTCATTGTAAATACCCACTTCACTTGTAAGGATTAAATTACTTACAAGAGTATCAGCAATAACACCATAAGACTCCTTATATGTCTTATCCTTTGGATCAAAATACCAGAATTTTCCAACTGCTGTTCTTGAATCTTTCCAAGTACTATCAGTAATATATAAACCATGATTGATAAGTTTTAATTGTTCATCAGTATAATCATCAAGAATATCATCGTATTCACGACATAATAAACCATGTTCATCGAACATAACACTTTGATTATCTGCATTATTGACGATCTTGGTGTTTGTCATACTTAAACCTTTAGCAATCATTTCATTCATTTTATTCTTGAAATCAGTATTGATAGTAGATTGTCTAACTACACCACTATAAGATGTAGCCATTTTTGAAGAATTTGCAAGAATACTTTCCAAATCAGTCATTCCGTCTGGCGTAGAAATAACATCAGAAAATGTTACACTGATATTTTGTGTATCAGCAAAATCAATTTCATATTCGACAATTCTTAATTGATATACTTTATCGTCAATTCCAACACAAATCCAATTGCCGTTTTTAAAGTTATTTGTCACAGGTTCAAATTCTTTCATTCGTAAGAAATTCTTAATTGTTCCTGTGATAGAATGTTGGAGAGTAGCAGATTTAAATAATTCTTTTGTAGCAACTGTAATAAACTCAATTGCGTTTTTCAGTAAGTCTGTATTGTTGAGTCCATCGGAAATGTAATTATCGTTAGAAAACTTATCCATACGAATAAATGAACTAAATTCTTTATATAAATCAATTCCAATGTAGTTTTTAAAATTCAGCGCATCTTGTACTTCTGTGATAATTCTTTCAATTTCAATTTGAATACCATCTTGCACAAGTTGATTTTGATTATTATATTTTCCTTCAACAGTATACAATTCATCTTCACGTACTTTAATCTCATCTTGAATTGCATTCATCTTATTATAATAAGGAATATATACATTCTCATACAGGACTTTTGTATTGATTCCATATATGCTTGATGTACTGTTTGAAGAAATTCCTTGTTGTACCATCATATCAATACAAGACTGACAACACTTTTGGAATATTTGCAATGTATTTAAACAATATTTTTTCAACTGTGATTTAAATACAGTCATATCTTGTTTGAATAATCCTACGATATCATAATAGTTTTCATCTGAACGAGCAAGAATAGAATCTATACGTTGTTTTACATATGATTCATAGTTTTCATTGATGCTAATTGATACAAATTGAGAAGTGAATTTATCATCTTTATCAGCATAATTCTCTAAGTTAAACTTACCCTTCCATACATTATTAGACAATGTAGTATTTGTAACTGTAACTTTGAAAACACCTTTGACAATAGATTGTGCCAACATAACCATAATATTATCAGCAGTAGACACAGAAAGATTTTTAAGAGAAGTAGTAGAAGCAGAAGATGGGAGATTAGCCATCAAATATTCGCCTTGTGATTTTGCGTTATTATCTGGTTTATCGACTGGTGGCATTAACTTATTTCTTAAAAGTTGCACCATATCAATTGTATCAAAATAAATACGCATCAACTTTGGATATCCAACAATAGGATTCTTAATCTCTGTATCTTTTAAATTTTCTTCATAAGTTTTATATTTATTTACAAGTGCATTATAATTTGTCACAAAAGAATCATTTATAGTAAAATTATAATCAGATTGATACTTTTCATATAAGGCATCATAAGACTTTAATTTTTCTTGCAATTCTGGTGACATTTCTTCTCTCATTGCGTCTGGGAAGTAGTAGATATAATCTGTCCCGTTAGGATTACATGAACGAATAGCAGCTGTCATTAAATCATCACCTGCTTCAAGTTTCATGCAGTTCTTTACAGAATCAGTATCAACAGAATATGTAATCTCATCGGCAAGATTATCCCTTGAGATAAATACATTTGTATATTCTCCATATCCTAATATGATATTTGTGCTTCCACATTTAGGGCATTTATGAACAAACGTATCTCTATTCCCACAATCTACACAATTTGCTTCCAAATCATATACAGAAATTGTTCTTTCTGGTTTTCCATTCTCATCAGAACCACACCCAAATATAAATAAACAATCAAGTTCTTCTGAAACTTCTTGAAGTGCATCATAAATTGATGTATCATCAAAAGTAAAAGTTCTTTGTAAGTTCATCAAACTTTTATCAATATGCTTGACTTTATAATGTGGTGCTTTATCGGTAAGCAATCTATCCATTAATGAAGCTTCTGGATGATCTGGATTATAAAATGTTGTAGGAATTTTGTAGTCTTCTCTAGCGATATCTGTTTCAGTATTAATCTCGATTCCATATAACATAATTTGAGATAATTCGGCTTCACCTAAAGTCTTACCAGAAATATTCTTAATATTTTCATCTTCTTCATTTACTTCTACGGTAATTTCATACCACATATCCCACTCAGGAATCCAAACTAATTTAAAATCTTTGATATCATTCCAACATTTAATGATGTTGTCATTCATTTTCTTATGTGCAGCAAATGTAATATCTGACGCTTCTTTCATGGAATGTTTTGCAACAATATTATCTACGTTTACAATATTGCCAAGTTTATCTCCATTTTTCTTAGCGAGAACAAAACTAATATCCTCTACGTTGCCAGAGGTGTCCATTCTTAATTTATGTACGTTCATTCTTAAAGTCCAACTCCTTTCGCAACAGGATAGTATTTAATTGTAATTTCACATGGGATATTTACAGAAATGATATTTTGATTATTCTCATAAGAGTTTGCAATTCTAAAGAATACAAAATTAAAATCATTATATAATTTATGAGATGAGAGAGAAGTAGATATGTTTAAATTCTCATCAACAGAAATAACCTCATTTGTAGAACAATTCTTAATTATTGTTGTACGGTTTTCGATAGAATTTGTAATTTTTAAATCACCACTTGAAAGACATTTAATTTGTATATCAGGATAAATATATCCTATATCATCTGATTCATCTATGATAGGGAATTGTTCATTTGCATTAAATGTATGTGTGATTGTTTTACAATCCTGTGTCGCAAATGGTTTACCCATTGTAAATGTCAATTCAAAGCCAATTACTTGTCCACAAAATTCAATTGCTTTAATATTAAAACTTCCTTTAAATAGCATAGTTTGATTTTCAGATGTGATTATTTTTAAAATGTGAAACCCATCGTTTCTATTAAGCCATCTATACACAAAACGTTGTTCATCAGTGGTGAAATATTTGTTTCCCCGATTTAATTGCATATAAGGATCTTTACAAATTTGAAAAGTAAATTCACCTGCTTCATCATATCCAGAATTAACCAAGACAAATTCTTTTCCATTTCTCATAGATGTTACGTCAAAATTTATCTTAGAACCATAATCTACTGTTTCATCATCGCTTGAATCAAATGAACAAACTACAATTCCTTTGCTTGAAGCTAAAGTTCCATCATATTCAAAATCTAATACTTTCATACTTCACCACCTTTACCATTTATTTTCTATTTATCTAACAAGCCATCTGGCAAGTTTATATTTCCATGTATCACCTTTATTAATCGCAAGTGTAATTTCTTTCATCAGTTTTACATCTTGAATAAGTAGTTCATACTGTGTTTTAACTTTTACAGTTTCAATAAAAAGTTCATTCCACTGATGTTTCAAATCTTTAAGATATTTTTTATCCATATCAGATATTTGAGCAGATTCATTCTGCTCTATATCTTTTACTTTTTCCTGCAATTTTTGAATCTTATTTTGTTGTTGTTTTGCAACATCTTGTTTTATACTTTTATCAAGTAAATCTTGTACAGTTTTATCTGACATTTAATTACCTCTTTCCATATAAAAAGAGACTACCAATCATAGATAGTCTCTTAATTGTAAAATTTGTCGAATTATAATTGACACAAATATATTCATTTTATATAATATACTGTAAGACAGATTCCACGTTCTAATTCTAAAGGCTAGTTGGGATGGTTGTTAGCGGTCTGAGTCACGTCAGAACAGTGATGTTCTGTTTATATAGATATCCTCATGACTTCATGTTGGAAATAACTTACAAAGGAGGATATAGTGTGATTCTTGATACTATGTATAAAATAGGAATCCAAATCATAAGCGGTGTTATTGCTGGTTGTGTACTGGATTTTCTAAGATATTATAGATGCAAAAACGACCGCCATAATCCAAATAGCGATCGTTAATGCGTTGAATAATTAAATTTATTTAGCCTTTAACCTTCCAAAGTTTGGCTCAAACCGTCTAACGGAATCTGTCTTTTTCTTATATTCGTTATCTTACAACAAATTTAAATCGTTGTAAAGAGTTTCTGGTCAATTTCTTATATTATATATTTTATGTCAATTTTTAATGAGAACTACTCCGATGAAAGAGTAGTTCCCTAAAATTAAACTCTATACTTATATTTGGCTAATGAACTTCCACCTCTGATTCGATCAATCGTCATTGCTTTAATAGCTTTCTCAATGTCCTTGTTTGTTGTGAGTTCATGTAATAAATCATTTGCATTTTGTACGTTAGGCATATTACACTGAATTGTAACACCACCAACATCAACACTACTAGAATTATCAATATTCTTCACACCAAACTTCTCACCATCACTATAATCACTCAAGAATGAACCAGGATTACCCATGAAGTCCCATAAGTTCTTAGTCATATCTGCATTTAGTACAGACACATCTCTACTTAATGGAGTTAGAATACTACCATCATTTCTGACAATAGCTTCTTCACCTTGTTCCTGTGTCCAAGCTAACTGGTCATTCGGAACTCTCATGATGCCAGAAGCATAGCCTTTCAACTGATTAAGTTTTACCCAACCAAGTTCAGTACCATCCGTAGCATCAATAGCATATGGATATTTAGAACCTTTATTGATTCGTGTAATCTTAACTTTCTTGCCAAGATACATATTACCAGACGCACCAGAACCATCAGATGCTTCATAATATCTACCAGAAGAGAAAGTAACTTTATCGCCTACTTCGGCTTTACCGTTACCCATCTTCTTATTGTCATTCTTATTTGGCTTTTTCTTTGGTTCATCAGGATCAACCAGCACAGCGTCCTTAATAGAATCCTTATCACTAACTTTTGGTGGATCTGGTGTTGGATTCCCTTCTGCAACGTTATCTTTATCTGGTTTTTGCTCTACTTCTTCAAGAACTCCTTCTGTTTTAGTAGGTTGTTGTAGCATCTGGTCTGCTTTAGCAATCCATTTTTCAGCCATAGCATTAATAGCATCAATCATGTCTTTCTGTCGATCATAGACATTTCCAATAGCAGTTGTAATACCTGTAAATCTGGTTTCAAACTTACCATCATATAGAGAAAGAGCCTGACTCTGACTTGTCCAGATGGTCTGCATCTCACCAGATAATGTATATCCAACATTCTTAGATTCTGTCTGTAATGTCTGAGAAATATTAGATGAATTACTATTGATACTTGCGATAGCATCAGAAATCAGTACGTCAACATTATCCATTCTGTCATCAAGAGCTTTCTTGTAGTCCTGCTTGAGTTCATCAAGAAGTTTCTTCTGGTCAGAAATATATTTGTCATACTGAGTTTCTTCCATATCATCCTGTGCAGATTTCAAATCCTCTTTGAGTTTCTGTAACTTCGCTTTATTTTCTTCGGAATTATCACCTTGCAGAGAAGATAACTGTTTCTGTAGAGAAGCAATCTTTTCTGACTGTTCACCAATTTTCTTTCTGTACTCGTATAAAGATTTTTCACTTTCAAGGCAATCAAGATACTTGTCAATCAAATCATCCAGAGCATCCAACTGTTTATCAATACCGTCCTGAATCAAATCCTTGATAGAATCCTTTTCATTTTCAGCAGATAAAATAGCTTGTTGCTGTGCGTCAATCAGTTCATTCTTACGATCAATGAGTTTCTGATTGTTAGGATCATTCGCAAGTTCCTCACTGATTTTCAACATTTCTTCCTTATATTTATCTGCTTGCGCCATATAAGTATTATAGTTGACACCATGCAATCCCATAGTAGCAAGACCTTGTTCTGTCATCTTGCCATCTTTGTCATACATATCCTTATGGCTCATAAGGTCAATAAGAAAATCTGACTCACTGGTAATACGACCGATGGCTTCCTGCAACTGGTCAAACTGTTCCCATTTAAGGTCACGGATTGACGCTTGGAACTCAACCACTTTGTTTTGTGCTTCTTTCAAACTAATCGCAACTTGGTCAATCTCATTCTGCATCTCATAGTATTCTTCCGTACCTTCTACAATCGTACCATCCTGTACTGCCTGTGCAAAATTACGTTTCATTGCGATATACTTTTGAGACAGATTGTCAACAATTTTCTGTTGCTGTCCAATCTCTGCTTCGTAGAATTTCGTACTCAGATTGTAACCCTGTGTCTGCATCCTATCCATGTATGCTTCATACATAGAGTTCCTGTTTTCCCATTGAGAAGTAAAGGAATCATAATAGTTTGCAATATTCTCAAGTTTCTTTTTTGCATTCTCTACGATAGACTGTGCGTATTCTGCCTGAGATTGTGCTGCTTCGCTTGTTGCTTTATCCAAAGCTTCCTGTTCAATCCGAAGTTTCTTGCTTAAATCAGCAGATTTCTTGACTTTTTCATTATAGTCTTGAATCCATTTCAGTACTTTTGGATCAGTGATACCTTTTGTACTTACTGTTTTACCTGCCTTTAATGCCTTTTGTTGAGTTTTATTCAACTTAGACATAGCAGATTTATTGTTCAGAATTTTATTCTGAGATTTCGTTTTATCAGCATCAGCAGTATCATACTTGCTTTTTGCTTTCATGTAGCTATCACGAGTCTCTTTTAAAGCTTTCTGACGATGTTTGTTCTGTTCCTTGAGATTCTTAGTTTCCTGTGTAAGAAGCATATTCTGGTATACATATGATTTCTTACCTTTTGTTGTCGCAAGAATCTGTTGTTCCTTAGTAGAACCTGAATATAACTTATCTTTATTTTTCTGAGCCTTTGTCAGATCATTCAAGGCTTTTTCGTCTGCTTTCTTAGCGTTGTCATATACTTTCTGTGCAGAAGCTTTCTCTTTTGCATCAGTGTTATATGCCTGTGCCGTAGACTTCAATATATTTGACATTCCAGAAGTCTTAACAGTTTTACCTGCCTTAACCTTGGAAGCAATAGTATTACCTTGTTTTAAAGAACTGTTATATGATTTCGCATATTTCAGTGCAGAACCTTTCAGTCCCTTTGTATTAACTGCTTTACCTTCACGAACTGCCTGTGCAATTGCATTATAAGTAGCCTTATTTGCACTAGACTTTGCGGCATTTTTCAGTTTCTTGCCTATGGATTTTGTCTGTTTCTCACTTGTCTTGATAAGTGTATTTCCTGTAGACTCTGCATCAACCGTAGCAGATTTTAAAGTCTTACTTGCTTTAGCACGAGTTTTCTTAGTTGCATTTCTAGCAGTTTCAGCCTTATCAAGCTTCTTCTGTGCATTACCAAGACCAGGAATGTCAACCTTAATCTGATTCTGCATTGCTTTGATTGCAGATCCACCCAGAGAAACAGTATCAGAAACAGCATTGAGAGATTCAAGTTTAGTCTTCAATCTATCAATCTTTTTCTCTGCCTTTTCCGTAGGCATATTTACGATTGTTTCATATAATTCCAGAAGTTTGTTGTTTAACTCCTGAACTGTATCTTTACAATCTTGCGCAGAGTTATAATAAGTTTGAAAACTTTTAATATCTTTTGCTAACTGTTTACCAGAGTCAGAAGATGTGTCAATTTCCTCAATTGAGAATGTACCATTGATTACCTTATTCTTATAGTCGTCACTAATGTCAATAGAATTAGCTTTGTTCATATAAGCAGTATATCCCTGTTCATTCGCCTTGAGTTGCTTTTCAACTGCTTTAACCTGTCTCTTGAGAAGTACAGTTTTGAAAGCAGAAGATATATAGTCCGTAATCTGATTAGAAATATGTTCTACTGCTTCGGAGAATTTCTTAAGTTTTGTCTCTACCCAGTTAAAAGTTTCTGTGGAATCAGACTTTGCTTTTGTATTTTTCTCTGTCTCATCTGTATTTCTGGCAACTGCACCAGAATTGGCGTTATAAGATTGTTGAGATGATGAACCACCACTGGATGAAACCGATGTTTTATTGGCTAATCCACCACCAAATCCACCCCATCCAGAGCCACCACCAAAAGCATGAGTGAGAGAAATATCACTAAGACTACCTTGTGCATATGCTCTGGCGTGACCAGGTGTTGCACCACTCTTGAGTAAATCTTTTGTCTGTTGTGCTGAAAATATGATGTCACCCTTTTTCAAGTTCTCCATATGTGCGCCACCAGGAATAAGTGACCACACACCATCACGCACTCTCGATTCCATTCCAAGTTCATTTACAAGTGCTGTTTCATCCTGTTCTAATGATACATTTCCATTTGCATGAGCAGGAGTAGGAGAAAAGAATAAATCACTAAGACTACCTTGTGCATATGCTCTGGATTGACCAAATGTACCAGCGGCTTTGCCTGGTTTAGCAACGCTTCCTAATGTATAGTTAATTACACCAGTAGCAACCATACCAGTAGGAGTAGCAACATTACCTAAATTATAGTTAATGATACCTGTTGAGACAGTTCCATCTGCCTTTTCAACATCACCTTTTTTATAATTAATAATACCTTGGGAAGTAGTACCATCAGCTTTCTCAACACTACCTTTTTTGTAGTTAATAGTTCCTTGAGAAGTTGCATTTGGCTTATTCGTTACCTTTGCACTTACACTAACTTCTTTCTGTGATGGTTGTACGTCAACTTTTACAGGTTTAGCAGTAACTTCAACTTCCTTTGGATCAGGTGTAACCTTTACAGTAGTATCTTTCGCTTTAACTTCTACTTCGCTATCACCATCTGGTTTAATATGAGCATTAAGTGTAATATCCTTGCCACCTGCATTAAGGCTATCAACTTTACTTTGAATATTATCTAAGTCTTGTTGATTATTAACCGTAACATCAACAGTAGTAGGAGTATTATCTGGGATTTGCTCAAGACCACTTTCGAGAGATTCTACTTCACTTTCCCCACTGACCGTAGCAGTAATAGTAGTAGTCATACCTTGCTGAATAGAAGAACATTGGTCAACAAAAGACGCAACACTATCTTCACCAGAAACATCTGCATTAATAGAAACTGTACTGTCACCTAAATTATCATAGGTTTGTTTTGTTTCTTCTGCATCTGTCTTAGCTTGTTTAACCTCAGAATCATCCACTTCTGGTTTGATAATTCCCATAGACTCAAGAACTTGTCCAAGCAATCCTGCTTCTTCACTCGTAAGACCAAGAGATTGACAGATGTTATCTAACGCTTGTTCCGCAGGTTTTAATTCATCACTGTCATAAGCACCATCCAATAAGTCGATGCCTTTGATTTGTTCTGAATTATATTGTTGTAATGTTTTGATAGAATCTGATAATGTCTGGTTATTATCTTTATTTGCCTGTTGTACTTTATCGACTGCACTAGCATAAGCATCAGCAGAAGCAGTATCTTCACCAAAATCAGGTGTAACAGGATTTTCAATAGTTGCATTTTGTAATGCGTCAGAATATGCTTTTGCAGCTTGATCTGCTTGTTGTTGAAGGGCAGAAGAATCAAGACCATAATTCTGACCTAGTTGGTCAATCTGTGACTGCATATAATCAGCAACCGCTTGAGTATTATCGCCGTATTCATTACTTTTTAAAATACGTTCACGTTCATCCGCAAGGGTTTTCATCTGATTCTTAGCAGTTTCAAGTTCACGATTATAATTCTCTGCTGTATGTGAAGCGACTTCTTTCAGATTCGTTCCAAGTTCATCAATATCTTGCTTATATCCAGAAACTTCCTTCTCTGCTTGCTCAATAGCAGTAGTATTAGTAGGATCATTTTTCTTTAAATCTTCAAGTCTAGCTTCTGACTCTGCAAGATTAGAATAAGCATCTGATAATTTTAAAACACCATCTTCTGCATCAGAAATAACATTATTATGGAATCCATAATCTTCAAGCCTACCAAACATATTGGACATGAAGTCTTTACCCATACCCATTTGTTTAGCGGCTTCTGCCATATCTTTTACGTTATATGACCATTGCTGAGATTCTTCATTGAAATCCGCAAGACCTTTAGAAGATAAGTCATTTAAGAATGCCTTTACGCCAGATTCATCTTCTGTAAGATAACGGGCTGCTTTTGCATAGTTTTCGGCAAAGTTTACATCATCTGTTGCACCAGATGGAGAGATAAGTTTTGCAAATGATTTAAAATCATCTGTTCCAATAAGTCCTTTGTCCCACGCTTCTTTAGCCGTTTTAAGACCAGAAACCATATTGTTGTACTTATCACCCGCATTAGCGGTAGATTGTGCTTGTTGCCACTGACCATAATCAGAGAAGAGTTCTTGTTGTTGTTTATAAAGAGCGTGATACTGTGACTGTGCTTGTTGTAATGCAGACAAATCCGCAAACATAGATTTTAATTTATCTTGTTCTGTCTTATATGCATCTGTGCCTTTAGTTTGAGCTTGCACAACATCGTTTTGCTCTGCAATAGCTTTAGTCTGTTCTTCTATAGAACGTGTAAAGTCATTTGCTTTAATATCATGCTGAACTGCTAAAAGACTTGATAATGCTTTAGTATTTAATTTCACTCCACTTGCAGTGTTTTTAAATAATGCAGCACTATCAAAATTATCAATGTCAGAGAACATACCGCCCATAGAGGTAATTGTATCAGCAGTTAATCCCGTAGCAGATGAAGCTTCACTTGTTGCAGATTGTAATGTAGATAAATTTGCTGTAGTATCAGCAACTACTTGTTTCATTGCATCAAGGGAAAGGTCTTTTTCTGAAAGAGTTTGCTTTGTCTCTGCAATACGTTTCTGTAATTCATCAAATGTATTAAATGCTTCGCCATCATCTATTACAAGATTATATGCAATATCCCTATCGCCATTTGTTAATGTTCCGAGATCAAGCTTTGTAATTTTTGACTTTGCATCTTTGAATTTATTTGATAATGTTTCTATTTGATTATTATTGTCATCAATAATATCTTGAAGTCCAAAATTCTTTTTCCATTGGTCTTGAAGTTTTTTGTCATTGGGAAAAATCTTCTCAAATGCACTATTGACTTGATTTGCATATTTACTTGCCGTAGATTTTGCTTCGTCAATATTTAATACATCAGATATTGCTTGCTGTTGATCTTTTGACAAGTTAGATAGTGGCATAATAAATTTATCATACATAAACTGTAAGGCATCACCATCATATTCTTTTGATAAAGATTCAATATCAAGATTTTTAAGATTTTTTAGTAAATTAGTTTTCAAATTAGAATCAAGTTTATCAAAAGAATCCGTTGTCTGTAAATATTGACCAAGAGAATCTGTCATCCCTTTCCATTGATCTTGAATTAATGCAGTCGTAGATGCAGATTTTGATTCCATTTCTGATGCTTTGGCAGAAAATTTATTTGAAAGATCATCAGAAAAAGATGCGATTTCTTTTCCAACTTGTTGAAGTTGTTCTTTTGTGACATCTGGATCTGATATATATAAATCTGATGTGCTATATGGATTTCCATTCTTATCTGTTAAGCTTGGATCGCTACTAATTATATCATAAGAGATTTTGTTTTTATCAAAGATATCAGAAATACGATCCATATAATCGCCATATTTATCTCCAAGTTCTCTTGAATCAAGATGTATAGATTGATTTTCAATAAAATCATTTAATTTTGAATCAGTTAAGACAAAATCATAAGCACTTGATGATTTTTTTCTGTATTCTTTAGCCTTTTCATCATATTCATCGACTTGTTTCTGATATTTATCAACCTGTGTCGAAACGCCTTTAAATGCTTGTTGTAATTCATCTCCAATTTTAACATTAGCAGACAACATAGAAGATGAGTATAGATCTTGGATACTTTTTGCTGCATTTTTAGCATTAGTCCCAAGATTAAGCATAGCATTTCCTTGAGCGTCTGTTCCAGATTGAAGCTGTGGATATAGCGTTGCTAATTGACTTGATATGTCAAGATATGTTTGATAATCTTCATCTGATAGTCCAATATTAGCGTTTGTCTTTTTATCAACACCCTTTGACAACTCTGTATATTTAGTTGCAACAGATTGAATAGCATCACCTGTACTTGTAATTTGCTGATTGGTCGAAGCAAATGATTGACCTAATGTATTGAGGGTTGTTTTGCCTTTGGAAAATTCATTAAATGTGTCTGAAATTGTTTGTTGTGATTTCTTTCCATTATCAATGGCAATTTGGTCACGATTAACCCAGTCACTAATTCCACCTATAACCCATTCTAATCCTTTTGAAACAACAAAATTTAAAGCCATGTTTCCAGCCATACTTAAAGCAGTACTACCAACAGACTTTAATCCACCAATAAGTTTTTGAGTAAGAGTTGTGTCTTGTACAGCGGCTTCACCGTTTTGAATTATTATTCGGTTCAAATCTTCTAAACTTGCTTTTGCATCACCACCTGCATCCGCAACACCATTCATATGTTTTGTAAGTTTCTTTAAGTTTGATCCGTATGCAGCTCTTACGCTATCTGGCATCTGAACATTATCCCAAAAACCTTCTTGTATTTTTCCACCACTAGCATAAATCTGATTCATGGAAGATAATACGCCTTTTAATGCATTTACATTACTTTTTTGAGTTCTATAACCTTTTATTCCGTTTATTATCTACGATGTAATACATATTTTGTTATTGGGAATTTTTAACAAAATACTGTGGAAATTATTACTCAAATATGATAAAATATTACATTAAAGGAGATATTACATATATGAAAAGAAAGTTTACAATAGGAATTTTAATTGGCACAGTGATATTATCAGGATGCGGATCGTCAAATGATCAAATAAATATAGCAGAATGGATGTTTTCAGATAATCTTAATCCATATGAATGTGAAAATACTTTAGGTAAGGCAGAAAAAGAAGATGGTAATGATTATACACGATTTTTCTGGAATAACTATAATATTTGTGATAAATACGATGGAACATTATCATTACTTTATTTTGACAAACAAGACGAATGGTCTTTAAATCCAGATAGGAACGCCTATTATTTTCAATGGAATACACAATGTGGTAATGATGAATATGAACACATTATAAATGATTTGAAAAATTATAAATATGTACAAAAATATACATCACTTCCTCCAAATGGGACGGATGAATCAAAGGAACAATATAAAAAGGAAAACGGAGAATGCTTTAATTTTACTACTGATTTTAATGATAAAAGCTATGATTCTTCTGATTCTGACAATAATAAAAAAGCATATTTTATCATTTCATCAAATTATAAAGATGGTATTTTAAAATTACAATGGGGCGTCAATCGTTCTTTTTCATTTTCTTAAATTCCAATAAAAGAGTAGGAGTTTATCATAATGGTTCAAGTTATAGTCTGTTTACTCATATTCGCATTTTTAGCTTTCTCTGCATATACACGAGGTGAATACGTTGGATGTTTAGCACCATTTTTAACTCTTATTGCTGCGATATTAGCATTTACAACCATAGTAGTAATACATTTTGGAATATTAAAAATATCAGGTGATAGTAAAATCTTAAAATGTATATTGTATATTATTTTTGCGGCAATCTGTGTTTGGCTTCAATTAAAATTCGGTGATAAAAAATGAATGCGGTTACAAATGGTGAAATTAAACATATCTACTATAAGAATCAATAACCTCAAATACTTCAAAAAGATTAAAATAATATTCTCTTAAATCAAACCAAATTACTGGAAGTAACAACATATAAATCACCTGCTTTCTATAAGGTGGATATAAAATAGAAGAGAACCAGGATTAAACTGGTTCTCTAAACTAAAGTCTTAATGCTTTCTCTTGTTCATCGAGTTCTTTTACAAAATCAATATGTTTTATTGATGGAGTTCTAAACGAAAATATAGTTTTCCCATTATTTGTCGTTACAGAAAAATCTCCGAATCTAATAATATCCATTCCAATGAGCAAATCACAGTCATATAAAGCTAATGCTTGCGCCCTTACATCTTTTATAGTCAATTTATTAGGCAACATTATATCAATACAATAAACATTTGTTTCCACTAATTCATTTGCTGTGCGCACATTTGTTTTCCCAATTGGAGTTAAGTGTAAATCATCAACAATCCTATGTGAAATACAAGTGTTTGTTGCTCCTGTGTCCCAAACAGCTTTCCATGTTAATGAGTGTTCTGATTGATCTGTACGAAAATCTGAATGAACTTGTACATCTGTTTGTAATTTAGATAATACTGTTGTACCTGTACAAGTAAATGCCCTTATTGTTCCCAACCTTTATTTATCTCCCTTTGATTACTCCTACCGTTACAATAGATGATGTGTAAGCTGCGGGAGTTCCATCACATTCTTGTATAATAAATGTTCCAATCTCATGCGTTTTTGCAGTAGTATGTATTGCTTCTGCAAATTCATTGTATGCACCAAGAATAGCCTTATCTTTAATCGCTAAGAATTTATGTCCATACCTTTTAAACAGATTGTTATATTCTTTTAGAAACCATTTAAAATCTTCATCACGCATACTGTCACCTCCCAAAGCTTTTCTTTTATTATATTATTATAAGACAAAGTATGATAAAATTCAACATATATAACAAGATATAATATGGGAACAAATCAATGGAAATTAGCCTTTAAAAATCACACCATATATATTGGCATCATCATTATTCATTCAAAAATACACAAAATAGCACACTATGAACTGTCATAATATGACAAAACATAGGTTCTTGATTTACAAATTGTAGAATAATGGTATAATTTACCATGTGGGATGCCACTAGCGTACGAGTGGCTTGTACGTACCCACATAGTAACTTATCAACCCATGCACTCTCATAAGAAAGTCGAGGTGCGCCCTATCAGAAGTTCATATAATTCTGGACGTTCTGTCCAACATTTTTCCACTTCTAACCAGAGTAGTGACTTAATCACTAGGGAGGAGGTGAGAAATGAGCAGAGCGAAAAAACAAAAGCAACACCAACATAAGCTTGCAGGGTCAACGATTAAATCAATTCTTTTATCAGGAGTAGTAGTCGTTGTTATCTGGATGCTTCTTCGGAATCATCCGACTTCCCTCAACGCAACTATTAATCTAAAAGAATTTTCAGCTGAGATTAATTGTGAGTTTGCAAGCGACTCATCAGTGAAGTAGAAATACAGATCTGATAGCATGGGTTTAATACCCCGTGTGAACTTTTATTTTCTATTTAAAAGACACTAAGGCAAACGCGTTGTCAAAGCGTCTTTTCTTTTTATATAATTACAATTCTCCAATGAGATTTATCTTTATATTGATTCTCAATCTCATCTAAAGACATCTTATCAAAATATCCATCATTATGTATCTGTACATACACACCAGAAACATCCAGTATCACCACATGAATTAAACTATCTGTCATTTCCACTATCATATTATGCTACCTCCAAATATCCATATTTACGAAGTAACTTTGTGATATATGAAATTCCATCTGGATAAATTCTTGTCTGTAAATGAGCAGATCCATCAGGAGCAATAGCAGGAATAGCAGTAAACTTACCTTTATGTACAGGTTTCTCATATGGAACATTATCATTGTTTTCATTCTTGAATAAAATTCCAACATTTCTTAAATAGGAGAATAATTTATATTCACCAATACCTATGAAATGTGCAACCTCATTCACGCTGAATGTTCCTTTTGAGTCCATGAGTAATTTCCAATCCTGTTCAGTAACCTCTAAGTCAATAATTCTCTTTTTCTGGTTAGCAATAATTTCATCCTTATGTTTGATTGTTTCATTTGCAATCTGAACAGCTCTGGCTAAAAATAATTCATTCGGCTCATCTTCTTTAATAGGAATGTAACCACCTGTTTTGCGAATCTGAGGAAGAACTTCTTTTGTCACCCATAATCTGAATTGTCTTGCATTCTTTGCTTTGGATTCTAATATTAAATCATAAAGAGCATCTTCTGTAATCCTAACATTATTGAAATCAGTATCTAAAGTAATTGGTGAAAAGTTGTCACCAAGTGACAACCCTTGAATATCAAGACTTTCACAAATATTTACGATTTTATCCTTGCGTAAATATTTCTTTCCTTTTGCTGTCTTAGTATATCCTAAATGCATACATACTTCATTTAAAAAGAATAGTATGGTATTATCAGATCCTACCTCAACTGTTAAGTTACCAAATTCGCTGTTGTTAAAAATTTTTAAATCATTCATAATTTACTTCTCCTATCTTGATTTTTTACAAGACATAGAGTAAAATGAATATGTCCGTTTTCAACGGGTATGTATGAGAATCGCTGTGATCTTGCCGGATGCTGCGGTTCTCATTGTTTATTCTCTTTCTAATATTTTATCTGTTATGAGTTTCAATCCTTCTCTGGTTAATTCAGCTTTAGATTTATTTGTTATCTCACAACATTTTACCAATAAATCATGTTCTTCATCAGTAAGACGAATAAACATTTTATGATTTCTTGGGTTATCAGAAAGAGGTCGTCCCATTTTTGAAGACATATAACACCAACTTTCTGTCTATCAATAAGTTACAAGTACATGATACTTTATGATAGACAAAAAGTCAATAGTAAATTTGAATAATAAAAAAGAAGATTAGTATATAAACTAATCTTCTTGTCATTTCCTTTTCAAATTAGATTTAATTTTCTCTATTGCATCTCGATTAAACAAATAACTACCTTTTGATGTTCCTCTAAAATCACTCTCAGGTAATTGTAACGATTTAGCAAGTCTAACCAAATATGCAGGAGTTATATCTAATTCTTTGGAAACTTCGGCTGTGATAAACACATCTCTTACGTCTGACATCTATATACCTCCTGTTGTTTACAGGTTTAAGTATATTACATCATAGATTGGATGTCAATACTTAAAACAAAACATTAATGTCTGAACTATATATAATTATTCATCATTATGTTGATTAAGTTGATAATAATAAAAATCTTTTGGATAACCTAAATCATCTAACATATCATCAATTATTTTATAAAGTTCTTGTAACTCTGGTGTAGATGCAGGTTCTTTTTTGAAAAGATTTAAAAGTCGCTTTATAGGATTTGAATTTAACATAATATCACCTACTTTCGTACAAGAGTTAGAATATAACAAAAGAAAAGTACAATAATTGTGATATAAGTGGGAACCGTGATTATAAATATTTTATAGAATATTCACCTGTTATTTTATCGTATTCAATATCAAACATAGGATAACCCAAATTTTCTCTTCTGGATTTAACTATTTTTTGAATTTCAAATATTTGAAAATAAACTTTTTTGAGATCATATCTTATAGCTGGCAGATTCATCATATATGACACCACCTTTCTGTGAGGATAAATTTATGAATTAAGCAAAATTTGATTGATCACTATAATCATAATCTTCATACTCACCTGTTTCTGAGTAAAATGTTTTGCCAAGCCAGTAGAGTAGACTTTCGATGATATAACATATGACATAAATAAGAAAATTACAAACATGTCCAACTATTGACCAAAATAATTTGCTTATTTTATTTTGGCTATTCAAGCGTTTATCACACAACCAAAATGCAATATTAGTTGAAATTTCTTCTATAACATTTGGATAAAAAATTGTGGCAATATAATGATACAATTTATAAAACTTTTTAAACATGCAATCACCTCGGAGATAAATTATGACATATAATGTTTAAATTTTTCATCATACTGTTTGTATTCACTAGTTTCAAGATAGAACTTTTTGCCAATCCAATATAATAGTTTTTCGCTACAAAATTGTTCAATATCTGAGAGAATCCAATATGTATGAAAAATAATAAACCAAAATAATTTACACAGTTTATTTTGGCTATCACAATATCTGTCACCAAACCAAAAAGCAATATCACAAACTTTTTGATCTACTACATCAGGATAGAAAGTTTCTGCTACATAATGGTACAATTTATAAAATCTTTTTGACAATATATCACCACCTTGAGGATAAAATAAATGTTTTCCATTCTTCAAAATTATAGAAAACAAAGTAATGATTTTGATACTTTAATAATACAAAAGAGACTACCGTTATGATAGTCTCTTTTGTATTTACCTATTTAAAGGTTCTTATTTTATTTGCTCATTTAAGAGTCCTTTTATATAAAAAAATCATAATTGAGATTATGCCATCTCAGGCTATTGTGATCATAAGTCTTCGAGCATGGAAGGCTATATAAAATGAAAGAGCCTAGCCAAATCTACTAGACTCTTTCGCAATTAAGTTTTGTTGCCAATTATCTTTAAAGATCAATTAAGTCTGTGCAAAATGTAGTAAAGCCCATCTCAATTAAGAGTGGGCTTTTTGCATGTAGTTATATTTAATAGCATTCGCTAAAAATATTAAAAAAGATTTATTGAGGTAAGTGTAAGAATAATTTCTTACAGATTATAAATAAAAGATAGATTTTACACATCGTTAAAAACTAGAAATCTATGAATAATATTTTAACGTCCCCTCAATTGTCAGCAAATACTAATAAGTAAATGCTGACTGGGGTGAATACTTCTATTTACAGTCAACTCTCTCCGAATAAAGAGCAATCGCTTACTTACCCAAAGTTATGTACACATCCCAGCCTGATCTGGCTTAGGGTGTTGTTCTAGGATGCTACGCTTAAAGAAAACAAATATTTTGTCGTTAATATTTCATACGGGGATTATTCGGAACCCAACCCCATTGCTGTTCTTTCTTATAAGTAAAGGTTTCTATTCGACATGTTAAGACTTCTTTACTTCCAATAAATCTTCTAATTCTTTAATTTTTTCTTCTAACATTGTAATTTGTCGTGTTTGATTATTTATTAAAGATTCAAATTCTTTACATCGTGTTAAATACATTCTAAGTTGTAACCATATCCAAGGCATAGATACTCTTAATAGATGTTTTTCAATTAAATGAAATGTATCTATACTAATGCAACCCATATTTTTCTCAATTGCATCAACTGATACAAATTGTGCATCATCAATCATTAATATACAATCTTTAGCAAAACCTTCTTTAGTTAATCCTCTTCGACATCGTTTTTTGCCATTTGGATTCTCTGTTGGATGATATGCTTCCTCGAAATCTTTTTTCATTTTTTTAGTACGATCATCAAAACCAGATCGCATTGGAATAACAAAACATTTCTTACCATAAGGGGTTATACATAAACCTGGATGACGATTAGATATTGTATTTCCATCACCTAATGTATAATTAACCATATATACACATCCACTATTTTGTGCTCCAATCTTATCTTCATCCTGTATTTCTCCATATTGTGAATGTCGCATTAAAAAGGATAATCCATATATAAAATTAGAAACATCATATCTTGAACCTGTTTTAACAAATTCATGAAGATTATCAATTAATTCATTCATTGCTTTTTCAAGATCAGGTTCTTTATTTGCACCATTCCTGTTTTGATGATTTCCATAATTACCTAGAAATGATTCAATGCTATCAATAGTATCCCATTTCATCTTGTTGGTTATTTTCATAAATATTTCCCTCTTTCGTATAATTATTTGGTAAAATTTATCATAACACTATTATACGACAGAGTACGACACTATACAATTCAGAACGTATATTCTAAATCTACGATTATGTCAATAATTTAGCTGATTATGCAATTTAAAAATGTTTTCACCATTCATATGATATAATATTTCCTATAATTAATAGGAGAGTGATATAAGTATGTATGAGAAAATATGCAAAATTTTAATTTATATATGTATGATTATTGCGTTACTTTGTTTAATTGGAATGACGTATCTTACATATAAGTATTGATTTTAATTAAATTGTATCATTAATTCTATATTTGCAATATTTATATATGTCGATACAACCATATATAAATAATTCCCAACTGCTGATGGAAGAGTAGTATATAGAAACTATCCCTGAATTTATCGGGCATCCATCTTCCCTATCGCTAGAGTGCATTTTTATGATTCTATATAGAACCATACTTTCGTTACGCTCGTTGAGGTCGGCATCCATTATAATGAAGCCCTACCTGCGGATTACTTCGTAGTTTGGATTGTTACTATACCGCATCCTTTCGGATTTGCCACTCATACCTATTAAATATAAGTTTAGTACCAAACTCATGTGACATAGCCTTTTGAACTATGAAAGTTTCCCGTTCTGAAATTCAATACAGAAGAGTAGCGCGTTACCGCTCACTCCATTTTAGAAAGTCACCAGAGAGTCCTTGCTTATAAATAAGCTCGTACACATTACTGCTAAACTCTCAAGCGGCATAAGTCATTTTGAAAAATGCATGGGGCGAATCCCATGTACTCTTACCGCTGTTGTTTTTACCTTGGAAAATACCTGCTCCAACTGCTACAGTACCCATGACACCCAAAGAATTAGTTAATTTATCAATTAATCCTAAAACCTCTGTGCCACCACTTACAAAACCTTTTAATGCATCAGAATCTAATACAGTACTAGACAATGATTCAAATGTACTTTTAAGTCCTTCAAGTTTACCTTCAAGAGAATCTGTATAGGCACTGTATTTTTCCATTGATGTACCAGAAGCATCATCCGCAATTTGCATATACTCTTGTGCTTTAGAGTACTGTTGCATTAACACCATAAAATCATTCATATGGTTGGTTCCTGAGAAAGCCTGTGCAACTGCCCTCTGCTGGACTGTGCCAAATTCAGACCATCGACCAGCAGTTTCGTCTAATACATCACCAAAATTTCTAAATTCTCCATCTGTATCTCTAAGTGAAATTCCAACACCTCTCAATACAGTTTCTACATTAGATAAATCTTCTCCACCATTTTGATAATCTTTTAAACGTGAAAGTTTAATATTACCCATACGAGAAAAGATAGCATTAAGAGATGTACCAACAGAAGACATACCCTCCTGAGTTGTTTCACCAATTACAGCAGCATAGGAGAGAAGTTGTTTTGTACTAATTCCTGCTTGATTGGCATTGGCTGCAACTTCATTAAAAGCATCTGCAAGACCGCCAACATCAGTAGCAGAAGCCATATCAATTGCAGAAATCTGATCAACAAAATCCATAACTTGAGACTCATTCAAATCATATGATTTCATAGCAGCGGTAATGGTTCTTGTAGCATCATCGGAAGACAAATTACCAATCTTGGATAAAACAATAGAATCTTGTGCAAGTTTGTTTGATTCTTCAATTGTTTTACCTTGTTTCATCCATTCTGTAGCAGAAGTAGCAACATCGACACCAGTAACTTTTAATTGCTTACCCATGTCTGAATAAGTATTCATCAGTTCTTGCGCTTGGGTATTTGAAATACCTGTTGCCATCTGCATATTAGTCATAGCAGCATCATAATCTTTTACTGCCGTAATTGCTTTGTATGGTATTTGCATTACAGTATTTTGCAACATACCATATACACCAGCAAATTGCGCAATCTGTCCTGTGGCACGTTTTAATTCGCCAAACCATGAATTTCCTGATAGTCCTTCTGCACTAATTCTTGATTTTAAATTTGCAAAAACCTTGTCATAGTTTGCCTTTTCTTCAATAGTTGTCATTGAGCGGTATTGTTGTTCAAGTGTTTTTAGACTTGCGCCATATTTCTTAACCGCCCTTGAGTTAGCGTTCATATACTCAACAACTTTATTTCCAGATGCACTAGCAACTGTCGGAGATAATGCTTTTGACGATTCGTCTCTAATTTGAGACAAAGTATTCTTAAAAGTATCTCCTGCTTTAGTTATATCTTGAAAAGTTTGTTGTAACTGTTTTTTACCTAAAACATTAGATCCATTGTAATGATTTTGAAGTTTATCTAAAGCCTGATTATATGAAGCTAGAGCCGCTGTAGCCTTTTGAATATTTGCAGTATCTTGAGTTCCATATGCCCCTAATTGTTTGCTCATTCTGGATGATGCGGCTGCATATTTTCCTGTGTCAATATTATATTTTAATTTTGAAGAATTTATCTGGCGTTGAAAATTTTGCGCATACTGTCGTGCTGCATTCTGTGCAGAACGTGCCATATTGTTATTATTGAGATTAAGGTTTATTCCTTGTCTCTGAACATTTTGGAGTTGTTGTATAATATTGTTAATTTGATTTTGACCTTGAACATTGAATTTAATATCAACAGATTTATTTTGCATTTTGCTTAACTTTTGTTCAAGCTCATTAACTTTTTCTGCACCATGAGTAACAACATTTACGTCAACTTGAAATTGCGCTCCCATAGTAATTTATTCTCCTTTCTTACAAAAAAATAAAACTCTCCGAAAGAAAGGAGAGTGAACTACGATATTATTTATTGAATTGTCTAAATTTCTGCGATATAATTAAAAAGAATCGAAGCTACGTGCTGAGAAGTGTAACTTGTAAACACCTTTGCTTATTAAGAAAGGTATAACATCTCATGAAAATCTTTATAAGTTCTGTGAGTTCTTCACAATTTATTTTCCTGAATGTTGTAGTCTAACAGAAAGGAGGTAAATCGTGATTGATCTTATACTTGATTATGCACTGAAATTTGCAGGTCTTTGTGTTGTATGTTTTAGTATCAACCATATTTTCGCAAAGAGAGTAAAAAATTTTCATTTTCATATCGGACTTGTGGATATAGATATTAATTGCTCGTTCTACAAAGATTAAGTGCTGAAAAATAGGAGAAGAGAGATCATATGAAATTTTCATGACGTAGAAAGAGAAGTTACCATATCGCATAGTAGCTTCTTTTCTTTTATATATCTATCAGTAGCGATTTTATTGTTGTGTTGATTGTTCATTTGCGATATAATCATAAAGAATCAAAGTCATCTTTGAAGTGTAACTTATTAACCAAGCTTTCTGCTAAGACAGAGAAAGTGAGTACCTCTTTATGGAAATATCCAATCTACGTGGGTTCTCCACGAATCATTTCCCCGAAGTTGATAATAACAGAAGGGAGGTGAAACATGGTTGACCTAATACTGTCACATGGTTTTGACTTTGGGTTACTTGGGTTAGGATACTTTGCCATCCATCGTATTCTTTCCAAGAAAGCAAGAGAATTGCAATTCAGTTTTAGTTTACAAAACGGAATAAAATTTTCTTGCAAATTCTACAAAGAATAATCCAAAGTCTATCAGGAGATGAGAAGAGGAAACAAGTGTATATAGGTCGTAAAGAGAGGGAGAGGGAAGTTACTATGTTTTTCATAGTGACTTCTTTTCTTTTTGCATTATATCGCACGATGAAATTTAGGATTCATGTTGTTTAATTGTTACATTATTTTATTTCTTTCTTATAAATTTTTGATAGCTATACCTCTTAGCTAAAATTAGCTTTTACGGCTTCTATAATATCCTGTACAGCATCATCCCATGTACCAGAAGTACCCAAAACCCCACTACCGTTATTTTGTATATCACTCATGATCTGCAAACCACTATGTTTGCCGTAAGGATATTCTGCTACATTCAAATGAATATCATAATGATAATTTCCATTACCACCAGATACACCAGATGAACGGGGTGAACTTTCATATGTCCCAGTTCTGATATATTTTACAGGCGATCCACTTGAATAAAAATTCTGAATATCTGTCTGAGTCATTTGAAAACCTTCTTGTTCAGCAGCTTCAACTCTTGGTCTAATAATTTGTGCATCAATTGCATCCATAATTATTCCCATAATAATTTCCTCCGTATAAAATAGGAGAGTAGTACTCTCTGTTAAACAAATGTTCTGATTGAACTACACGATATAATCTGGTAAAATATGACATGAGCCAACATCCTTATATGCCACAGGGAATGCTATCAGGTTTACGATGTAAACTATTAAGCTCATATAATCGAGAGATAATAACTATATGATTATGCCTACATTTCACAACTCAGGCATTAGCCTTTCACATAGATATAAAATACAAGGAGGTACATATATGTATATCCCACTCGACTGTGGTAGCGTGTGCATGTTAGTGACTGCCATTTGTGACATCATTGGCATTGCATTTACAATATACGATCACGTTGTACGCAAATAACATTTGTTATTTTATAAGGGTGTTGGTTCTTGTATAAGTTTATTTCTTTTTTCTGTTATTTGTCTTTTCACCAGAAACATTATCTTCGTTTACTACATTGAATTTCTCTTTCTTTAGTTCCTTATTTTCTTCCTGTAATTTTTTAATCTGATCATTTTTAGCATCAATAATATCCTGGCTAGCTTTGTCAATATTAAATGCCGCAGCATCTTTTACAATTTTAGTAAGATTCTCAGGCGAAACATCAAAACCAGATTCTTTCAGTTTTTCCATAAAAGATACTCCGTCCTTAATCATTTCTGGTGTAAGAGCAGTAAGGTCAAGATTAGCAAAATTCTTAAATGCGTCAATAAATACATTAACACCTTCTACAATTCTATCCATATCTGGATTTGCATGAATGATATTCTGCTTAGTCCATTCAAGTTTGTCATGAACCATCTTGTCCACAAAATCCATGACCTTAATGTATTCTTTTACAGATTCACATCTTGACTCATAGTCTGGATTGATAAATGTATCAATAAGACTCTTTAAATCATCATCTGAAAGATATAATTTAAAAATATTTTCACCATCTTCAAGTGTATATCCCTCAATGAAATATTTTCCAACTGCAATAATTCGTGCAGGTTCTTCCATCCAAGGTGTATATTCACCTGTTTCATCATCCCAAAAAGCATTCAGAATAAGATCAATTGCATTGAGTTTATCTTCAAATGTGATTGTATTTTTTACTTTGAGTAAGCTTTTCTTCATATTTTCTTCTCCTAACTACGATTTTAATAATTTACATCATTTAAAAATGATTCTAAATCATATCTATAATTTACTTTTAATTTCTCTTTGTGAATTAAAATAGGACTTGCATATTCAAGCAAATCCTTTTCATTGAAACTTTTCTTTTCTATATGTGAGATAAAGTCATCCCATTGATTAATATTTAAAAAATATGTATTATCACTTGAACGAAAATCCAATACTAATCCGCTTATAACACGATTATATTGTGCAAAATCTTTTAAATTCTTAATCTGATAATAATGTACAATTCCTTTTTCATTTTTATCACGTTCAAAACTACATGAACCTTGAAATGTTTTTAATTCAAGTGTAAGAAAAAGATTTCGTGTTCCATCGAATACCATCAAATCACATGGGCTGTGACGACTGAATCTTAACTTATTTGTTGATCCCACATCAAAAGCTTGTGCTGAATCAGGTGGACGGTGGGAGAGTACATAGTCTGGTACGCTTTTCTTAAAATTATCTTCAAATTGTTTACCTACACTTCTTGCCATTAATCATATCCCTTTAAGATTGTGATTTATTATGTTCTTTCTCCAATCTACGTTTTTGCCATGCTTCATATGGCTTTTTAGTTTCTGCTTTAATAAAATAAAAAGCTAATTTCCCCTCATTTGTTTCTGATGGAATAGTCCATACGGGTTGAATTTTATAATTACTTAAATAAAAAATAATCTGTGGCATATAAGTGATAGGAATAACTCCATCTTCTCCAAACGCTTCAAACACTTCTTCTAAACTATCAAATACTTGTTTTTTCATATCATATATTCTCCTGAAAATCGTAAAAAATAGGGATACAAGCCATTAATTCATAGCTAGTATCCCTACTAATTACTTATACTAACTACGATTAATTTATTCAGATTTATCCTTTTGTTCATCTGTTGCAACATCATCAGCTAACTCAACCTCCGTTACTTTCTTTTGCTTCTTTGCTCTTGAAACAGGTTTAACCTTTGCAGGTTTCTTTTCTTCTTCTAAATTACAAGTGATAGAATATCTATCATTTTCATACTTTACGAATACAGTATCTTTATCTGTATGATCAGATGGCATTTGAATTTCTTTTCCATCAAAATCAACAACCATAACATACTGATTGCGTAGTAATACTTTACATTCTTTTGTCATTGTGGTTATATTCTCCTTATAGAAATAGTAGGATGATACAATATCATCCTACTATAAAAATAAAATTATTCCTCAGATGTAATCTCAATCATATCAAGAACATTTCCGTCATGGTCGAGAAGCAGATCGCAAGTAATCGTAATTGTTGAGGGATCACCATCAGAAGCAAAAGAAATTTCAAAATTTCTTTGAGGACAAGCCTTGTATGCTGTCAATCTCATTGGAATTTGATCTCCATTTTCATCTCTATTAAGAGTAGACATCTGGATGAAGAAATCTTTTGGAACTTTTTTATTATTGAAAGATACTTTCTTAACACCAGAAGTTTTTTCCTCAAGATAAGAAACTTCATATGTAGTACCTGCCTCGATATCAGATGTCTGAGTTGCAGTAAATTTCTTTTCAGAGAAAGTACCGGCGATTGATTTTCCAGTTGTAAGATCAGTTACAAACACGCTTCCAGCAACAGGTGTTTTTGTAATTGTAACACTGCCTGCTTCGCCAACAATTTCTTCTCTGCGAGCGATTACAGCAGATGTTTCAATTTCACCATCAGAAAGCATTGCATAAATTCTGAATGGAGATACCTGAAATTCCATAGTAATAGTACCTTCTAATGGATTATCGAATTTAATGCATTTAGCACCTTTCTTATTTGCATATACAGCATCCGCAGAAATGTTAGCAGTAGTAGTATTACAGAAATCTGCAAACATCCAAGGTGCTTTAGTTTTATAATCTCTAATATCAAGATCACAGCACTGACGATTCGCCATATTAAGATCTGTTGCAATATTTGCCATAATTTAATTCCTCCATTTTCTTAAAAATAAAATAAGCCACTGAAATCTCAGCGACTTTGTTTGAAAGTTTTCATTATTTAATTTTGTTCATATACTCCATAGGTTTATAATCCTTAGAGTTTTTGAATGAGAATGAATTAGCAGCCATCATATCATTTATATCTGCTTGTCTTCCCATCCTATATTCTAAAAACATCTTCATGAATTGATAATATGTCATATCCCAAACATTCAATATATTGATTCCAACTTTGTTGTGAGTACAATATTTCACAATCATGTTTGGTAATGTATAATCATCATCCGCAGATGTTTGTTTTTCTTTTTGTTCACTCTTATGTTTTGCTAATTTCTCAGCAATACGTTGAGCTAACTTATTTTTATATTTAGGTTTTTCAACTTCTTTCTCAGATTTAATTCCTAATATAACTTGCAGAAACGCACGAAATTCATCAAAATTGCTATTATCAATTTTCCCCGTTTCGTTAAAGATTTCCTTTCCATCATCGTCCTTCTCATAAGTGCCAATGAGAAAAGCATTCTGTTCTGGATTATACTGAAAATCATCCATAACAAAGAAACTAATCATGTAGGCAAGAAAATCTGCACGATTCATTCCGAATGTAAGTAAATTGTAAATAGTATTTTTATTTTTTTCTTCTTCGTCCAGGGAATTGAATTTTTCAGTAAGACCGAATGTTTCAAGAAATTGCTTCTGAGTAATAGAAATATAAGAGAGAAAAATATTGAATTGTCCATAAGTTATATGTCTTATATCCCTAAGAGTAGGGCATTTAACATGACCTATACCTTCATAAAAATAAGGTTCATCACAGAGATAGTCATACTCTGAAAATCCTTTCAAATATCACACCTCCTTGATTTTAAAATCAGGAATGCTATATTTGAGTTGTCGTCCATAATAACTGGACTGTGGAACAGTATAGCCAATGTCATCAAGACTTGGTTTTCCAATTCCTAAATCATCAGAATCACGTAGAAGTCTTTCTATAATATCTGTAAGAACATCTGCACGATTACCCATGTAACTTTTTACATTAGATTCCATTTGCATACAATTACGATGCACGAAAATCCAGATATACAAGTCCATAGATTTTACGGTACGATTTGTACCTCTACAAACTGTTTCTACACAAACAAAAGGCATAACTTCTTCCTGCGTTCCATCAACATAAGGATAATCAAATACTTGTTTATACTCCATGTCGTTTTTCTCATCATCAGTAAAATCTTCCTTACGCAACATTACTTTTGCAAATTCATCAGATTCTAATAGACGAGAAATTACTTTTGATTTGACAAAAGCCAAATCTCTGGCAACTGATTTTGCCATATAATATACCTCCGATTTATCCTACAATAGTAATAGTTGTTTCAGATAAAATGTTACTTTCATTGTCGAGAACTTGTAGCGTAAACATACAGTCGATTGCCTTATCATCTGTACATTTTAACTGTATTTTATTACCTGTGATATTTTGAGTGATTTTGAAGTCTGATTCGACATTCCATGTGAAATTTGGTTGATTTTCAGAATCAGAAAAAGTAACAGTCCATGTTTTTGCTCTGCCGTATCGGAGAGTATCGCCACCTGTGATTGTGACAGATGTAGTTGGATTGTCTGGTTCTGATGGTGGGAGAGTAGGAGTAGTGGGGGATTTGTAGTTGCAGATCCATAAATCTTGTCTATCTGTCACCTTATTAAGTTCATCTTTATCTGCAATGAAACTTAATATTCCACCATGATCTTTTCCGAAAAGATACAATACATCATCACTTCTTGTTATCTCAAATACTTTTGTTGGTAATTGTCCAGTCTTTACTCTGTCAATGAACACTCTACGTCCATCAAGAGTCGTTCCATCATCATCTTCTGGAATCCAAATTGTAAAGTTATTTGATGTAAGGATGATTGTAGACCCTAACGTTCTTCCGTTATCATACTTGCTGGCACTGGTGAAATTAGCCCAACGTCTTATAATCTTTCCGTCATCATCTTGCCATATTAATTCATATTGACATAATATAGCGGTAGCCTTTTCGCATACTCCATTATTACCAGGATAACCACTAATCAACCAATATTGATTCTCAAACTTTATATACATTCCTGCTTTTAATGTACCAATTACAGCAAAAACAGAACGTTCCATAGATTTAAGTTGCGTATTAGCCAAATTATCCATAATAATAACTCTGATTTCTCCAATTTCTGTCATATCAGAATTGCATAAAATAACTGTTTTAGCTATATCTGTAGAAAGAGCTTCCGCAAAAGCATCTTCTTTGTAATCTAAAAAAACATCATTCTCAAAACCACCTGTAATATTAGGTCTTGTTTCAGGTGTCATTAAATACCATTCTTGCATTTAGACACCTCCTAATCATAAGCAGAAGGAGTTTGCTTATATATCATTTCGTCTAATTCTTCTGATACTTTTTCAAGTTCATTCAATGTAGCGGTTTTGCTTCCGTTTGATCCATCAATAGACAGATCTTTAGAAACAATGCTGATACGTTTATTAACTTTTGATAACTCACGTTCTTGATAAAATTTCTTCATCATAAGACCAAGAGTATCTATTGTGTATCTTTTTAATTTAGAATCAAACTCATTTAATTCTTCATCAAAATTGATGGAGTCAATCTCAAAAGAATATTTTCCAACTGCTTTTAAAAACCATACTTTTTCAAGTCCTTCTGGTATTATAACTTTGTCTTGAAATGTACTATGGAAGCTATTTATGACTTCCGTATAAGTTGTGTTTTTCTCCATCAATTCACCATCCTTATACTTGTAATTTTGTATAATCCTCTACTGCACGTACTTTATTATAATCATTGAAGTTTCCTTTTCGGATAAATCCCATAATTGCATATTTTTCTGCTCTTGTAACAACCATAGAATGTAATGTAGATTCAAAATCTTTTATTGATCTGATAGCAAATAAATCATCAATACGTTCTTTATTAATTACATTCTGTTGAGAAGTTTCTGTTTCAAAATCCGCTTCAATTCTCGTAGGTTTATCTTCAATATAAAGAGTTGCATGAGAACCTTGACCGTCTATTCCTGTGAATAAAAGATTTCCATTCTGAACCTGTGAAATAATTTCACCTCTGGATAATCTTACTGTTCCGTTTGGTGGAATAGTAACATCTCCATTTGTTTCAATTCTTTGGAATCCTGTTGTCCATTCTGCAATACTTCTTACAGTAACTTTTTTTTCAAGATTAAAATCCTCTTCAACATCAACTGGGGTTTCTTCTACAACAATTTCTTCTGTTGGATTTACTTCTTCAACTTTTTTTGTAGTGGTAGTAGTTGTTCTTTTTGTTGGCATTTTAAATTCTCCTTATCGACTATATTTCTTTCTTAACGATTAAATTGTGTGAATTACTTTTCTATATAGATCAATTATTTTATCCATTCGTTCTGTTTTCTTAAATGTATAATAAGGCATACCGTTTTTCTGATTTATAAGTTTTTTCTCATAACGAATACCAAATGCCATGATGAAACAAGCAAGCCTTTTAGAATAGCAATGGAAATAATCTCTCATAATGTTGACTCCTTTTGACTAAGTAAAATAGAGCCACAAATAATGTGACTCTATTCACAATAAGACTATATAATATTACCTTTGATTAACAATTAATCTTCTAATGAATCAAGATTTGTATCATGCACCATGCCTACACGATATTCCTGACCAGGAACAACAAGACATCCTACCTCAAGGTCAAATCTTGAAATTAACTGACCAGTTGTAATGTCATTACCAGAGATGGATGTAAGACCACCACGAGTAACTGTATAAATTGGTGATTGTCCACCTGTAGGCATTACAAATCCAAGACCTGCTGGAAGCATTGTTTCAAAATTTGTTCCATCTGCTGTAAGAGTAGTCATATCATAAGCATTTGGGATTTCGCTCAGAGTTGTGCCATTGTATACACCCATCAGACCAGTGTTATGAATCTCGTTCATAACTGCTTCGGAAATTCCATTTACAGTAGGTGTAACACCTTGGTATCCTGCAAATCCATTGAACTGAGAAATAAGTGCATAATCACCAGATACTGTTGGTTTACCAAAACGTCTTACTTTAGAGATAACTCCGTCTACGCCAGTCTTTGTAAGACCACTTCCTTCAAAGAAGTATTTTACGCCTGTTGCGTTTTTGATTGCTTTATATACAGTATCAACAACATATTTTGCTGCTTTATTTCTAATCTGAACACGTACCTGATCCTGTAATTCGTTCTCGTCACTCATATCACCAAGAGCAGCTTTTCTATAATCTACAGCGTAACCGCCAGAAATAGTGGTTGTAGAAATTGGTACACGTTTCTTTCTGACTACAGGGAACTTAACGTCCTGACCAAGAGCTTGCTCATTTGCAGAAAGATTTGCAAACACTGGAATTTCAACTTCGCAAGATTCGTTGTAACCAATTGGTTTGTAATTACCGTAAATACCAAGTAATTTAATTTCTTGCAATAGAACTGGTTGCATAGAGAATCTACGAATCTCATTTAATTCGGAGATGGCAGATAAGTCATTGTTGCTTGCCTTCTCATTTAATTCCTTAATATATTTAGCAGCTACATCTGCTTTCTTGCCATAAGGTGCAAGATCTTTTCCATCTCTCATTGCAGAGAAAATTTCTACAATTGCAGATTTCCCATTAATTTTTCCGCTAACAAAATTAGCATCTTTTCTTTCATTATTTAATTCAAATGTATAAGACATTACTTTATTCCTCCTTTAATTAGGCAGTTACAACCTTGGCTTCAACACCAAGATGGTTTCCTACGATTGCAGTAACTTCTAGGTATGGAGCTGCGGTAGCACCTTTTACGAGTTTTCCAGTTGCATCAGATTCAAGTTTGTCACCTTTAGCAACATCTGCTGGAAGTTCATCACCATAAACTTCTACAATTTTTCCTTCTAATTTTGCAAGATCAAGAACTCTTACATGTTCACCTTTTACGATTTTATATGTAGGCATATATTCATCATCGCCACGTTCAACTTGCATGATAACTTTACCTTTTTTAGCTCCTACAGCAAAAGAACCAGAAGTTACTTCGCCATATGCTCCATTAAATGTGTCTGCGGAAGCAATAGCATCTTCAAATGGATACTCTCCATGCTCAATCTGTCCGATAGTATTAAATTTAATCATTTAATTATCCTCCTTAATTAAAAAATATTGAGGTCTTCTTCATCAGAAGTAGTAACCTCTGTACACATTTCTGAGAAAATATCCTCAGTTTCTACAGTTTCTTTTTTTGAATTTTGTTCTGCGATTTTTGCATCAGCCTCGGCTTTTTTCTGTTTTTCAACAATGCTCATACAGATTTTAGATTTGATAGAATTGATTTCAGAAGTAACGTTATTTAGTTCTTCTTTCTTTTTGCAAGCGTTAATATTTTCTTTTAATTTATCAATATCATCTTTTGCAACTTCTTTTTCTTCTGCGCTAAATTCTCCAAGAGCAGAGTCGACTTCACTAAGTTTTTCGGCTACTTTTGCTTTAGCAATTTCTTCCTCAAGGATTCTCATTTGATCCCAAGAAGATGATTGTTCTGCTCTAATGTCATCAAGAGCTTTCTGCATATCAGCGATTGAAGCATTAAGTTCAGAAATTTTAGAATCCTTTTCTGCTAATTCGGCATCTTTTGCTTCAATCTGAGAATTTAACTCAGAAATCTTTGTTTCATAAGATTCAGATTTCTCATTCATCTCAGAAATAGTAGCTTGGATTGTGCTTTTAATTTCATCCATATTAAATTCCATTTCTTTGTTTTCCTCCTTGTTTTCTTTCTTTTGAGCGACTTCTAATACAATGGCATCATCATCTGCTGGTGAAACACCAAGAATTGCTGAACCAGTAAAACAAAATGTTTTCGGAGTACGAAACTCTTCTTTTGGTTCATCTTCTTCATAAATAATTTGATTTTCGTTTTCTGGTGTTCCCATAATCTCAATAGATGTGTCTACTTTTCCAATTGCATAATTTTTTCTTACCCATTTGACAAATTTTGGATAACGCTGATTATATAAATATCCATCTGTAGCAAGAACTTCTATTTTGTTTCCGTTTTCATCTATAATAGTTTCAATAGAAACTGATTCACACGTTCCAACTACAACTGAGTTTTCAAAAACAGGTTGAGCATTTCCATTGGAGTCATACTCACTTCCTGTCAATCCATGACCAATTGGAACTTCTTTATCATCATCTGCAAATTCAGTGCATAATGGCATACCAATTACACTATCCATTGCATTTTGAACATATTCTTTTTTCCAATGAAGTCCATTTTTATTTGTACTTGTTGAATCATTATGGATTTTTAGAAGAGCAATCTTGATTGGTACACGACCATTTTTAGAAGCACGTTTAGAAATTTCGAGGATATTATTTAACATAATTTAATCCTCCTTGTTAAAAAGTTGTATAATAAAAAGAAACTTGATTATGCAAGTTTCTTAATATTATTAATATTTAATTTGTTACTTAGAATTTCATTTATCTTATCTTTATCCCAATACCAAATTTCCATTAGTTCAATATTATGAGATTTTGCATATTCTCTTTTACGTTTATCATGTTCTTGCTGAATTTTAAACTGTTCTTCTGGCGTAATTTTCTTGCGTTTTACAAAAGGCAGAACAACTGGTTTTTCATGTTGTTGCCCTTGATATTCAATAAGCAAATTATATTTTTCAAGATAAAAATCATAAGATAAAAGTCCATTATTAACGCCAAATAAATCATCAAATACTTTTTGTGGCTCAAACTCTATATTATTATCAGATAAAAAAGTATATATTTTTCTTTCACCTTGAGACATCGAACAAATTGGACATCCTGAACCACCATAGATGACATTATTAGGCGTTGATTTCCAAGTATGTCCACATATTTTACTCTTAAATGTTACTTTTGAATGCATTTTTTCAAACCCGTCTATATAAGCAACGGTTGGATTTTTCTTTTTTAAGTCTAATAAAAAATCATTCAAATTTTTTCGCTTTTTTAATCCCACAAGTTTTCGTGCACATTGTGGACACCCATGATTTTTCAACAAATGCGTAGGAATAGCTTTCCATTCATGTCCACAAATCAAACATTTAACTAAAATCGGCGTTCCGTCTGAACGATATTTTTCTAAAGGTAAAATATTTTTATTTATAGAGCTTAACTCTTCTACAAATTGTTCATTTGTTTTTGTTAAAGAACAATGTTTACACTTACATCCATTAACTAAAACTGATGGAAGAGTGTAATATATTTTTCCACAAAATTTACATCGTACTTGTATTTTATTTTTAGTACCATCATATTTTGATAATAATTCTAATGAATCATCTATATTGTCTTTGTATTTATTAATCCATTCATCATGAGTTAGTTTTCTTGCCATTTTATACCTCCAAATATTTTTACATAATAAAAGTGATCTGCTTATTTTGCAGACCACTCATTTAACAAATTATCAAGTTTTTCATCTTTTACATAAACCCAAAATAATTTCTTACTATTTGGATTTAATGCTGCTAATTTATATTTCACTCCATTGTTCCGTAAGTAATTGCGAAGAGGGAGAGAGTAGCATGTATAAAGTTTTACATCCATATATTTTTACCTCTTTTATTTATTATTAGATGGCTTAGGCATATCATTACTGTTATTCGTTTTTGATCTAATAGTATTTTCATTTGTAGGATTATCTATTTGTGGTCTTCCATTAGAATCTTCTTGATTTTTACTTAAAGTGTAACTTGTTTCATGGGGTTTGTAGCGGTCGTATATACCATCTTCAATTTCTTGGTCAAGAATATTAAAATACACATCAGGATCAATACCTGCGCTTGCTACCAAGAAAGTTAATGAACCGCTTGCTTCCGAATATAGTGTCTTCATTTGATCAAAGAATGTTTTTCTATTTACAAAAGAAGTAGGGAAGTAGTAGATTTCCACTTTATTTTTATCATCTTTAATGATATTTTTATTTATTACATAATTTAATTCTGTTTGCCATTCATAAACCCATGTATATAGTTGCGCAGTTATCATTTCCAAATTTGATTGTCCAGATGCAAAATTACCCGTTGACATTGCACCGATTAATGATGCACAAATACCTAAATCTAAAGATATATTATTATTTAAGTCTGATTCATTTTTAGAATCAAAAATATCTAAATCAATATCAATAGAATCTAATTTTGTACCTGCTGCGACAGAGAAGAAACTTGTTCCACCTTTACTATTTTTAGTCATAATAGCTTGTTTGACAGTGTTATGTTGATCTTCTTGCTGTTTTTTACTTAAAGCACAAGTACCTTTATCTTTACCTTCTGGAAATGTTTCGTAAATTATCTTATTATTGATTTCATCTAACACATTACGCTTAGTGTCAGTATAATAATCTTTATATAAAACATCTTCTAATGCAGCAATAATCAAACTTCGTCCCCAAGGCTCAGAGTCTTTACATTTGATTTTTCTACACATGGTCTTATCACTATCAAGAATTAACCAATCTTTAATTAATCCTTTACGTTTTTTGTTATATCCATCTGATATTTCTTTTGGATATTTCTTTAATTTTCTTTCCTGTGTATCACCAGTGAAATCATCAAAATATCTAAGATTAAAAGCTAGAACATAACGACCATTTTTCTTTCCAACAATTTTTGTATATTGCCAAGGAAGAGTAACAATCCTTGCATTGATTCCAAGTTCATTAATTTCAACGATGTTTTCTACATCATAATCAGACATAGATTGTTGAAAGTCGTTACTTGGTTTTCGTATATCAAAATAATAAAAAGCTATGCCTTCACGCATTTCTGTATGTAGTGCATCACGAATAAACAATTTATCATCAATGGTTTTCAATGTAGCTGACATTTTTTCTTTATTCTCTTTTATCTTTTTTACACTACGTTTACTTTTTATGGTAATCACTCTATCCAGACATGGGAGAGCAGTCATGTAATCTATAGAATTAGATACAATACCATTTTTTGTATATATTAAATCAGATAAACGAATGGCTTCATCATGATAAGTAACGGGATCTCTGATTACACAGTCAATTGTAGACTTTGAAAAATAATTATATAGTCCACATGAAAATAGAAGACTATCTAAATTCAGAGAACTTGTAGTAACACAACTACTAAATTCATAGTTATTATTTTGTACAGTTGAAGATTGCGAATTTGATTCTACAACCTGTTGCTCTATTGGTTTTTGTTTTGGAGGGCGACCCCTCTTGCGTTTTACTTCTTCTGGCATGTGTCGCCTCCTTTCAGTTTATTAAGGTGCAATATTCGTAATCGCTTGAATTTCCCATCATATCAAGCTCTAATTGGTCAAAGAAATATGATCCATATGAACAAGCGGTATATCTATCCTTACGATTTTTACCTTGTTCATAAATTTTAATTATTCCTGTTTGCGGCATTTTTTCATATTGAAGTTCTGCACATTCACTAATCATGGCTTGTGTTTCAAGGAATGGACGTTCATATTCTATCTGTTTATTTGTATCAATTTCATTCTTATAATCATTATTATTTGATAAGATTTCTTCTTTAGCAGTATTGTAATTTACAAGAAAATCTATTTTATTTTCAATAAGATTTTTTCTAAATGCTGTAGCAATATCACTATTTAATGATTGAGTAGCATTAATAGCATATATACAAGCAGGTGCATTTGGATCAGGACACACCTTTGCATAATCATCGACATTCATGCAACGTAATGGTGAATATTCCACGCCTCTTTCTTCATCGAATAATACTTTTTGCAATGAATAAATTATCTGCAATCCCCCATTCCTAGCATCTATGACAATATAATCAGCATCAAAATCTTCATATAATTGTCTGATACGAATTGCTTGCAAAGTAGTATCACCAATCTGATTTGATTCAATATATGGATATTGTCTTCGATAACCTTGTTTAATTTCAATTTCATTATCATTTGAAAGATAAGTAGAAGATTCTGGAATACCTCGTATGCAAGCGTATACAGAATTATCATTCTGCGCACCTGCAACAAATGCAATATCATTTGATATCACTCTTACCTCATTATCAATTTTAGGAATAGCATATTTATTTCTTTTATTTGTTTTAAAGTCGATTGTTTCACGAGGATAGAAGACATGTTTTGAGATTTGCCTATTCATTAACATTGAATAAGTAAAATAAGAAGACATAGAATCTTTTACACGAAGATTTAAAAACTCAATTTTCCATGTAATCGGGTCTTGTTTTTTCTTTTCCTTAATGAGCTGTTTTAATGTTTTTAAATGATGCTTCAATGTAATGCTTTCATCAAATGTCAAAAGCACTGAACCATTATGCTTTTGCATACCAGTATATGCTTGGTCTACAATATCCCAAATCCACGCTCCGTTATCAATCCAACTTGAACTGATATAAACGTCTACGGGATCTTCTTGTAAAACAGGATTTTCACCATAATATGAATTAAGCATATATGGCTGATTTCTAACTGTCTGGAACGGAGAAATAACAGAGTCTTCGATTTTTTTATCAATCTGTCTAAATTCTTCTCGACAAATAGCATTTGATCTTAAACCACGAGCGTTGTCGTTTGCTACAAATACAGTAATTTTTGATCCGTTCTTAAACTTTACAAAAATGTTATTTTCACTTGTACTCCAATCAGCTATTTCAGCTTTTAATGGTTTACTCCATTCGCATAATTCATCAAGTATTTTATCAGACACAATTAATTTAGCCTGTTTTTTCGTGGCTGATCCTATACGGAATTTGGTGCCTGGGTAAAGGATGCACCTACAACAAGCATATAGTGCTATAATAAATGATTTGGCATCATTACGACTAGCAATAATACAAATGAAGTTAGATATACCCATTAAGTATATTGCTAATTCTTGATAAACATATAATGAAAGTTTTAAGTAATCCCTTACGAATCTGTGCATATTTCTACGCCAGAAAGTACACCATGCCAAACTATGTATTACATTTGCAGGATTACTTAAATAGTGAGTAGAAGGGAATTTTTTATAAAGTTCTTTTTGATTATCGTCCGCAGGATATTGACTCAAATTATTCATCTTCATCTTCCTCTGGAACAAAGAATTCTTTATCTCTTACATCACTTCCCGTCATAATGTTTTCCATTGGTCTACATACATGACGTTCAAAATAATCTCCAATTTCATCCCAATCACTATATAAATCTTTGTCTTTATAAAATTCTTCTGGTGTATATTGAGAAATAGTAGCAAGAGTCACACCAAAAACTTCATCATTACTTGAATCTTTTTCTTCAATGGTTCTCAATCCTGCTTGCTTAAATGTTTTGCTATATTGTTCAACAAGACTGCTATATTCTTTCGCATCACCTTTTGTTAAAGCCCTAACCATTAGCATATTGATATTGCATAATGATTTAATAAAAATTTCCTGGTTATTATCAGCATTTGGATTATTCTTTTTCAACATACGATAATGATCATCAAGATTCTTATAATCAGCTTCCGTAAAACCAACACCCCATCTATCAACAGCAGAAGCAGAGATATTAACATCATCCTGTTTTGCTTGTTCTCTTGATAAAATAAGTTGTCCTTGTTTTTCTTCATAATCATTTACCATAGAATCAAAATACGTTTTCATGCTTCCAACATTCAAATTCTTCTTTGCTGCATAATGAGAAATTCTGCTTCTATCAGAAGATATTTCCCTAGCTGCTTTTAAAGGTTCAATATTATATACCCAATCCACTTGCTGACAAAAATGTTTAATTGCATGTTCTTCGTTTCCGCAATAAAAAGCAACTAATGTATTCATATATTTGTCAGTACATTCTTTACACCAAGGTAAATAACCATCATTTGCCTGGAATAATGGACTACCAGATTTTTGAAAATTCTGTTTTAAATTATTAAATCCTTTTCCACAGCATGAGCATTTATATTTATGTTTTTCTGGATCAAATTGCACATTGGCTCTTGGAATACTAAATGTAATTGTTGGATCAAGTTTTATTGGTGAGTTCATTGACTCACGAATTGCTTCTTCTCTTGATTGTCTGGGTTTTCTATTAGCCAAGAACATCACCTCCTTTATTTTTGCATAAAATTAAGCCGATTGCTTTAATGACAATTGACTTGTTAAAATTTCTTCTATATTATCAAAATCATAATACCAAATTTCCATTAATTCTTAATTTCTCGCTTTCCACTCGGTTTCGTAATTACATAAGTAATGTTTAGTGAGTATATTATTCTCACTATTCAGTAGCAAAATCTGCTGTGGAATTTCTCCAATTAAATAGGAGAGTAGTTATAAAACCACTCTCCGTAAATTTCATAATATGAGTTTACAAAATTAAAAAGATAGTATTTCTGTGAACATAGAACTCCTATCATAGTATTTCTGTGAACAAGGTTTTCAAGTGTACCAAGGGATTCTAGCATTTTCTCTTATAATCTAAATTAGTGTTAATTCTATTCATTTTCATTCTTCTTTTTATTTTTTAAGTTAAATAGTTTTGAAATTACATCTAAATCAGAAACAGAATTACCTTTATAAAATACCGCAGGGTTAACAAGAAAGAATCTAGCATCTGCATGGCTAATATATGCAACAGTTGGTTTTCCATTTACGGTTACATTTTCTAACATCTTTTTTAATTTATCTCTATTTGCAACATCATATCCTACAATATTACAAATTTCTGTCAAAGTTAAAGGCTTGATATAATTCTCATCTTTTTCTAATGGATTTTCACATAAGATGTTATAATATTTATTCAGATATGGAAGAAGTGGAACAATAACACCAATACGTTTATGTTCTCTTGGATTAGAATTAAGATATAACTCTCTGATTCCATTGTCAAATACTCTGGACGAATTAAGCATATCCCCTAAATATAATTTACCTCTGCTGTAGTAGTCATTATTTACGACAATTCTACCATCTTCATATTTCTTAATTAGTTTATTATCATATAACTCTTTTTTCAGTTTTGTAACCATCCCTTTTGATAGTTTAAAAACTTCACCAAAATCGTTTTCTTTCATATACAAAGAACTATTAAGACCATATTTTAAATATCCATCATAATTTGCATATGTACAAAGATATAAAAATCTAAACAAAAGGGCAGGATTATTTTTTAATTTAGTTAATAATTTCATATAGTTATTAAAATAAAAAGAGCCAAAATTTGAGCTAATATGAGTTTGAAACTCTGAACGATTATTCATCAAATACGCATAGTTGATTCTTTTTATTTGTGCCTCCTGTTTTCGTTCTAATTCTTCTTTTGACATAAAAATGCCTTCACCTAATATTTCACCAGTTGTTAAATTTACAAACTGATCCATTTTTGTTTCTTGAATTTGATTTTCCATTATAATACATTATCTCTCTTTCTTTACTCTCGCTAACCATATATTTTTTAGAAAGAGGAAGTGGGAGAGTAAGACCACCATTCACACGAGAGCTAATCGTGCTATTCCTCTTTCTGAATTACCATTAATGCTTTGACACAATAATAGTATCTATATCTCCGACACCGCTTTGCATTAGCAAAGTGGAGTCGAAACCGTAGTTTCAGCGAAACTGCGGTTTATATATCTCATTTATTGTCTCGTATAGAGTGACTATTTGGGCTTATGGGTGGAATAATAGTCGTTATGAAACCTTTAAATATAATCGCAGAGTGAAATAATCACTCTATACGAAACAACAAAATTGCATAATAAAAGAGCCACCCACATCATCGTGAATGACTCTTTTACAACATTGAGTAAATCCATGCTTTCTTATTTGACTCAACAACATCACCAATAATTTTTGCGATTAAATAACTATTTGCAACTGAGAATATATCTCCATCAGTCATCAAACTTGCGGTAGGGAAATCTACATATAATATCACATCTTCATCTGTAATAATATTTCCATTTTCATCTAGTTTAATATTTGCCCCATTTCCACCAGAACAGGAGAGAAGCCTACTGGCGATAATATAAGATAATACATCCATTATTCTGTGCCTGTATCTTTCCAACCAAATGAAAACAGCATATAGATTTTCACTGTGCCTGATTCATTTCCTACAATAGCTTGACTTCCCATTGGAGCAGGAGATTCAAGACCAGGAATATTTGCAAAATCACCTGTTGCACCATGTTCCATAGTAGGAAGTTTTGCAATTTCTTCAATAGTATCTACGCAAAATGTTTTGATTGCTGAGTTTGGATCATTACCAACTTTTAATAGATTAGCTGCCATGTAATACCTCCATTTTTTTCGTATACAAAAAGAAGCCACCAATAAGGCGACTTCTCATAAATTTCAATATTAAGTTTCTATTTCCATTATCGTATTTCATTCTACAATATTTAGTGAGTGTAATTACCTCACTATACAGGTATGGAATTACCTGAATATAAATTAAATTTATATTATTTCAGCATAACATCGAATAAATCAATGCTTTCTTATTTGATTCAGCAATATTATATGCTATAATCCTTTGCAAAGATTCTTCCAATAGTTCAATCTTCCTTGAACAGATTGAGCAGAAGATGTACCACTGGTGCAATACTGAACATAGTCCATATTGTCACCATAGCTATTTACAAATGCCTGCACAATATTTACAAATTCATCAAAGTCCTTTTCATTCTTCACACATGTATATGCAGCATATAACATCATTGGAAGAGAAGTAGACTTGAGATTAAGTTTTTCTTCAAATTTTTCATCTAAGAATGCCAGAGCAGATTTCAATAAAATAATATCTTTTTCATCAACATGCTCATTGTACCATTCTACAAATGAATCAATATCTTTTGCTCTAAATGATGTGAAATCATTATCATCTGTAGTGTTAATCAACATAAGTGTCTGACGCACAATATCATTCGCAACATCTTTCTTTAACTGTGTTGGCGATAATACTTTTGCAAAGAATGGATGATTCGCAACATCAAAGATAATTGCACTAACTTCATCACTCTCTAATGATTTTCTCTTCTGAGTGTTTGATAATGGTTTACCACCATTCTGTCTACGGAACATCTCACGAATATCTTCATCTGTACAATCAGAAAAGATATACTGTATCATTTCATAGTCGTTAATTTTATCCTGGACAACTTCATCCAACTGTGAGAATTTCTTTCCTGCAATGTTATATACAGTGCCTTCGATTGCTACTGGTTTCAGCTTTTGACTTAATTTGAAGCCATCAGTTAAAAAATCTCTGATAGTTGTGCTGCGCTGAACACCGTCAAATACATATCTGATTTTATCTTCTTTCTCTTCTGAACGAATCGGATCAACAGGATAGTTGCGAAGCATTGAGTCGATTAATAAGCTCTGCTCATAATTTTTCCATTGTCCTTCTTTTCGCTGTAACTTATGGAACATATTGTATTTTCCATTTTTCATATCTCGTGCAAACGATTTGACAGTTTGTGTCTTTCTGTTAAACTCCATATACAACACCTCCAATTTTTGATATTTTTACATTATCACAATTGGAAAATATTGTAAAGGACAAGTTTACTTTAAGATAGGGCAGTAGTGAACTGCCCTTTCAGGAGAAGAGATCATATGAAAAGTTATGTCTCTGTGAAGAGTAAATATGAAGCAAGAAAAATATATAGAAAGATGGGTATTTGCCCGAAGCGGTTTGACAGTCTGATGTCGTGCGCTTGTTTCCATATAGGTGTGTTTGGTCTACACTACGGGCTTTGATGTGGGGGGTATTTTACATCAATCAGTAAATGCTTCATCAGACTCATCATTTTCATCATTACGAATAATATAATGATCTAAAGTTGTAGTGACTTGATTATGTCCTAGTAATTTCTGAGCTACCTCTGGTGCTTTATGCTGAAACACGACAAGGTTTGTAGCTCTTGATTCTCTGAACAGGTGGGGATGCACCCTACGTCCAACAATTTGTGTAAATAATCCTTGACACCAATTATTAAAAGTGCTTTCACTCACCTGTCTAACTTCTTTTCCATCTTTAGATTTAATTACAAACATATAAGGACAGTCATCTTCACCACGCACTTCAATCCATTTTTTCAACCATTGCATTGCATCATCACCGAATTTAAGTTTACGTGGTTTACCTACAAGAGATGCTCCTTTGCAACGAATAGTGTGAGTCAAATACTGTTTTGAAATAGTTTCATACTCATGTCCATCTTCATCAAGAACTTTGATTTTCTTTTCATTTGCAGAATAATCAATAACTTCCTTGAGTAATTGTCTAGCTTCTGCACGTCTACATCCTGTACTGTAAGAAAATGTAAGATATGCTAACATTTGCCATTCTTCACGTTTTTCAAGTTCTTGACATAAATTAATATACTCATCTGGTGTAAGTGGAACTTTTTCGTGAACATATCCAGTTTGTACTACTTTGAGCCCAATTGTGAAATTACGGAACGTAGGATATTCTTCCTCATACATCATCATTACATAATTACAAAATGTACTTACAGCAGATTTTTTAAATTTAATACCAGAATCAGAAAACCCTCGTTTAGTTAGCCAATTAAGATATTTTTGAAATTCTTTCTTTTTAATATCTGTAAAATTCTTGTCCTTGAGATTATCCCTAACCCAAGTAAAGAAAATCCTTAATCCCGATTTATATGCTGGCAAAGTTTTTACAGAAAGGTCAGCTTGATTATCAAGATAATCCTCAACCATTTCTCTATTAAATTCATTTACTGTTTGCCATTCTTCATCTGTTATTTCAACAGATCTATCTGCGATTTTACCATCCAATAATCTCACTTCCTTTCATAAATTTTTTATAAAAGAGACAGTATTAAAACTGTCTCTCTATGTACTTAATATTTATTTAGCCCAACTATCAAAATTTTCAATAATCCATTTGCGTCCTTTTTCAGTCCATTTCAAACAAGGTGCAGAATTATCGTTTTCATAACTCTGATAATCAGCATAATGTTCCGTTATGAGCCATGCGTAATCTGCACGTGGATTCCATACACCAGATTGCTTCCAGATGATTCCGTTTTTATTCATAATTTGATTTAATCTCATTGCACTTCTAAGACCTAAATCTTTTGCAATAATAGTCGTAGAAATTAAACCATCTTTGTTAAGAACATTATCATGATATTCTGCTTTTGGAATTAATGGGGCAGTAGCTTTAGCAACTTCTAATTCTGATAATTTCTTAGAAGCTACAACAGCATCTTGTCCACCTTTGTAAATTGATAATAATAAATTTGCCGTTAGTTGTTCATCAGAATTAATGATTTGTCTCATTGTAAAATATTCTCTTCTTAAATTCTTTCGGATTTCTTTTGCTTTATCAGTTCTCATGAATCCAACAAGTAAAACATATCCTTGTTCAGAAAGAAGATAACAATGTTTTTGTCGGTTACTGGTTACAAATCCTAAACCGATAGCGTCGGTTTTGAAATTATCATCACACAAATCAAGAATATCAACGCCAATCTCAAATTCATCATAATTTTGAATGATTAAATCTTGTATATCATTCATCCTTACACCATGAATTTCAGCTACAGTTCTTGCTAGTATGACTTTTTGATCTTCACCAAAGCCACCTTCTACAACAGGAATATCCATTCCCATAAATTTTTGAGTTCCATTAATTTTGATTTCGTTTTTCATTAAAAATTCCTCCAATAATACAATTGAAGGTAGAGATAAGCCTACGCTTGTAATTCTCTTTATTGGTCTAACTGACCAACCAGTTAATATTTACAGAGGTTCGGAGATAGGAGAATACCAACCATCCTATGTTTGCTCTTTGAGGGATTATCCATCCCACCCAATAATTAATTCTCCATTGAACAAAACAATCCAATGGATATAAAAAGAGTGCGTAAGCTATGACACCCACGCACTCTAAAAGGAGATCTATGTCCCTGATAAAGATAGATTACACTTTGAAAATACGACAAAGCATATGTAAAGTTTCAATATCTTCTTTAGGAAGAGTCACATTTACATATTCTTCGTCATCCATATCACAATCTACACAATCATGATGGCAACAGCAATCGTAACAATTACCTAATTCTAAGTCATCTGCAAAATCATCATATTCATCGTCAACATTTTCTTTTAACTCAACAAAGTAAGTTTTAGCAGTTTCTACTTGTGGTAAAAGTGCTCTACTACATTCGTCAAGAATATAAGTTGCATCTGCTTCATTCAGAAGGTAACCGTCTTTTCGTTTAGCAGGCTCAACCCAGATTTCAGGCGTATCATGATTACTGATTCTTGCGCATAACGTAATTAAAAATTCATCTTCATATCCGTCAGTCTCAGGATCATGAAAATTTATATTAGCAAGCTCATAATCATAGTCAGTAAGAAGATTAATGATTTTTCTTGCATTGTCATATTTTGCAAAGATTGAAATATCTACAGATTCATCTTGTTTAGATGCATAATATCGTCTATTAAATTCAGAATCCATAGATTCACAGAATTCATAAATATCTTCAAAACAAATAGTTGGAATTTTATTCATATAATCAGCCCTCTTATTTTATGCTGTTTGTTGTAAATAGAATCTTTTATCTAATATTTCCTCTATATTATCAAAATCCCAATACCAAATTTCTAATAATTCAATATTATGAGATTTTGCATATTCTCGTTTACGTCGATCATGTTCTTGTTGTTTTTTGAATCTTTCGGGAAACATCTTATAAGCACTACCATCATGAAATTCTCCTTGATATTCAATGAGAATATTCATTTTATCTAAATATATATCATAGGATAACAAACCATCATTAATACCTTTTAGATCATCAAATGAATATTGAAATATATAACTTATGTTATTCATTTCTAAATAATGAATAATTCTTTGTTCTCCTTTTGTTGGAGTTACGCAATGTGGACATCTTTGACCAGCTATAAAATTATGTGGCGTTTTTAAGAATGTTTTCCCACAAACATTATGATAAAATAATACATTTTCATTTGTACCTTTATAATCGCTTATAATTTTATATTCGTCACCAACAAGATCAAATATTTCTTGATTTAATTTGTCTGTTGATTTTAAATGTTGTAATCGTTTTCGTTTACTTACACATTCTGGATTTTGGCATCTACAATTACGTTTAAAAAATTTATTTTGTTCAACTTCATAAATTGAATTACAATCATTATGCCTTAATTTTAATATACAGCGATTCGATTTTTTGAAAATATCCAATAATGTATATTCATCACCAACTGTTTCAGAAATTTTTCGTTTATATTTCTCAAAATGTTTTTGACGAAATTCTTCTTGAGTTAATCCAGTTTTATGCCAATTATGCCAATTTAATAATTTATATTCTCTCTCACATAATTTGCAATTATGTTTATTTCGTTTAAATGATGCGTAAGAAACTTGCTGAACA